>Ga0209589_1000568_pt1 | contig 53051 bp, 28 predicted proteins | sample CowpeawhiteBW_FD_187525 | JGI IMG/M metagenome (GOLD analysis project Ga0209589, IMG submission 187525) | Root nodule microbial communities of legume samples collected from California USA - Cow pea white BW (SPAdes) (version 2) | ecosystem: Host-associated > Plants > Roots > Nodule | place: USA...
AAAAAAAAAAATTAACAAACCCATATTTAACAAATTCACTTCAAACACTGAAATAAAAAAAAAACAAAAACAGGACATTCTACAAACAAAACAGAAGATATAGTGTTTTTTTTAACCTTTCATATATATATATATATATATATATATATATATATATATATATATATATATATATATATATATATCCAACAGTAGTCGATTCCAAAGACGTGGAATGAGATGAGATTTTATCAGCACAGTTTTTGATAAAACCAACTAGATTCTAGGTTTTCAATTCCGCTTATATTCTAAAACAGATTTCATGATGATTGATATTTAGAACCAACCCTACTTAGATTTATACCATGAACTTGCATAATGTTAATGGGGGAATCATCTCTGCAGATCCAAGCTTTCATTTTGCAACACTTTTTTTCTTCTTCTTTTTGTCCTGTAGAATGCCTTTGCATATTATCTCTGTAATATGCAAAGCATTTTGCAACATTCCTTTTTTATAACAAGTTTTTTTTTTTCAACACACCGAATTATCTTCTTTATGTTCTCCTTGATTATTTTTATCTCCCACTCATCAATTTAAAAAATATTACATCGTAATTTAAATTTATTCATTTTAAATTTTAATTCTGACATAATTATAAACTTACAAATATTTGTTACAGTTTGTAATTATAATGGTTTATACATAAATATTCGTCTTGTGCAACATAATTATAACTGTTATTTCATCCCTTTTAACGAAAAACAATAGTAAAAATAAAATTGAAATTAAAACATATATAACAAAATGTTTTTGAAAAATGAAAAATAAATATTAAATTAATGTGATAGTAATTATATCGAAGAGCAACTTGAAACTTAACCTTATTAGTTGTTGCCATAGAGGGGGAGTACGAAGTGTGATGGTGGTGTGTCCACAATGGATAAGAGACAGAGTGAGTTAGATTCTAACATCAACCTTAAACCTTGTCCCTTCATAAACACATTTCATGAACATTAAGCCCCCAATCTGAAATGGCAACCCTTCCATTCACTTCCTTCTTCCCACTCACACTCTCATCTCCATCTTCATCTTCATCTTCCAAGCTCTCAACTTTACATGCTTTCAGAGCCTCAACTTCCCAGTATTTTTCCACCCAGCACACACCCAGAAGGGAATTCTTGAAGGGTCTTGCTTTGATGCCTCTTCCTCTTGTTGTGCTGAGAGAGCCACCCCCTTCACATGCCAGAGAAGTTGAGGTTGGATCCTTCCTCCCACCCTCTCCCTCCGACCCTTCTTTCGTTCTTTTCACGGCCTCTCCCAAGGACACTCCCGCCCTTCGAGCAGGTACATGGATTTAACACATTGTTTTATCATTGCATGCTTATGTATCTGAGCATCACATTGTTTTGCTTCATGTGCACGGACAATTTTTTATTCTGATCATGATGTTTCCAAGAACCTGAATAATTTGATAGGCTAAGGAAGCTATGATTTTGATGACTCTTATGCAGACAATCCGGCTCGTTAATTGATAATTAGGGTTTCGCAAATGATGAATTCTGTATACATAGATATTTGAGAGAGAAACCAAATCTCAGGCATTTGATCTTGCCTACGTTGTTCTATGCAATTGATAGTCTAGATTTAGTTCTTTGCAGGAAATGTGCAGCCATACAAGTTTCTCCTTCCCCCAACTTGGAAACAGGCTCGTGTAGCAAACATATTATCTGGAAATTACTGTCAGCCAAAGTGTGCAGAGCCCTGGGTGGAGGTTAAGTTTGAAGATGAAAAACAGGGAAAGGTTCAGGTAGTGGCTTCGCCTTTGATTCGCCTCACCAACAAACCCAATGCAACAATTGAGGACATTGGTACCCCAGAAAAGCTCATTGCTTCTCTTGGCCCATTTGTCACTGGAAACACATTTGATCCGGAAGAACTCCTTGAGACTTCAGTTGAAAAGCTTGGTGATCAAACGGTACATTTCTTTCCATGCCTATGTTGTCGAAACACTTGTGTTTTTTGCTTTCTCATGTTAGAGTGTCGTTTTACTAGTAATATTGCTGATTAGGAAAACTGTTATGAGCAATTATTAGTGAGTAACATTCTGAAATGTTATCTGCAGTACTACAAATATGTGCTTGAAACTCCTTATGCTCTAACTGGCACACACAATCTTGCGAAAGCAACAGCAAAGGGAAACACTGTTGTTCTGTTTGTGGTTAGTGCCAATGACAAGCAGTGGCAAACTTCTGAGGAGACTCTAAAGACAGTGCTTGATTCCTTCCAAGTTTAGTTTTCTGTCAGAGGTAGATAAGAGAAGTTTACCTGCAGTTTATTTCTTTCTAGTTTTGTTTATACAAGAATACTCAGCAATGCATTGGTCACCATTTCAAATTTTGTGTTTGGAGGTTGAATCATGTTTGACTGCTTTAACTTTAGAGCAGTATGGTTTTTTTCTTCTTCTTTGTATATACCTCATTGAGTAAATGACATATGTTTTGATTGCCTTAAATTCTTAATTTGTTTATCTTTGTAACCAAAAACTAGAATTGAGAAAGAAGATAAGTAACAACTAGAAGAAGAGAATAAAGATGTTCAGTGCAGTAGCCGATTCATTGACTTCATTTGCATTTGTGCTATAAGTAGTTTTGTTGATTTTTCGCTATTCATTTTGTTGATGTGTGTATTTGGTCGTTAATCAATGTTGGATTTCATGTTGCTCAGATAAGTTTGTACAAGAGACATATTTTTTCCTGTATGTTCTAAGCACTTTAATTTTGCATCCAATTTTGATTTCTTCCTTGGGAAGTACATCCGTATTATTAAAATAGACAATGATATTTTAACAACTAAATTTCAACAATTTTTTCCTATAACATGTGATGGTCATAGAACTGTCAAAATAGGTAACCCGGCTCGATCTACCATGGGTTGATGATTTAGTGAGCTATTCCAACCCGACTCACTTTTTAGCGAGTCAAAATTTGAACCTGACCTGACCCACCATGGATTGGCGGATTAAATCGGTTCACTTAATTAAAAAAAAAATACAATTTATTTATTTATTTTCCCGGTCAAAACTAAATTATAATTCTAATTAAAATCTAAATAAACTTTAATACAATCCAAATACAAACCAAAATAAAAAAATACAAATTATTTATGTGTTGGCTAAAAAAAATAACCTAACATGACCCAAATATAAAGTCCAATTTAATAAAAAACAATTGTGTGACCCTTTTATCTGCGGGTTGGTGAGCCAACCTGGCTCACCATGGGTTCAACCTGGGTGAGCCGGGTTCTAGATGAGTCGGGTCAAAAATTAATCTTTATTGAAATTTGTAAAAAAATTTCAATCAAACCCGGTCTGAAACTGTGGTGAGCCGGGTTGGCTTGCGGATTCTAATCCATTTTGACAACTCTAGATGGTCACTTAGGAGATGTCACCTCAGTTTGTAAGATAAAATTGACAAAATTTAATTATTAAAAAATATTTTCCTATTAAAATTGTCGATAAAAGTGATAAAATACTTATCTCCATGTGAACTATCTCCAAGAGCGTTTTCATTCTCGAGTACTTTTTAGTTTGGAACGATTTTGTATGCCTTTTTCTAGTCTAGCATGTCTCACATCTTTCTTTACTGGAAATATTTATAATAGGTAGGCCAAATAAATTTCTTTCTTCACCAATAATATAATCTAGAGAAGTGAAAATTATCAAAACCCATATGTTAACCCTGTTATAATTTGGAATCATAGAACCCATATGTTCAAAAAACGAGGAATCTACTCCTTAGAGAGTTAAAACTATACTATAACTAATATTGTAAGTTTTTTTTTTTAATTATTCTTTTGATATTTGACTTTTTCAAAAATATCAAATTGGTTATTCAGTTTTATTAAGTTTTAATTTAGTTTCAATTTTTAAAAATTAATGCAATACAATCCTTTTTGTTAAATTTTTTAACATGGAAATTAAATTTGTTGATAATGATAATTTTCTTATTAATGTAATTAACATAATTATAATGTTAATTTTAAAAAAAAAAAATCATTGATTTATTTCAAAAATTTAACAAAAAAATCCAAGTGCGTTAATTTTTAAAAATCAGAATTAAATTGAAATTTAAATAAAACTTAAAGATCAATTTAAAACTTTTAGACAAAAATAAGGAAAAAAAATAATTAAACCTAAGTTTTCAGTATTAATCCTTGTTCAATCAAACTCTAAATATTATAAACTCTCATATATAGACATCAAAGTTTTTCATAAATAAAATTTATTTTCTTATTTAATTTAAAAATATAAAATATAACATTATTAAAAGTAGTCAACTCTTTTTTTTAAACACTAAAATATTTTATACTAGTATTCGGGATAATAAAATGTTAGTATTTAATTGTTCAAAATAATTTAACGTAATTCAGTAAAAAAGAATATATTTATATTGAATAGAGTGAATTTAAATTTTACGTATTGATTCAGATATTAAAATCATATTTAATATTAAAATTACATTTACCAATACTTTATTTTACTAAGATCTCACTCAAATATTACACTGAATCACAACCCTATCCTTTTATGCCAAACTTTGGTAATAGAATAATATCAAAATCAGGTAATAGTAAAGGAATTAGAGGGGCGGTGCTGCTATAAATAACGTTGAAGCTTTTCATTCTTTTTGTTGCTGCACCTATTTCCTTCATAACTAAGAAACTATGATTCGTGGAATAAATTTTTAATCTTCTGACACAATTTATTTTTAGAATTAGTTGTATTCTATTCCCTTAGGACGCAGATAGTTTTAGTTATCTGCATTTTAACGTGATTTGGTTTCAGTTCTGAGTTTTTAGAATTTATGGTATATAAAGTCTTCTTCAAAATTGATTGGGGGTATTAAATAAATTCATGATATTGGTGAATTTTTTTTAACTTGCTCTTAAATTTATTTTTATTGTTTTTTGTCGTTGGATATTGTTTTTTTACGAATTTATGGTATATAAAGTCCACATTTCAAGGATGGTTTGGAAATATCTCAAAAGAAAATATGCTTAATGACATTTGAGAAGAAATATAAGTAATAAATATTAAGCTTATAAGCACATGGATCTAAGAGTTAAACTTGTAATTGTCCAAAAAACCTTATTTTTTTTATTCTAAGAGATACAAAAGGTTAGTTGGTAAGCTAAATTAATTCATTATGCAGTGTCTTAATATTACCTTTTTAACGAGTGCAATGAATCCATTCTCAAGAATACATTATTTTGGTTCGAGATAATTTTAATATCAAAGAAAAGTCAAAAACAAAATGTGACAATGTCAAGTCAAATAATAAATACAATATAATAAAATTAATCATTTGTAAGCTCCTGTGACTAATCAACTCTCTGAAGAGTTTAAATTTTGAAAAAGTTATCAAACATATGTGACAACCATATAACAATACATAGTTTCTAATCATATCTTTCATATAGAAAGACTATATATTTAAACTTAAGAAATATTATAACTACTAAAAAGAATTAATTTCTTTATAATTAAAAATATCTAAATTATATATATATATATATATATATATATATATATTCATGTTATATTTTTATTGTTAGAAAATATCAAATCTTTATTTCTCATTTTCCAATAATTTAACGGTGTCACCTCACAATTTTGTAACAAACACATTTCAACTAAAAGAAAAACTAAAATCATTCAATTATAATATACCTATCAGACAATTAAAGCTGTATTTTATCAATGATTTTTTTTCACCGACCATTATTTTGTTTAGAAAAAAAAACTAATTAAAGTTGTATGACATATTTTATATCTTTCTAAATGTATTTATGGTACTAACATTTTTGTAAATACATAGTTAGGTAAGTGTTATTCCATTTTTATTCATTATGAAAGACGCATCATTGTGAGGAAAGAAAAGTACATGTTATATTTATCTGCTTATTTCTTCCAATCTCTTCTAGTAAAGTACATGTTTTATTCCATTAATTGTCCGAGGTTTTTTAAGTTATCCGTTTATTTCGTTTAAAACATGTTATATTTATCTGCTTATTTCTTTCAATCTCTTCTAGTAAAATAATTTAAATTTAAATATTTTTATTCTAAACTCGGAATCAATTTTTTAATATAAAAACTAAACATGTGGAGATCTATATAAAATCACACGTTTACTTAAAATCATATCAGAGTAAACGGCTATTTTAGTTCTTAAAGTATAATAACTTACAACTTATCCAATTACATTCTGAAACTAAGTTTGAGAATTTTTTTATCGTTCCGTTAAATTAAATATTTACTGATATTTTAATTTATATATACATGAATAAATTTCATATTTTGATTTCGTTTTTTAATCATAAATCATTAATCATCCAATAAATTGAGTATTTCAAGATTTTAGACTGTTATTAGCAAATTACTGTTAAAAAATTATTTAAAACATTTAGTTTAAAAACTGAAGTACCGATACTGTATGCGTTTTGCCCACTCAAATAGAAGTTCCACTCGAGCTAAGTCAAAGAAACGTAATATAAGCGATCAAAGCTCTGCAGCGGTTTCAAATCTATATCAATTTTACAGTCATCATAAAAACAATTTCATAAAATTATGATTATCCAAAATCGAGTTTAGAAGCTTTATCTCAAACACACATTCGAACTATAAATTCAGTCATGCGTGACAAGGAATCCGCTCATAAATTAAAAGGTGGGCATATATTATTAAGTTTCTAAGAAAGGTCTGAACCTTAAACGGTTGGTGAACAACCCCCATTGAAGCCCAGCTCTGTATTCTCAGCTACATTTTTAAGCCTGCTACTTTAAATATGTTATTATGTACAAAACTGGAGCAGAGTTTGTTTCCTTCCTTCCCTGCCGGTTCCCACATATCCTTTTGTTACAAAACTATAACTCGGGTTAGATGGTTCAGCTCTATCGGAACACTTCACCCAAGGAAGGATGGATTCTCATACATAAGCAGTTACCAAATGGGGAGAAGCACGAGGCAGACCGCAAGAGTAAGTCACATACTTGACACTGTCAATTAGCACAACCACGAAGATCCGAGAGAGTGACTTCGGTCTCATCATGCCATCGACATCACCATCCTCTTTGGGATCAACAAGGACTGAAACCACCATGGAAGATTCATTACCATGGAGGTGGTTTTTCTGCAAGTTTTTTACATGCTCTTCAGTTACGTTCAGACTCGATCCAGTAAGAGAATCTGGAAGCCCATGAAGGGTTCTTCTATTCCTGCTCTTTTTCACCGAGGTAGCATTCTCACGCTTTTCGGTAGACACATTGGATACTGATGGTGCTGGAACTATAGCAGGACTTGAAACATCAAACTGGAAAACTTCAGTGCACGTGCCAGAACTTAACATCGGCCCTGTATCAGAAAATCAGAAAACTTAGCATATTTTCCATGTTAGGAAGAAACAAAATAGGTCAACGGGTTAGAGGACCAGCCAAAAACTTTGCCCAAGCATGATTTAAAGGAGGAAATCTCGAAGACAATGTTTTCAGCTCTTATATTCAGCCGAGATGCCATTGATAATGAATGTAAATCATGGCCTAAGAAAAGCTATTCTACAGCTACAACAATGAAGATATGCGCCAAAAATGCGAAACGTACTGGAAAAATATTTTTAAAACCAATCTCATCACCCTAGTTTGAGACTCCCAAGGAAACAAAGGAGAAAACATCTAATCAATTCGGAAGGCATCAGAATTTGTTGCAGCAATATTTAACCATAAATATATAAATGTATCATGATTTCTTATCATGGAAAACCAAGGAACAACCAAAGAAAAGAAAAAACATGTTATGTAAGCAAAGATAGCATCCTCAAGACTTAATCATCACCAAAATTAGAACCTAATGTGCTAGAATATTCACAGATTAAGATTAGAAAATAACCAAGACACGACATAAATTAGTAAAGAGTAATGTATCATATTAATTCCTATCAAGCAGCCTATACAGAATAAAATTAACAATGAAAGCCACAATATTGGATAATCACCTGCAAGACCTTCACGGAACCACTGTTGCATTTTACCATCAGTTGCAGAGGACTTCATATGGTCCTTCAAAGCTTTGGTTGAACCAGAGGCAAGAGCCTTCCTCTGTTCAGCAGGAACCCTATACACATGTGGATGTCTTCCAACTTCAGGTATAGCCAATGCAGAATCCCAATCCTTAGGAATGGCCAAACCTGTTTCTCTCTTCTCTTTTGCATCGGCAGTTTGAGAAGCCATAGTTTTTTCACTGGCCATAATGGAATGGATAATTAAGTTTCCATCAATCTTCACCATCTTATCATTCCTAGGAACATACAAAGAAGCAACAAGAGGCTCGCTAGCATTTCCCTGGCGACCAGAATCATCACGGCCCTGCCGTTCACCCCTTTCTTCTCCTAAATGCCGGCCTCTCTCATAATTCATTTTGCCTTTTACACTAAACCTCTCATTAGAAAACCCTACTTCCTCATCTCTTTCAGACCCATTCCTAGGACCATTCACGGACCAAACCTTACCTCCACCATGACCAAAAACCCGATCACTAACATAGCTAGACATACCAGTATCAGGAACATTGTCCACTAAACCGCCAAACTTAAAATCTACAATAGGAACAAGCCCACCAAAAAGCATGATAAAGATAAACAAACCCAAGAAACTAATACTAGCAACCTTCTTAGTTTTCCCCTCACTCTTCTTACTCTCGGACTTTTTGCCTTTGGGTGCAGAAGTGGGTTGCTGAGGCTTCAACCTAGGAATGGGTACCAAAGGAACCTGAGATCCCTGAGGCTTAACAACATAGGGAGCACAAGGCATCCAAGGATAAGGCATGGGTGCCATTGGAGGATGAGGGTAAATCCCGGGAGCAGGTGGTGGAGGAGCACACATCACACCAGCACCCACTTGCTGTCTAAGTGTAGCATTCTCAGCCACCATGTATGAAATCTTGCTACTCAGATCAGCAATGATGGAATTCATGGATCTCACTTTCTCCTCAAGCTCCTCCACGTAATGCTTCTTCCTCTGCCTAGAAAGCTGTGCACTTTCCCTATTCCTCATCAACCTTGCCTTCCTTTTTTCGTCATCATCATCAATTGCATTCACATCTGATGGAATCTGTCTCTCTATCTTAGTCTCCACCGAGGAGGAAGAGTACCTTCTGTGCTTTGTAGCACTTCCCTGACAACTCTCTTTCTTCCTCTTCAGATCACACCCAGAAATTTCCTCCAATTTGACACCCTTGTCCATAACAGCATCTGCATGAGACGATGTTATGTCCCTCGCGAAAGATCCAGAATCAGGCGAGGGCGAGTTTATGGCCTCATATACACCCGATCCACCGTTCCCTGAACCCTGAGACGAAACCGGTCCACCAGAAGACTCCTCCCGGTCACAAAATTCAGACTCCGGCGAGGAAATATTCGAAACCCTAACATCAACCGCGTCATGTGAACCCTCTTTGCACGAATTACCCTCAGAAACAGAGTCCGACGCTTGCGAATTGAAAAACCTTGAAACGCCGGAGCTCCGATCTCCAGAAACCGCAGACGTGTCTGAACGCGGAGAATCGGAATTCTTCGCGGAAGACTCGTCAATCGGCGGAAAAACGGAAGTGTTATTGGGGTTACATGCGTCAGGGAGAAGGAAATCCTCGGCGTCGGAGGGAATGCAGATTTCGTCGAGATCGTCGAAGGTGATTTCGAATTCCCCATTGTTGTCATCAAAATCCATGCCGAATTCGAGATCTGACGTGAAGGGAAGCGTGTCGGAGTTGAAGAGTGAGTCCATGGTCAGGAGGGGGAGGGATCCAAACTCGGTTGAGAACTCGTCGAACAAGGGATCGGAGGCCGGCAGCACCGCCGCCTCCGGCGACGGTTCCACGGCGTGCATTGACTCGGTCATGGGTGAGGGTTTCCACGAAGGGAGAAGGAAAGTTTGGGTTTTAAGAAATTTTGGGGTTTCGTTCCTTATTAGAAGACGAGAGCGTGAGTCACGCGCTATGAAACTGTCCCACTGAATACGTTCTACAGAATTCTTGTGTGTGAGTCACTCGTCTGTGCCACGCCTTAATTTTATTGCAATATTATTATTTATTATTATGAGAGAGAAAAAAAGACAAGAAAAGCGTGTCTAGAAACTTGTGTAGGAATCTGAGAATGGATAATGGGAAGAAAGTAGGAAACAAAATCCTGTGAGCAAGAATTGCGTTTCCGCTACGTTCGGTTGCTTTCAACGACCACGACGGAAGGTGTCATGTTTTAAACGACTTTCTTTTTAAAAGTTGAACCTAAAATTATAATGTAAGCAACTTAGTACTCATGTACATCTCTCACTGTTACAAAAATTTATATTTTCTGTTAATTTTGCTTTCATAAAAATTACTAACGAATTTTATCTCATTTTCTTACATAATATTTTATATAAAACATTTTTTTTTAATAAATTTTGTAAAAAATATTCGTAAATTTTATAATTTTATAAAAAATATTAACTATAAAAAAATTATCTGTCAATTAAAATTTAAAAAAAATAATTAAAAAGAGTTTTTTTTACCAAATTTTTTAATAAATTTGCAAAAAAATAATATAAAAATTACTAATAATGTCTCATTCTTTAATTAATTTATATTCATACTATTAATCAAGAGACATTTTAATTAAGAATTTGGCTTTTTAGTGAATATAATTTATTTTTTATCACAAAGCCTCGTAAGAAGTATGTAATAAGTATTGTAGATACCCCATAAATTATCAAATATTTTCAAAATATTTATACTTAATATCTTATATATCTTATAGTATAATCATTTATTATTAGATTATGTTATATTACTAATATATTCATATAATAATTAATTAATATTTTGTGAAAGAATAATTTATCATCAAATTATTTATATTTTAAAAATATTTATATATAATAATTGATTATTTAATATTTTATTGCATAATAATTTATTATTAAATTTTGATATATTAATTTTTAAGATATTCTTATATATTTTTAAGATATAATACTTTATTATTTTCGAGTAACTCGATTTGTTTAAGATATTTGTTCACTTATATTATAAAGAATGAGAATTGAATTCTCACATATAATTCTTATACAATTTTCTTATTTAATATTATTTATATTACACAAACTCTTTCAACTCATACTCATCTTTCTTTTATTAAATTGAACGTCAAAAAGGTCTTTTAAAGGTAAATCTTTAAGTTTTTCAAAATTTGAAGCTTTCTCACCAAAAAGTAATAGCTTGGCTCTTGAGAGAGTCGTACTTCACTCCGAAGACTACTCGTCCAATTTTGGTAAGAACATTTGGTGTCACCATGAGGTTTAGGTAAAACTTTATCATGTCTCCACATTTTATACAATCTGTATTCAATGTGATGACTTATTATTGAGATGGATGGTGAAGAGAGTCGATCACAATTGAGAATCATCTCACTCGTGCTACTGTGAGCATTTATAGTCAAAATTTTAATATTATATTATAATATAACATTTTATTCAAAAATTATGGATAATAATGTCAAAATAGTTTTTTTCCTTTGCTTTGATAACATCTGTCATAATAAGTGTTTCAAGTTCCAATGGTGCTCACACTAAGAAGAAGTGAGCCCATGAGCACTTTGGTCCAAAGGCTGAGGGTGAAATAGTTTTGCAAATACTTAATATCGTAAACCAACATCGTACGAGGAAGTACAATTTTAATAATGATAATCGATTATTTTACTAAATGGATAAAGGCAAACCCTTTATCAACTAACAATGCACAACAAGTGCAAAAGTTGTTTTGGAAGAATGTTGTATACAGACATGGTCTCTATTGTCACCGATAATGGTTGATAATTCATTAACACAGGCTTCGAACAATTTCTAAAGCAACTAAATATAAAAGCATCAAGTATCTTCTGTAGAGCATTCATAGATCAATGGTCAAACTGAAGCAACGAAACAAATAACTACACGACAATACAACACATGAGTAAAGGAATGGGCATTTCACAAAGACAACCTAGTATGGCGTAAGCTCAGAGAAGTGAGAAGAGATAAAATTGAAGGAAAGTTACTACCTAACTAGGATGGTCCTTGCCACATAAATGATGCATCCAAAATGGAGCATACAAGCTTGAAGACCTTAGTAGTAAACTAATATTAAGGACATGGAATGTCACTCAGTTAAAGATGTACTACAAGTGATGTCACATTTGAAGATATATGTACTCTTTTTCCATAGTCAAGATTTTATCCCTAAGTTGGGTTTTACTGAGCAAGATTTTAACAAGGCACATCAAGCATTAACCTTAACAATCCTCTTTTACATATTGTTATATTATATGTTTTGTAAGCATTCTTCGAGAAAATCTGATACAAGTGTTCGAGAATGTGATTAACTTGGAAAAATCCAAGAATAATTAAGTGTCTAAGAATGTGACTAACGCGGAAAAATTCGAGCACAAGCGTCCAAAAATGTGACTAGCTTGATAACTCTAAGCACAAGTGTCAAAAAACGTGACCACCTTGGAAAATTTTAAATATAAATAAGTTTCAAAAAATGTGACTACTTTGAGCATTGGTGTCCAAAAATGTAACTACTCGATAGATTTGAGCATGAGCGTCCAAAAATGTGACTAATTGGTAAGTTTGAGCATAAGCTTATGAAAATACGACCACTCAGTAATTTGAGTATTAGCGACCAAAAATGTGATTGTATAAGTGTCTAAAAACGTGACTATCTTGGTAAATCCAAGTACAACTCAAGAATTTCAAAAGTGTTAAAAGCAACGCATAAGCACAAATGGAAATTCATCTAAAAACTAATTTAAAAGTGTTTAACCATGACAAATCAGTTCATATGAAAACATATATGATGACTACTTCAAATGGCAACACATCCACAAGTTATGTATTTGGTAACAATTATCACAAAGAGATGTGTACTCATTTTCCTGTGTTCAAATTTTTTCACCTAAATTGGGTTTTTTTTAGCAAGGTTTTAAAGAGGCGCATTCTTCTAAGCTCATACGCACCCAACATCTGCACACCACAACTAACGGATGATGATAAAACTGGTTCATCCATCAACATAATCCTTTTACACCTTATTTTTTGCTTCCAAACTGAGGGGCTTATGTACATACCCTTAAGATATTGTGAAATATCTCCAATATATTTATAATTAATATCTTTGGTATAATAATTTATTATCATATCTATTATATTTTCAAAATATTATGATATAATAATTGATTATCTAATATCTTATCGTATAACAACTTATTATCAAATTTTGTTATATTCCAAAGATATTGTGATATAATAATTGATTATATAATATATTTAGAACATAATATTTGATTATCTTCAAATAACCAAATTTCTTTAATATATTTGTTTACTTATGGACTTGGATGTAAGACCTTAGACATTAATTAACTTGGGCTTAGAGAAGAGTAGGTATGTGGTAGAGATTAAGGTTTTATTAGTGTTAAAGCTTTAGGATAGTCTATATATTTTGGGATAGTGCCCTTTGGGACTCTGTAGGGTAAAAGCAGAAAAGAGAGAAAAACTTTAAGTTTTTAGGAGTTAAGCGCAATATTAAAGAGCAATGAAATGTCAAGAGTTAGTTAAAGTAGAAGTACCGGTCTAGGTAAGGGGAGTTGACATTCCTATTTTCTTGTTTTGTTGTTTTCTTTTCTTGTCTTCTTGCTTGTATGCGTGCATGATGAATTGGGATAAATTGTGGTTATTTTTTGTTTGATTGTTATCTTTTGAGGTCTAAAAGAGTTTTTATTTAAAATATGTTGAGATTGGAGAATTTGATTATTGATTTGGGTATAAGTTTTCAATGGGTGTTTTAAGAAAGATGATATTTTGATGAAAGAATATTTTTCATGATTTTGAGTTTCATGGGCACATGGGTGTGTTTTATTTATGAACATAAAACGAGTTTTGGTGGTGTGAGAAACCATGTATGGGCAATGAATGATTCCTGACATGTTTGTGTGTGTGGTGACTCGACGAGAGGTGATGAAGGGTAACTCTACATAGTTGTAAAAGAGGTGAACTTCGTCGGGAGTCTTAAGGAGAGTGATGGGAAGTGACACATGTATACTTTGTCGCGGAAGCTCTTGATAAGAGTGATGAAAAGTGACACATGATTCTCTAGGGAAGCTCTCGAGTGGAGTAATGAGAAGTGGCACTTGTATACTTCATCAGGGAAGCTCTTGAGGAGAGTGGTGGTAGTGGACCCTATTTGTGTAAGTTTTAAGGTAACGGGGAAGGGTGGTTCCTCTAGTGGTGAATGGTTGTTGGTAAGTTGCATGTGATAGTTATAAACTGACTATTGACGTTGGGATCACTAATGCTTGTATTAGTTGTTGTGAAGACATGTTTTGAATCTATGATAATATGTTTAAACTTTTGTTTGAGACAATAGGCTTTGTGAAGACGAATGATGAAACCGAATGGTGGTTTGAGACACCGGAGTTATGAAAGATTTGGGTTTGTTATATATTATTGATGTATATTATTGGTTATGGTTTTGATGTTCCTGTTAGTTCACCCTTGCATGTGTGTTTGATTGCCAGATCGTATATGTATGTCAATACACACAAGCAGATGTTGTCGTAGATGTTAATCTAGATGCATAATACTGAGGAACTTTAGGTTTGCTTTGGAGAAAGAAGTTTTGCAAATAAACTTGTTTTAGACAAAGGTTATTGTGAAGTAATGTACATTTTGATTTAATTATGATTTTTAATTTTTAATTTTACTATTAAGTTTGAACAAATAAATGAAAGTTCCAGATTATGTTAATATTAAATGGTGGTATAAGAGTTTCGACATACAAAATTTAAAAATTTACAAATTTTACTGGATATCTTAGTAGCAACTTAGATGAACCGTTAGATAAGAAGCTTGTAAATACAGCATCCCACAATGGAGAATGGGGATTTAATTCTCATATGAAATTCTTATACAATTTTCTCATTCAATATTAATATATTATACAGGTTCTTTAAACTCTTACTAACTTGAACGTCAGAAAGTCTTTTGCTGATGGATCTTACTTCGGTTCTTCTTTGGAACTCATCTTTTTCACCAAGAAGTAATAGCTCCATTCTTGAGTGTCTCATACTCCACTTAAAGACTAACCCTCTAAATCCAATAAAAACAAATATCAATTATAAAAGTAACTAATTAAAAGTTATACAATTATAATATGTAAAAATGCAAACACATGTAATATGTGTATTTTTTTAAGATAACAAAATATTATAAAATTATTATTATTATTATTGATATTATTATAATCGTGAAAATAAATATAAAATATTTATTTGTAGTTAATTTTTATATTATAAATAATTATTTTAGTCTAAAAAAGTTAACTTAAAAAAATAAAAATTTAAAAAATATTCACTTAAAATATAAAATCGATAAAATAGTTATTTTAGTTTTAAAAAAAATAAAGAATAAAAATGAAAAAAAGTATGTACAGAAATCTCATTTTTATAATGATATATATAGATCTATATACATTTATATATTAAAAAAAAATTGGTATAGTTATGAATTGATTTATAATTAATTGTTATTCTTTTCATTTTATCTTCTAAAATGGATTGTTTCAATAATAAAATCCAATAATTACTAGCATTAAATTTATCAATAATATAAATTATTTTTTAATCTTTTTATTAATAGGGTTCGGACTTATTAATTTATTTAAATTTTATTTAATAAGTTTACTTAATCAAATAAAGTGCATTTGACTATTTTTCATATTATTTTTCTATCTTTAAAGAGGGAAATAAATTTATTTTATTAATTTTATTACTTTATTATGATAACTATTGAATAAAAATGGTTTATGTAAGAACTTAGAAATGATATTTTCGGATTGGTAGAGTGTTTAAAATAATGATACTGATAATTTTAATATTAAAATGTTAAAGTATAAATAAAAATTTTATAAACGAGTTTCATTATTTATAAATGCACCATCTGTCTAAAAACCTTTTTCTTAGAGCCTTTACATTTCTCTCTAGATTTCTAATTCTTATGTTCATTTTTTGGAAGATCGGAGACCGCAGGGTGAACTCTGTGATGAGCTCTCCACTCCTAATCGATCAATTTCTCCAATTGATTAAGTTAGTTTTTTTTGCTCTTTTCTCATGGTCAATTTATCTTTTTGTTGCATGTGAGTGATTCTAGCTCACATGTGGTGTCTGAGTCATCTTTGTGAGTCTCTGTTCATCAGTAGTTATAATGGTATGTCCTGATCATATTTGTGTTGTTCCTAGGTTTAGTTTGGGCATCATGTTGATTTGAAGGAAATTTGGTACTCTTTTAGCTGTATGAGATCTATCATAGGTAGGGGAATTATTTATATTGTTTTTGAGTTGTAGAAATCTTGAGTGAGTAAATTGTATGATTTTACTATGATTTGTCTGAGTATTTGATTTGTTGAATGATACATGATGTGTGAATTTTGGGTTTTAGATATGACGATGCTTAGTTTGAAATATTGATTGATATGGTATTGTATTTGAGATCAATTAGTATTGATATTTGTAATAAATTTGGGTTTGGCATGTTTTTGGTAACTGGAATGACCATTACACTAGACTGGAATGATATAATTATGTAGAATTATGCAGACTCACTGAATGAGAATATTCTTGCTAAGTGAATCCAAATTCAAGAAAGTCACTAACTTTGCAGTTGTTGGTAAGAATGTACTCACTGAGTGAATCCAACATCAAGGAGTTTACTGACTTTGTAGTCATGGAGCGAGAATTTTGGAGGAATTTAACTCTGTGAGTTCTAGTGATTTATTCGATGAGCGATCCATTTGGTCGCTGAGCGAGTGGACATTTGTGAACTTTTTGCCTAGCGAGTGGATGATTTCACTGAGTGAATACATCACAATCTAGTAATCATTTTCTATGCTAAAATTTTGGTGTGTTGTGGTAAATGTGGATTATTGCTTAGGAAATGTGATTGGTATATGAGATGGAATGGAGATTGATTTTATAAGGTTTAGGTGAGATTTGTTGATGCTAATTCAAGGAGAATTAGTAATGAATTATAATAGTGTATGCATTAGTATATTGATCCAGTTGGAATATATATATATTCTTTTAGAATATATCTTTTAAAACAAAATATTGTACTTCAACAAAAAGAATCTTCCAAATTTGAGCCTTATATCTTGTGCATATAAATTTTTACCCGAAAAAAGTGGTAGAAACGTACTAGTCTCTAGCTACATTCCTTTTTACTAAATTTTAGTAATTAACACAAACAAAATTGGTTTTCATTTTGGGTTTTAATATATGATTGCACATTACGACTTTGTGAATATATCTTGTTTCATGAGTCACTTAGAGACTTACGTATATCTCCAAGTGGTGGCCTTACCATCACACTCACTAAGTAAATCATGAATAGGTGTTATGTGAATTATATCCCTAAAATAATTTTCGTTAGGTTTATTAAAAGATATTTAAAAAAACATAATATTACTCATTGAACTTCATTCCATCTTCATTTCATCGGATCACATTTATGTAGAGATAAGTGTTCATTATTGCGATTAATTTATGGATTTTAGTCTCATTTACTTTGACGACTTAAATACTTTTTGTTGGTAAGTAGATCTACAATATTTCTTTTAGTCTTGTCAAAGTCAATAGAAAAAATAAGATGAATAATTAAGTTTATGATAGATCTGTGTCTTTTTCTCATATGTCTTCTCTTTCATTAAAACTTTTGCTAGAAGCTTTAGGTATCACAATTTGACTATCATAATACATTGAAATATGAGGTATTGACTTATCTAGTAATGGTAAATCATATAACTCTTTTTAAGAAACTATGCCTCAATATAATAGCATATAAAATAATATTTTGCTTTCATGGTAGATTATGTAATAATATTTTGCTTAGTAGATTTTCATGATATTGCACCTCCACCACAAAAACATAACTAATAGTTGATTATGGATTTTCCTAATTCACCAACTGTATATGTAATATCAAGTCTAGAAAAGTTTTTCAAATATAATAAGAAACCAATAATTTGATATTGAGAAGAAATTCATTCATCTCAACTTTTCTTTAATTTAATACATGAGTCATAAGGTGTTAAAATTGATTTCACATCAAACTAATTGAATTTCTTCAAAAGATTTTTTACTAATAAGATTGAGTTAAGATAAGGCCATCATAACATCTACCAAACTCCTTCATGTCAACATTACTAAACAATGAATATTTCACATTTTTTTATATTATCTACATTGCTACCAAATATTGATATATCATCTACATGTAAGCATGACATAGTATAAATATCATTATCACATTGTTTTACATACACATATTTATCACTATTATTAATATAAAAACCATATAAAAGAATAATTTGATCAAATTTTTCATGTCATTATTTAGTGCTTGTTTTAAATCATATATATATATATATATATATATATATATATATATATATATATATATATATATATATATATATATATATATATATACGTGAACTTGTGTTTTTTTTATGATAACAAAAATTAATAAATTTAGCATTTATTATGATTATAAAAGTATATACTAATGTTTTTATAATTTTATTATAGATAGTTATTATTATAGGTATATATTTTAAAATAAAAAATACATTTAAATTTCAAAAAATAAAATAGTCAAATAAAAAATTGTTACACTTTAAAAATTGACCATTAAAAATTAAAATTGGTAATAAAATTATTTTAATTTAAAAATTCTTATATTTATGTAAAAGGTAAAAATCTCGTTTGATAATGATACAGATAATTAACGATAAAGATGTTATTTTGTTAGATTTTAAAAAATATATTCATAAAAAATAAGTAATAAAATGAATAGTTTACGCCTTCAGTTTGAAGTTAAAACAAGCTGAAGTTATAAAATGTATTGTTTGTATTGAAAAGAAGAAGAAGAAGAAGAAACTGGTTAATATTATTTTTAAGTGAAATAGAAAGTAAAACTTACTCATTTGATTCGATTTCTTTACAAAGGAAAGAAGTTATATGTACTATGTATGATAAATTTAATAATTTCTACAAATAACACTTCACTTTATAATTAAGCGATAATGTCAAATGTTTTTGTTTTATATTGTTGACTATAGAAAGTTATTTTGTTTTTACTCGTGAAAGTATTTATAGGAGAAAATATATATAGGAAGCAATTGAATATTCAAATATTTTTTACTTTTTATTCATTTAATTTAAGAAGAATGGGCCAAGTTGGTTGCCGAGTCCAAAAGATTTATGGTCAAACACGGCCTACTCTGTCGAAAGTTGGTTTGTCCAAAATTAGTTGAACTAACAAATGCAGAAGCTAAGATATCATATCAATGCCTCAGAATAGGGTTTCGTGGATATTGTTTGGACTTTTAGTTGCAATGCCTGTACCATGATTTATGTTATATTTGTACACTCCTCAAAGTACATTCAACCACAGAGAATAAATAGAAGCATATAAGAATGAATGTTCATTCATTTTTACACTATCATTTACCTATAAATTATCAATAAATAGTTTTAAGCTTGTTATTAAAAAAGTCTAATAAATTTATTATATATGATAATACTGTAAAGTAAAGCATAATGTTTTAGAGAAAAACAATACAATAGGAGGGGTAGAATGCATACGGGATAAATATCAATACTTTTTACACGTAGTTGGTGGATGATTCTTACAGAGGAGATACTACGACACTGCAACATTTGAAATCTTTTTTTACATGAGTATGATAATTTCTTTAGTTAATGGGTGAATCCTTGTATGAAGAGGCTTCTTTTGTAATCAAGAATTTCTTTTCTTTATGTATATGGAAGTGTCAATTTTTGTGGGACCTCTGCGCGTTTTTTTTAACCTTTGGTTGATAAGATTCTAATAAACTTGTTTTTTGGAAAAATAAGTTGCTTAGTATGATGAGAAGAATTCAACTAGTAAATTCACTAATTGTTGGCTTATTGTTTTATAGCTTTCATGTTTACAAATGGCATATTAAGCTTCTTCTTGAGGTGGAGCAACCAATTTGAAATTTTGTTTGGATTAAAGATGAAAAAAAAATCAGGACTATTCAATATTAAATGGTCCATCTTTTGTGGTTCTAAGTTAAGTAGTGGTTTGTAGATTACTAATATTTAGTCAAAGTATAAAGCCTACCTGTTACGTTTAGCTTAAGAGTTTGCTTATGGCAAAATGACTTATACTAAACTCATGTGTATTTGATTTCTTAAGTTTGAGTATCAGAAATATATGTTTTAAATCATCATCAATTTGGCATGGTATTAAGGATGTAAATGAAGTTATTATGGAAAATACTTTTGGGCACTAAGTAAATGTGATTGTATTAATTTTTGGAATGAATGATGTTGGTGTTCTGACATTTGCATATCTAAATTGGTTAGAATTCCTTATTCTAATAGGGTAAGGTTATGCTTTGTTGTTAGTTCGGCCTAGACAGGTACTCATTGAATCTTTCCTTCTTTCGTTTTTAGTTTATGTGATTTTTCTTCTTTAATGGTTAATGAGGATGAGGATGTGCCTAATTGGACTTTGGACCATACTAGTGTGCTTTCTAAAAAAACCGCAAGAAAATTTTACTCTTCTGGTATGAAACATATGGATTGGGGGAACTTGATTTGGTTGGATGAGGTGCCACCAGCTAAAACTCTGGTTCTTTGGAAATTATTGTATGGTAGTTTACCTATTGATTTGGAAATTTAAAAAAAAAAGTGGTAATAATGAATTTTTCTTTCATTTGTTTTTTCATTATTCTATTATTATATAATTGTGAGAATGGTTGAAGGAAGTTTTTTTAGGATTTTCAATTTTCTTCTTTGGATTTGGTTGTTTAGTTTATGAAGTCTCCTTGTAGTTCTTTAGTTAAAGTGATTAAAGTGACTGTCATTACTACAATTATTTGGATGATTTAGATGATGAGAAAGCATACTGGATTTTACGATCTAGTTGCATTTCCTTCTACTATTTTTCAAATTAAGGAGTTAGTGTGTATTACTGAGAATAAGTCTAAGAAACATGAGTAATATTGTCTAACTTTTTTGTGCTAAAATTTTCAATATTCAAACTAGGGAGTGTAGGGTGGTTTCATTTATGAATGTAATATGGCAAGTTCCATTTGCTAATTGGCTTAAGGTGATTATTGATGGTGCAACTATGGGTTGTCCTGTTTGGGCTTGATGGGTTGATTATTTTAGAGGAAATTGAGGTGAATATGTAGGTAGTTTTAAAGTGTTTTAAGTGGGTTACAAACTTCTATTTATGTTGAGTTTATGGGGTCATTATGCTTGGGAACATGCTTAGAGGGAGGGCTTTCAGAGGCTTTGGTTGGAAAATGATTATTCTTTAGTCTGTCATGATTTTTTGGATCAACGAGTGGTTCCTTAGAGTCTTAGAAGAAGGTGGTGTCGGTACTTGCATTTCTGGATGAATATGTAGTTCAAAGTTTCTTATGTTTTTTGGTAAGGAAATCGTTGTGTTGATAAGTTAGTTAATTTAGCTTTCATTCATAGAAAATAATATAGGTGGTTTAATGTTTAGATCCATGTATTTATTTATATATAGTTTGTATATGTCTCGTGAAGTATAAATTTTATCATGAGTTTGGTGTGGTCTTTGTAACGTCCCATTTTAACTAATAACCCAAATTAAAAGGAAACGTCACATAGAAGTTATCTTAGCGCAGTCTCGGAGTTTAAACACCACTCCTCACAAACCAAGGCACACCTCGATGCCAAATGAACCAGATACACATATTCAACAGTAATAAAATTGGGAAAGTAAAGATAACAGACAGTACATGGGTCGTGGCTCTAAAAGAAAGACTAGAGTGGACAAATCCAGCCCAGATGGCTAAGCAGCAGAGTCACCATTTCCCCGTTGGCCGCGAGTACCTCTCGCATCTGCTTACATTAATAAATTGATGATCATCGCAAAAGGAGAAGAACCACATACAAGACAATCAAACAAGCAAAAGGGTAAGCTAGAGCCAAAAAGATTTCATCAATGCAGTCATAAATACTTTCACAGTTCCAAATACACGTCTCAACCAAGCATGTTATGACCTTTCAATCAATACACTAAGACTCGACTCGACTCATACAGATTACATATAATCTGGTCAGATTCAGCGGACGCTTGCACTTGTGGTGGATACCTCTGCTCACCCCTGAGCTATGTGTTACAAGTGTTAAAATGAATCAATCCCACACACAATATTAGCCCTTAATGAGTTTCAGGCCTCCTGCTACTCTCACCACGAGAGTCAGTCCGCTCTAAGTGAGACTAACTGACTCCTTAGAGTGTCAGGATGCGATCCTTACCTTGAATCCTTACCAAGTTATATAGATGGGGCACCACCATGGACACCCACTAACAGGGGCCATGAAGTTACGTCCCGACCACTGAAGCACGACCCTGAGACCCCACCTAGAGATCTCAAGGATTTACACACTGACACAGACCAAGCATATCAATCAATAAATTAATCATTATCATGCACAGGATTCTCATGCCAATCTTCATAACAAAATTCCTCATTCACATTTCATGTTGAATACCATTCCAGCTCATCAATCCCTAACCATAAATATAGCATTTCACCTCATGCCAATACCGTGCCATTTTGATGCCAACCATCTCATGTTCATTACATGTCAAGCATTATTCAAAATTCATCATTCATAACTCATACTCCCTCCCACTCATGCATACTCATCCCCCCATGCCATCATATAATAGTACAATCAAATACAAGTCAAACACCCAAGAACAAGAAGAACACCAATCTAAAACGCACTCTCGCCCAGCTCCTCGCTCAGGCTGAAGGGCCTCGCCCAGGCGAGAGAGATTCTCGCTAAGGCGAGCTCCCTTCGCCTAGGCGAGAGCTCGAGAATCTGGAACAGTGGCCTCTGCACGTTCTCGCTTAGGCGAGACTCTCCTCGCTTGAGCGAGACGCTCGCTCGCTCAAAACTGAGTTGGTCGCCTGAGCGACCATTCGCGCGAGAAGGCTTGGGCGAGCCTTTGCTCACCTCGCCTAGGCGAGACAAGCTCGCTTGGGCGAGATTATCAGTCATCGCCACTGTTCGTTCCTGCAGTAGTTGTATTTTCACACACCAACGACAACACCAACCATTCCATGCATCCACATCAACATACCAGTTCAAGAATCATGAAAATACAAGCAAAACAAACCGCAATCGCATTAAACAAAAAGGTTATAGATTCCCTTACCTGGAAGTCGCTAGAAAGTGCCTCGACTCTAACTAACGAAGCTCGGCAACTCAAAGAGTGGACTTGCAAACTGAACAAGACAGTGGAACAGAGTTAGGGGTCACTTATGTGGAGCAAGAAGGGGTTGAACAAGCTTGGAGATAACGGAGGTCTAAACCCTAGCAGAGAGTCGCGGCTGCTCTAAGAGACAAGGAGGTTGTTTTTGTAAAGTGAAGGGAGTGATGTGTTAGGGCAAACTTAGGGGTCTGGTTTCCCCTTTTGGGCCAGCCCTTAAGCCCAACTCACAAGGGCAGTCCTTATAATTTAAGGCAGAAAAGAATAGAAATTTTAATGGGCCTTACTAGGGGTGGCAAAATGGGCCAACCCGGCCCGTTTTGACCCGACCCGTTTGTGACCCGTTTTTTACGGGTCGGGCCGGGCTGGCCCGTAAGGTAAAAACGGGTTGTGTTGGTGAACCCGACCCATGGGCTGGCGGGTTGGTGGGCTGACGGGCCAGCCCACCAGCTTTTTCCCAAATGTATCATTGGAGGTCCAAAATCATATTTGAAGGATTTTTATTCCAGAATTAGTTCAGTGAACAATATCCCAATAGATAACCAAATAAAATTCTCCTTTAATGAAGAAGACAACAATGACCTGTTATAAAGGAAATTAAATTATCACAACACAAAATACCAACCCTTTCAAAAGGGGTTTGTTTCTGTTCCTCCACCCTGAACTCTATAATTAATCACAAAACTTCAAAGTAAAATTACACAGAGAATGTTAACCTATAGAGTGAAAAGATAATTGAACAGTGCAGTTTTGACACAACCACAAACCAATGGGGGAGCTAACTCGTACACAGAGAAGCAAAACATCAAATTTTTAGGCTTACATAAAATCGGGTTCAAAAATTAGCATACAAAAGACGAAGGAACAATAATTGAATAGAAAGCACTGCAGTCACATTTGTAAATCAAATCTGCAAAGAAAAAAATGAGGAAGGAAGCAACATTACCTAATCGGGCAGTGAATGGAGTTCCTTCGTTGCAGAGGCGAAGTATGACAGAATCAGGGGGCAACACTGTAATTCCTTCGTTGCAGAGGCGAAGTATGACAGAATCAGGGGGTTGCGCGGTTCGGGTTGGGAAAAAATTGAAGTGTGCAAACCCTAGAAAGGGTAGAGGAGGAAAACGCGAAGACGCAGGGAGGCGACGTGGTGGATGTCACGGTGGAGGAGAAACGCGTGCAGGGAGCACCAATTTCGAGCGAGAGAGAAACTGGGCAGTGGATGGAGAATGGAATGGAACTGTGTGCGGGAGGAGAGCACCAAAATTAAAACACAAGAGCTACACTGCACGCTGCACGTGTTGTTTTAGAGTAACTTAAACGGGATGCGGGCCGGCCCATTTTGGCTCGCGGGCCGGTCCGACGGGCCAATAGATTTGACGAATCGAATTGTTTTGGATTGATGAGTTAATATTTTTGACTCGACCCATATTTTTCTTGTCAGGTTGACGAGTCGACCCGTGGAATCTGACCCATTTTGACATCCTGACCATAATGCATCTATAACGAAACCATATGATATAAAAATATAATCCAACGCCTTGACACTATCATTGACTGCATAAAGTTTATTTTTTGCATTGTCATCTCATTCCAAACTATCATATATACATAAAAGCTTGTTGGTTTTATAAAAATTAACCAAAAATGAGTTCTGTTCTGACTGGTTAAAATGGAAGAATTTAAAGCTTAATAAAATTTCATATCTAGTTGAACTAAATGGTTCCACCTTTTCTATTTCATAGCAGTGTGACATTATTGTACTTAGAAGCTTATTCTGATTTTTTGATCCATGTGATGACAGCATCATAGGGTGATTTTCAATCGTTGCGTGTCTCTATGCAGTTACTTGGGGTTAGGGATGGCAATTAGGGCCTGGTCCGCGGGTCCGGTCCACAGGCCCACATAAAAAACGCGGGGCGCGCCAGAATAATGAGCCTGCAGGTCCGGGTGGGCTCAGCCCGCGGCCCGTACGGGCTAGCCCGCGGTCCGCGCGGGCCAGCCCGCATAAAATTAAAAAAAAGAAAAAAAACTTTTACTTGTGTATATTAATTACTTCTTTTATGGACTTTTGCATTAACATTTCAAATTCTTGTATAACTGGAAAAGACAAGTATTATATAATTCTTAATGTGCTAAAATTTAAAGAATATATTGTGTATGTCATAGTATGAATATGATGAAAATGTTGAATTATCAATTTATCATCTAATTCCCCAAAGTCTTTACTTAATTTTGTGAACTTTTTGAAGTTTCCCAATTTTTAAACATGGAAAGTTTTATCATAAAATAAATAAATAAATAAATAATTTTTTTTAAAAAAAAAGTGGACCGGCCCGCGGACCCGCGGGCCAACCTTTATGCGGGACGAGCCAGAGTATGCGGCCCGCATAAAATGTGCGGGCCGGGCCGGGCCGGTCCGCAGTGTGCGGGCCTTATGCAGGGCGAGACTAAACGGGGCGGGCCGACCCGTATTGCCACTCCTACTTGGGGTTACTGGTAATCACTATTTGGTCTCTGAACCACTCATTTGTGAAAAAAGTGCTCACATTTTTCCTGCTTCCTCCGGCATATCTTCAAATCTAAACTCATCAAATTAAGAAAATGAATTATAGAATGCCAAATGGTTGTGAAAATTGATCTCTAGATTGTTGAATCTGTCAAACTTTTTGTCATTGTAAATGGTGTGTTTGTATTTCATCATTTAAATATGAATGTTGTTTCAAGAGAAACTGTCAATGTACAATGAAATGTTACATACGAATTTTGAAATATGATATGTATATCTATATTTTAAAAACAATGCCAGAATTTTTAAAATGTAAACTTAAGTTATCTATATCTATTTATTAATATAGTTTTCTAAAATTCCACATTTAATTCAGATTTAAAAACTTGATTCTGTATTATTATTACCGATTACAGATCCCTAATGTGTGTATGTAACTTTTAAACATGTGTGATAATATTATAATGTTGTTAAGTTAATATATGTATTAAAATTATATTTATTAAAAAGAAAGTGAAATATATCATAACAGATAAAATAATTTATTGATAAATAAAGAATAAGAGAAGAAACAGAGACATCTGATCTTATAAAAAAATTATAAAAGTAATGGTCAAATTTTAAAAATTTAATAAATTATTATATTTAAAAGATAAAATTGGTATTTTGAAGATTGGAAAAAAGGGAAAATCCTTTTATATATATGTTATAGATTATTATTGTTATTATTATTATTAGTTTTGTCGTGGATTGTGAACTAAGCATCAAGCATCGGTTTTGGGGTTGACATCACTGTTTGAACGAACGAACGAACAAGCGAATCTAACCACTCCATTTGGTGTTTTAGAAGTTGTGGGACTTGTTGCAGAGTGTGGATTCATTTCAATGGCGAGCGTTGGAGTTGGAGGGGGTTTGGGGGGTGATATATGGAAGTCCCATGTGTCCATGGCGATGGTGCAGCTTTTCAATGGTGGCTACCATGTCATCACCAAAGTGGCCCTTAATGTTGGTATCAACCAGTTAGTGTTCTGCGTATTCCGCGATCTCATTGCCCTTTCCATCCTCGCACCCCTTGCTTATATCCGTGAAAAGTATGCTCCTTTCTTTCTTTCAAATCACCCACATTCAAAAATGTGCTTGCAATGTTTCTCAAAACCTATGAATATGCTCCCTTTTGTTCTGTTGTTTCCCTCTGTTGGATTCGATTTAAATGGATTCCTCCCTCACACTTTGGCCTTTTTGTTTTCTAAGTTTATTTGTTATATTTATTGGTCCACCTTCTAAAAGGGTTGAGTATTTCAGATACATTTCCATTTGGTTATTGGATACTTAGATCGGTTAAGTTTGGATGCTTAAGCACATTTGTTTGTTCTGCAATTGGGAGGGTTGGTGATGTCTGCAACACTCTGATTGTCTGCATGTGCTTGATACAGCTTAGGGGAACTGGGCTATGTGCTATAAAAATATTTTTCTGATGTATGCTTTTTAAACCGTTGGAGTGTTTGGAATGTAGGTAACTCTAGTTGTATGACAATTTCCGTTCATGTTCATTGATATCTGGACCTTTCTGCCTGATAATTTTGAGCATGCTTAATATTTAAGTAATATTATCTTATAGCTCATACTTTCGTTTGCATTGTTTTGAGGGTTATAATTATATTCTAAAATATGGTTTTAACATTTTATGTGTATTTGTGGACAATGATTCCGGAGTTGCTACATTTAACATTTAACCGTGCTTCACATTCATTCTTTAGATGTAACATTTTAACTTGCTACATTTTTGTTCCCTCTTATGTCTTGTTATTATTCCTTTTCTTTCTATTCAATGGATATCTTGATCATACCATGATGTTGGACTGTAGACGGATTCGACCACCCACTACTAAGAACCTACTGGTGTCATTCTTCTTTCTTGGATTAACTGGGTTAGGCTCTTGATACTATTTATTTCCCACTTCCAGTATATATAAAACATACAGTGCTTTATTGATGTATTCTTGATTCATGATCAGGATATTTGGCAACCAACTTTTGTTTCTTATTGGTTTAAGCTATACTAATCCAACTTATGCTGCTGCCATACAACCGTCTATTCCAGTCTTTACCTTTATATTGGCTGTGATGATGGGGTCAGTTTCATTTCACCAGTATCACTTATCCATTTCAATTTGTATGTGTGTATCCTATTACTCAAACACAACTGCACACTCTCACTTTTACTTCATATGTTTTACAATAGTACACTAAAGCAGATAACCAGGTCACTGAATTATGTTTATCTGTACAAACAAACCTTTTCATGCAGTACAGAAAGAGTGAATTTAGTCACATATGATGGTCTGGCTAAAGTTGGAGGAACCATCATCTGTGTTTCTGGTGCTGTAGTGATGGTTTTGTATCGAGGTCCAGCTTTGATAGGATATGCTGATATCAATCTTGCTACACAAAATGAAATAAGTGCCAGAGGTCAGCCAGAGCCATCTGGATGGCTAATTGGTAGTTTACAAGACTTCGGGTTAGACCATTTTCATCTTGGGGTTCTGTGTTTGATAGGGAATTGCATTTGTATGGCTGCGTTTCTAGCCATTCAGGTATTATCTTTTTTTGTCATATGCATAGGTGACTGTTGAATAAATTTAGTGATCAATGACATATCTTGCCTGTTACCCTTTTACCAAGTCCCAACTTCTCTGTGCACTCTTCACCTGGGAGGCTGAGATGAATCTATATGCTCTTGCATTTTAGGAATCTTCATTTCCACTCAAATCCCAATTTCTTGATGCTTACGATACTTGGTCAATTCTCAACATTCCAACTTCTTTTCGTGTCTCATATGATTTAGGATAGTTGTGATTTGGATAATTGCTTCTGTTGCAATCATTTCTTGCATGTCCTAATTCTTTCTATGAACATGGTTCTCTTCCCTATAACTATCTTCTTCAAGTTTGGAGATATATCAGAGTAAGGTCCCCTAGTTTTTGGTCAAGTGTTTTCTGAATTATGGATAAACTTGAAAGAATTAATATGAAAGAAAGAAGATTTTATTCAATTGATTCATTTGAAACAATACATGAACTTCTATATAGAGAGAACTCAAGCCCTAAAGTAATAATTACATGAGATTTCTAGAACCTTCTAACAACTTCTACCAGTACATTTAATATCCTATCAACAACTTTCACTATTGCATTTAATATCTAACTACCAACACTCCCCCTCAAGCTGGTGAATAGATATCTATCATTCCCAACTTGCATGCGAGATCATGAAATTGCTCAGTAGGAAGACCTTTTATAAATATATCTGCCAACTGAGGTCCAATTGGGAAATAGGAACTAGTGATAAGGCCACTATTCAATTTCTCTTCAATAAAGTGTCGATTTATCTCTATGTGTTTGGTCCTATCATGCTGAATTGCATTGTTTAGCAATGTTAATATCCAACTTGTTATCACAATAAAGGATCATTGGTTCTTGACATGTCACTTTAAGATCATTTAGAATAATTCTCATCTATAACAATTCATACACCCCTTGTGCCATAGCTCGGAATGCCTCTGCACTAGACCTTGTAATAACATTTTGTTTCTTACTTCTCCAAGTCACCAAATTTCCTCCCAAGGACATGCAATATCCTGAGGTGGACTTCCTATCTATAACAGAACCTACATAATCTGCATCATACACTTCCATTTTTAATTTTTCATCTCTCTTAAACAATAATCCCCTTCCTGGACTTGTCTTCAAATATTGAAGGATTTGTTTACAGCTTGTAAATGTCTCTCCCTTGGATCATGCATGAACTGACTAACGACACTCACAACATAAGCTATGTCTGGTCTAGTGTGAGCTAAGTAAATGAGCTTCCCAACAAGTCTTTGATATTAGCCTTTGTTCACAGTAGAACTGCCTTCATCACTCCCAATTCTATGGTTTTGTTCTATAGGAACTTGAGTGGTCTTGCAATCAATCATACCTGTTTCTTTAAGAAGATCAGCAACATACTTTCTTTGTGAGATAAAGATGTCTTTCTTCGAGTAAGCTACTTTTATCCCAAGGAAGTACTTCAATTTTCCTAGATCTTTTATTTCAAATTGGATAGCAAGCTTTTCTTTTAAGACTTGTTTCTCATGTTCACCATCTCCTGCAACAATCATATCATCAACATACACCAAGAGTAGTGTAAGTTTACCTTTTGGAGAATGTTTGATAAACAGGGTATGGTCACTTTGACTTTGTTGATTCCCCATGGAAATCATAACCTGACTGAATCTACCAAACCAAACACAATGTGACTGCTTGAGCCCATACTTTCTTCAACATACATACTCTATTCTCTTATATAGGTCTAAAACCTGTGGGAATTTCCACATATACTTCTTCCTCTAATTGACCATGCAAGAAAGTATTTTTTAGATCAAATTGTTGCAATTCCCAACCAAAATAAGTTGTCAATGAGATAATGATTTTAACTGTATTCATCGTTGCCACTGGAGCAAATGTCTCCTCATAATTAATACCATAAGTCTAAGTAAATCCTTTAGCAACTAACCTTGTTTTGTAACGTTCTAATGTGCCATCAAATTTATACTTTACATTATAAACTCATATGCATCCAACTGCCTTTTTATGAAACCGACTCATTTAAATGAGTACATGTACTTCTATATATAGAGAACTCAAACCCTAAAGTAACAATTACATGTGATCTCTAGAACCTTCTAACAACTCATTACAATTTCTACTAATATATTTAACATCCTACTAACAACTTTCACTATTGCATTTAATATCCAACTACCAACAAATAGCATAATTTCTTCCCTCCCTCTCCTCAATCCTCCTGTACTGAAACATTCTTAATAAGTTTACTTAGATTAGATTGGATGACTTCTTCATGCTTGTCATGCATATTAGCACCAGGTCATTGACTCATTACTCATTCCAAATTTCTTCATTGATCAAATTAGTAGTACTGATTCTTAAACTTAACCGATTAATTTGTTGTGATCTTAGGTTTTTTAACATTATTGGTGTTTTTAAATTGTTACCTTTAATTGCTTTCAGGCACCAGTATTAAAAAAATATCAGGCAAACATATCGGTCACAGCATTTTCATACTTCTTCGGAGCTTCACTGATGGTTATAGTGTCATTATTCATGAATTACGAGGCAAATGACTGGACTTTGACATCATCAGAAATCCTTGCTGTTATGTATGCTGTGAGTCACTAGAACTTTTAACCAATCCAGTCTGAAGAACTTTTTTTGGTTATTAATGATACTTTTAAATTATTGGAGTTGTCTTCCAAAATTCGCCCTTTTATTTTTTGCATTCTTCCACTCAACACATCAGACTATGTTAGGCAGGGAAGTGATGAGAGAGGGGTTAGAAAGTGTATCACAGAAACAAATTCAAAAATAGAAGCAGTTAAGTAGTTAGTTATTATGGGGGATGGGACTTTCTAAGAAGGTCTATATATTCTTATCCTGCGGGATCTTGAGATGAGAAGGTTTTTCGATGCTGTGACAGGGAATGCTCTATGTAAAAGGAAGAATTTTCCTTCGTAAGCAAATACCTAAGTTTTGAGTTGATAATTGTTAAATAATACAGAAAAGGGGTCTTTTTCTACGTTTTCTCTGTCTTGTTTTGTCTTTGCTATAGAAGGCACGAAACAGGCTATCAATTATTGCCTGTTGTTTGCTTGGTAAGTGGAAGCATTCTCGCTTGTTGAAGTGGAGTCAATGTAATGTAATGTTCTTACTTTGTTAATAATCAAAGTTGTCCAAGTTTTGCTGCACTACTATGAGTATAATGAAAATCAGAAAATTTTGGAACAAAAGGTTGTTTCTTACATGTGATCAGAGGGAGCATTAATCTTCTTACAGATGATTTTCAAAATTACAAGAGTATATAAAGATTTATTTTTATCTGTTAGTTATGGGTGCCTTGAAATTCTAACAATGTTCTCCTCTAGCTTGCCAGATGCAAGTGGTTTTACGAGTTTATCATAGTTTTGGCTTTTCACTCTGGATTACATTAGTGTAAAAGCTTTTTTAGCTATTTTTGTGAATTATTTGGTGTTACTGTCACCTTCAAAGAACAGGTCTTGATGCTTATTCCATGTTGCATTTGATGATTGATGAAGTATTCCTCAATATAATTTTTTCTTTTACTTTTTCTATTAGTAAAAGACTTTAGGAAGTTTACACATGTGTTCATATTTTGATAAATCATGTTAAAAATCTATCTTCTTGACATCTCGTACACTTGATTTTGGCTCAAAGGTGATGACAACTAAAAGCAGTGAGAGTATTTTCTTATGAAGGCTGAAAAGATCGAAGTATCCATGTTCGTACAAATATTTTGGTAGATTTTTTAGCATATATTTTCCTTATCTGTTCAGGGAACTGTTGCATCTGCCCTTAACTATGGACTCATTACATGGTGCAACAAAATCTTGGGGCCAGCCATGGTTTCCCTTTACAATCCTCTTCAACCTGCGTTTTCAGCCATCCTCTCCCAAATTTTCCTTGGAAGTCCAATTTACTTGGGAAGGTAAAGCTCCTTTTTATTTCCAGTTGTTGATGTATTCTGTTCTAACTTGAAGGTATCGTTCTTTAGCATGACGGTTTTAAATTAAAATTTAGAAGTTTCTTATTATTCTATTTCAACATGCATGTGACGACAGCATCATAGGAGGTTCTTTTATCATTACCGGTCTATATTTAGTTACCTGGGCATCATTTAAAGAAAAACGAGCATCTCTTGGAGTTGGAGTAGCTAGCCCTTCTTCCTCTTGGGTCTCTGAACCACTTGTTCACGACAGAAGTTCACTCCAGAAAGGCCACGCTTTTTCTGGGTCCTCCTCCGTTTCCCCCAAAACCTTTTCAGATTAAGGAGATGAGTTATTAAATGCCAATCAATTGTAGAAATTGGTCTCGTGGTTCAAAATTCTGTTACTGTTACAATTTTGTTAGATGTATTTCCTGACAAACTGTCAATGCTGTCATGTTATACCTGAATTTTGAAATCCAATGGCTTGTATCTGAATTTGGTGAGCAATTTTGAAATGGAATATATTCCTTCTCTTCCTGGAACTGTAATATTAACCCCAAAGAAAGGTGAATTTTGTAAAACTTATTGGCAACACTGTGATCAGTGCAAATATGGAACAGTTTGGCCCACTTCTATTGTTTATACTTTAACGTAGTACTACAAAACAAAAGTTTAATGATTATAAAATTTAACAAGCTTATTCTTGATCGATAACCGTGTAAAACTTGTTTACATAATAGGTACCCTATTTTCTACTCGACAGATTCTTTAGGTTGTTTTGTTTTGCAGCAAAAAGGGTTGATTCCATTGGTGAATGATTATATTAGGCACAATAACATAGGAAAATGTCATATTAGGATTGTGGAAGTGAGTGGAGAGTATATGTTACTGAAAGTGAAATGGGACAACATGTGTGGATGTCATTAGTTGAATATTCTCTTCCTTTTCTGTTTTCCCCTCTGAAATCTACCTTCTTCATACATTGTATTATGCTGATTTCAGTCTTTAATAAACTACATTGATAAGAACAGAGGTTAATGCTATTTGTAGAATTATATAATACTCTATTGTATAGTTTTTGTTTGTCCAGGGATAATCATAATATGCAGCCCTATACTCAGCTTTTCCTAACTGACTTTAAGCAACTTTAAATTCGCAATCTAGCAAAGTTCTGCATTTGTTATCTGATAATTAAATTTTAAGTACACTGATTAAGGGTTTAATTTTTAATTGTAAGCATAAAAAAAACACATTTCAGTGATTTCTGTGTCTTAAAGAAATAGTTCCGACTATAGACTAAAACATGCTCTCTGTGTTTGTATATAGAAAAGTAACTTTAAATTCGGATAATATGCTATAGTATACAAGGAGTTTGATTTTATTTTAAGAATTCCCACCAATAATATTTTGTCAAATCCAAATTCAGATATTATCAGAGTAAATCTCTAAATTTGCTTTTGAATAATGTAAAGGCCATCGCTCCTAAGAATTATGAGGAATGATCATGTTAGTTTTTGGAGAATTAATTTAAAAAAAATATATCTTATAGTCAAATAAATCTAAATCAATCTCTCAATTATCTTTTTACTAACTTTTATTCTCAAACTTACATTTGGATAAAAATGTTCCATATATATATATATATATATATATATATATGTATATGTATAAAAATAATTTAGAAACATACAAGGATAACAAGTATTTTGAATATTTATTGTTATTACTATTATTATTATTATTCAAAAAATTTATAAAATTTGACCAATTTTATGTACATATAATTACGCTTGATAAAAAAACACGTTTACATAAGGATTAATGGTGTGAAGATGAGTATATCTTGTAATACTGTGAATCGTTTTTCTTTGTAGTTTAGATAATCAGCATTCTCAGGTATTTTAATTAATATATATTTTTAACTAATATTAAACATTCCAAGATATTCTTACAATTTATGAGATAGTCGTTCGTGCATTACAGTCAAAATATCATGAAATATTAAAAAAAGTGTTATTACTTTATGATTGAAACAATATATTCTATTTTAAATTAATTTTTCTAATTCCTGCCTTCATAGATTCTATGTTTATTGACTTCTTTAAATTCTGATGTCAAGTTTTAATAAAAGCATTTTAGAAAATACAGTAATATGTTTAAACGGATTTAATAAATTTAAAAACATTAACTAACTTTCTTAATTAACACAAAAAGTTAATTAGTTTTATTTGCATTTAAACATAGAAGTACTGCTTTTCATACAAATCTGACTGATCAGTATCCGAGAAAAGAAAAGAAGGTTGTCGTTAAAATTTAAAAATTACATTACACAACAAAACACGTAACAAATTCATAAGCAATAACTAATTTTTTTCATTTTTAATAAAAAAATAGTATTTTAATAATTCATGTCACCATTATTTCCCCTCTCTTATGTCCAAATTTCAGCGCTCACAGTGTTTGTTTGTAATGGATGCGCATTGTGGCAGTTTAGCCTCTGAAAACTCCGTCTTGCTGGTTCCTATGGATCAAGAAGACGACGCAACCCATTCACATTCTTTTGGTTCTTTTTCTTTCCTAACCTTTGCGCTCTAATCTGAATCTACCGGATCCAGATCCACCCATCTCTGAAAAATGGTAATCAACCCAAACCCTTCTTAGCCCTAAAATCCCAATTCCCGAAATGCCATGTTTTCTTCATCCCCCACCTAACCCCACTTCTCTAATCCTTCTGGGTATTCCCCAATTCGCAAAAAGACATGGTCTTTGCTAGAATCGCTTCACTTGTCTCCACCAAATTCCCCAATTCAAAGTCTTCCCCTTCTCTATCCAACAACATCCGAATCTCTTCCTCTCTCCAGGACCTCTCCTCGTACCGCCATGTTGACGCCACGCTACCCCTTCACAAGCTTCCAACACCCTCCTCTTCCTCGCGCCGCAGATGCCTCAAAGTCGCACTCTTCCTCGCATCGTTCTTCCTCCTAACGTACCTCGTCTTCTTCCTCCTTTACTCCTATTGGAACCATGGCTCCGGCAAGTACTACGTTGTACTCGATTGCGGCAGCACCGGCACGCGCGTTTTTGTCTACCACGCTTCCGTTCGGTTCCAACGTCGTAGCAATCTTCCAATTGTTGTTGACTCCTTGAGGAATAGCTTGCAAAAGAAGCCTAGTGGTCGTGCCTATGATCGAGTGGAGACCGAGCCTGGAATTGATAAACTAGTGCGCAACGTGACTGGGTTGCAGAAGGCGTTGAAGCCGTTGCTTAGGTGGGCCAAGAAGAAGATTCCACTTCATGCTCATAAGTCTACTTCGTTGTTTCTCTGTGCCACTGCTGGGGTGAGGAGGCTTCCGGTTATTGATTCTATGTGGCTGTTAGATAATGCTTGGACTGTGCTTAAAAACTCTCCCTTTATTTGTGAGAGGGATTGGGTTAGGATTATCTCAGGCCCCGAGGAGGCTTATTTTGGGTGGATTGCCCTTAATTATGATAGTGGCATTTTGGGGGCTAGGCCTAGGAAGGCTACTTATGGGGCACTTGACTTGGGTGGTTCTTCCTTGCAGGTCACGTTTGAGAGTGACCAACAGATGAATAATGATACTAGTTTGTATGTTAGCATTGGATCTGTGAGACATCATCTCACTGCATATTCCCTCCCGGGTTACGGTCTGAATGAGGCGTTTGGTAAGTCTGTGGACTATCTATATAGGAAAGAGTTTGCTTTAGGTAATGTTGTTGTAGGTAGTGGTGGAAATATTGAGTTGAAACATCCTTGCTTGCAGGATGGGTATAAGGATGAATACTTTTGTTCTCGTTGTTCATCTAATAACAAAGGTGGGAAAGAATTGAGTGGGGGTGGAGGGTTGGGAACTTCATTAGTGCTTGTTGGTGCTCCTAATTGGAAGGAGTGCAGTGCACTAGCGAAAGTTGCTGTAAATTTGTCTGAATGGTATGATCTTGGCGCAGGGCTTGATTGTGCAGCGCAGCCTTGTGCATTGCGTGACAGTATGCCTCGCCCCTATGGACATTTTTATGTGATTTCTGGATTTTATGTTGTATTTAGGTTTTTCAACTTGACTTCTGAGGCCACTCTTGATGATGTGTTGGCAAAGGGTAAGGATTTTTGTGAAAAGAGATGGGATGTTGCAAAGACAAGTGTTGCTCCGCAACCCTTTATTGATCAGTATTGCTTTAGGGCACCCTACATTACCTCTTTGCTGAGGGAGGGTTTGCACATTAATGATAATCAGGTAAGTGTTGGCTCCGGAAGTATCACTTGGACACTTGGGGTTGCCTTGTTGGAAGCTGGAAAGGCATTCTCCACTAGATTTGGGATTCGTGACTTGGAGTTGTTCCGGTTCAAGATAAATCCTCTTGCTTTTGTGCCTATTCTGTTGGTTTCTTTTATTCTACTTCTTTGTGCTTTATCATGTATTGGCAACTGGATGCCAAGGTTTGTCCGGAGGCAATATCTTCCCATTTCCAGGCTTAACAGTGTTTCTGGGGCTTCTGTTCTTAACATGCAATCTCCTTTTCGGTTCCAGCATTGGAGTCCAGTGAACTCTGGTAAACTATTTATTTATGCAAATGACGATCACCACTAGTCCAAAAACTTGATAGATCTAACTGTTCTGTTCAAAATTTTTCTAAGGAGCATAGAAAGTCTGTTTTTGTTGTCCTTTTAGTTTATACTACTAATTATAAAATGTATGGTATGATGGCAACGTTCATTTGTATATCTTGGATGCCACTGCAACTTGTTTTGGCCATGTTTTCAGCAATTGTCAAAGCTTGCTGTTGTCACAAATGTGCATGCAATCATTTTAGAGTTAACCTCAATTCAATTTACACCTATGATACTGCAGGGGATGGAAGGTCAAAGATGCCACTGAGCCCAAAAATTACAGATTCACAACAAAGTCCGTTTGGTCTGGGGCATGGGCTTGATGACAACAATGGTGGCATCGAGCTTATGAAGTCTTCATCGTACCCATCAGCTAGTAATGTCTCACACAGTTATTCCTCAAACAGTTTAGGGCAGATGCAATTTGAGAATAGCAACATGGGTGCCTTCTGGTCCTCCTACAGGAGTCAGATGCATCTGCAGAGTAGGCGATCGCAGTCTCGAGAAGACCTCAATTCCTCATTGGCTGAAGTTCAAAATTTCAAGAGTTAGGAAATCAACTTCTGAAAACATTGGTATGATTTCGAAAATTTCATCCTTTTAAAACGTCATTGTTTCCTTTGAGTTTTGCTTTATCAAATTTTCCCAGGGATTCTTCTCTGTAACATACTAACATCTGTAAGTAAATACATATTTTTTGTTGAATATTCTTTCTGTATTTAATCAAGATTTCCACACATTTCCCCCCAGTTTGTAAATTTTAGGCTGCCTTGTACATAGCCACAAATTTCATGGATGGTTGATTATGAGTTGTAGGAGAATTAAATGGCATACCAAGAATGATTTTTTCTGCGCATTGAGTCGCAGCATCAATTCATTTTGTGACTGTTCCTATACCATTCTTTGAACTCGTTAACAGCTACTACCATAGACAATTTCTAGTTTCGTAACTGGTGACTGATGACTTGTGAACATCACAGAGAAGTTGTAACATCAAATAAGCTACTGAATTGACTTAACGCGTTGCAAGTTGCAACTTTGCAAGTTACTTACTGGCTTCAGAAAAGAGGGAAAAAATTAGATACAGTATCTCAGGTACTATTAAATCTATTCCCATATTAGATTTGGAATTGAACCTTGATAATATGTGATGATATTTAATGAAATAATTTACAAACTCCATTGGATAATAATGCCAAAAGGACCATGCATCCAAGTTGCACATAATTATATTCTTTTTCTACTACTTTTGTTGATTGAATCTAATGTCTGACACCAAATTATACCTCAATATCTAACTTTTTCTTCTAAATGTTATTTTCAATTTAATTTTCTTGTTTAGAGTTTAATAACATTTGATCAAGCAACCACGTCATTTATTATGATTGCTGAAAAATACAACGTTTACTTCTTTTTTTCGTCGAGCAACGGATTTGGTTCCTAATATTGCCATGACCAATTAATTTTGTGGCTATTACTATAGGCTTTTTTTGGGTACAAAGGAAAAATAAAAAGGTAAAGGTTGTGAAAAAAGTTATTTAGATGTAGGGAAAGTGAGTGAAAGACAAGGTAAAAGTTTGTAGTAGATTTAATGAATGTAATAGAATAAATTTGATTGTATATTAATATATTTAAAATTCATTTATACATAATTTTTTCAAGTATAATTTAAAGTCAATAAAAATTAAATTTAAATAAAATATTATTACAAAATTAATAAATAAAAAATATATATTGAAAATAAAATGTATTAAAATAAATTATAAAAAGTTAAGTGAATTGATTTAATTGTATTAATATTTTTATTTTAATTATTTATATATTTTAATATAACAAATATACTAACAAAATATTAAAATTATTTATTAATCATTTTAATTGTTTTCTTTTAATATTCATTTTATTACAATAATAAAATATATTTATAGTATTTAATTATTATATATTACATATAAATTTTAAAATATTTTAAAATATTAATTTAAAATTCAATTGATTATATTTAATTTTTCTTACGTGATTAAGTATTTAATATTAAAATAATTTATTTTGCGAAACATTAAAATTTAAATTGTTTTATTTCAATTGTTTATTATATTATAATATAAAAATAAATATTTTATTAGGTTTATCCATCGTATCATGTTTTATACATCGATTACTCCAATTTTGGTGGCTTTTCTTCATCTATGGTGTTTCCATTTTTGGTAATAGATATGATTTGTGATTAGTAACTTCCAAAATCATTTGGAAAAGACGAACATCATGAATCTCAACATCCAATACCACATACCTTACTCGATTAATATTTCATTCTGCTACCCAACTTAAACTTTCATCTCCATAAAGTTTGTAAAATTTTAAATAAGTAAATTTTACTTTTTTTAAAATGTATGAAACTTTGTTTTAATTATAGTAAAATATGTCTATTTTTCATATTTGTTATAGTTAGCATTATATGACAATATTAGGATATATTGCTTGCAATGATCTTTCAACTTTTTATTTAACATATAAGCATTTAACAAGTATTATATAATAATTAGGGACAAAAACAATATTTTTTAATTTTTGAAAAAATAAAATACATTATGGTAACAATAGTTAAAAGACGTTCCTTTTATTATGGGACTGAAAATATGTGTCAGCATAATATTTATATGGAAGAAATATTACGTAATTGTAAAAAATTAAAATACATAATGTTATGGTTCAAATTCCCGAAAACAGTATTATTCTTATTTATAATTATAATATTTGATGTACATACTTCACATCCCAATTTTATTCTTAATTTAAAAACATAGAAATTACTTATATTACAAGAGTAATTACACCCACTTTATTAGCACAACATAGTTCTATAACAATAATGAAGATAGTAACTACACTTACAAGAACATTAAACTATAAATTATTTAAACATTTCAATAACATAATAACAAACAAATAATGATATTTTGAATTGCCATGCAATTTTTTTCTGTGAACAATAGTAATTATTTTTCTTATTTACAAGCAGTATATATTTTTTATATGGAGAAAACAGCAAAAAGTTATAAATTATATTGATGTCAAAAGAGTCGCTCAGGAAGCAAAATAGCTATACCATAAGTCATGACGCAGTGTTGCGTAATGTATTTATACATATACTAAATAAGTTAAAACAGTTATCCGATAATTTTATCTTATGAATTATTTGGATGTTGGATTGATGGTGATATGACATATGGTGTACGGTAATGTTATATCTGCTGGAACCGCCAGATCTATGGCATAGATCTTGTCGCATTTCACCGTTTTTTTTTTCTTCCATACACAACTCCTTTATTTATTTACTTCTTCACCCCTGTCATCTATCTCTGCGAGCATGTAACTACAGTGACGGTGAATAATGTTGTTGAGAAGAAATCATAATGGTGCCCTGCTATATACATCATACACACTGACACAAGCCCCACACCCACACGTCATTCATCACCACGATACCGCTTTCCTCAGATCACTTTCCTTCACGAACAAACCATGAAAACCGTACGGAACCCGCCGTGGAAGCTTCACCTCCGCCACCACGTCCAGCTCCGGCGACTTCGTGTCCATCACCAAGAACGTCGACTCTCCCTTCCTCTCATCGTGCACGTACGTCACCAAGTACCCATCGTCCTCCTCACCGCCTTCCTCCTTCGCCACGAAGAACGGTTCCCCGCCGTAGCACCCCTCGCCGAACATCCTGCATCCCACCGTACAGTCCCTCCGCTCATTCGCCTTCGACACGTCCAGCTTCACCACCCCCGAGATCTTCGGCATTGGGTCTCCCACCGCCGCGTAAACGAACCTGTTCTTCTTCCCAACGAACGCCGGGTTTATAACCGCGAAATCAAGGTTCCGCGCCGACACCGGTTGCCGCGTCACAATCCCCGTCTCCAGATCGATCTTCACCTTCTCCACCATCGCGTGAACCAGCTCCATTCTTTCCAGTGCGTGCTCCACCGACAGAATATTCGGCGCCACCAGCACCACCGTTCTTCCCCCGTCCTCCTCCCACGCGTTTATCGCGTGAATGACGTTAAACCCCGGCACGTCGAACCACTTCATCTTGGATTCATCCTTAGCATCACTGCAATAACAGTTAAATCAGATATGATGAAAATTAAAACTAAATCTATATACAGTTGAATAGAGCTTGGCTTGTAGTGTTTTTTTAGTACTGTTACACACATTTCCAATTTTGAATCGGAATTTAAGTTCTATAGTTTGCGTGCAAAAGTTAATTAGGTGAACTACTACATACACACACTTACCGAGGAATGATTCCAATCCTTGGAACCTTGGACGCGACGGAGTCGACGGGGGAGCCACCGGCGATCATGTCGAGAGGATTCATCCCGAGCTGAATGTCGCAGAAGACTGCATAGTTCTTGGTGATGGCGAAGTCGTGGAGAAACGAAGGTGAAGTCATGGAGAAGATAGGCACGTCATCGTATTTGTTCCCGTTAGGGTCAAAACGGAAGTAGGTTAGGAACGGGGGAACGGGGCCGTAACGGAAGGCGAAGCATTCCCCTGTGTCGGGGTCTATCTTCGGATGCGCCGTCATGCTGAACGTAAGTTTGCCGTTGAAGTCGTAACGGCCGATTGTTTCCACGTCGCCGTTACGGGTAACGTTGACAGTGTAGGGGAGGTCGGATTCGCCTAGCGCGAAGAGACGGTTACCGAAGAAGGCTAAGCTGGTGTTGGCCAACCCAATCCCATTAGAGGGATTGAACTGTCCCGTGGCGACCCTCGCCGCGGTGAGAGACCCACGCGCCGCGGAGGCAACGAGGGAGTTGAAGCCGGAGAAAACGTTGGGGATGAGAGGGAAACCGGCGTCGTTTTCCATGGTGTATTTGTAGGTTTTGACGTAGCGGCTGCAGAGAGTGGCTTTACCTTGGGAGATGCGCAGCGCGTGGAGCATGCCGTCGCCGTCGAATAAGTGGTAGGGCCCACGCGGGAGGAACTGAGGGTTTGGGCCGTTTCGAATGTACGCGCCGTCGAGGCACGGCGGTAGGGCCCCCTGGACGATTTGACACTCCGTGGGAGGGAGTTCATCGACGGGGGCGAAGTTTTGCGACAGGACATGTCTGGGGTCTACGGAGGGTTTGAGCGGAGGGTCTATGAAATTGTTGATGATGTTGTCCAACGCGTTCAGCATTAGCGCTGGCGCCCATGAATTCGTTTTCCTTTTGAGTTCCAGTCGTTGCTGCGGCGTCGTTTTGATGGATGGAACTGGGTAAGTTTTCGGAGTGGTGGTAGACGGTGGGGGAAGGGTGGTGGTTTGCGGTTTTTCTTCTGTTTTAACGGTTGATACTGCGGTTTTTAGAAGAGGGTTGGGCGGAGAAGAGACCGGTGGTGGCGGTGCTGTCACTATTACTGGTTTAGGGACCATTTTTGTAGGATAAGGTTAATTCCTTCTATGTGGCTAGTTATGAGAATCAGGTGAAGAACTCGCTTCTTCTATCATTATTATCGTCTCTTCCACTCCTCATTTATATACATAAATTATTTTTTTTATATATATATATATATATATATATATATATATATATATAATTAACTTTATTTCCGTTTATTAGAAGAAAAAAAATGAGTATTTTCATTTTCTACATCAAAATATGATAAATTAATTATATTTCCAATAAGAAGGAGCACCCAAACAAACATACAGTTCCATCACCACCTGTTTGCTTTTCATGGCAATTAAGAGAGGCATGTAATTTAGTATGACTTTTGTTTTAATATAATTTTATTTTCTTGCTAAATCAAATTTATGTGAGATGTTTTAAATAACAAGTCCATTTCACAACTCAAAAAATCAAATTTTCTTTTCTACCGGTCAAGAATTGAGAAATATATTTGACAACAAGTTTATAAATTTAAAAACAATAAAATCTACTATCTCCAAAATGTGATAAAATAAAAAAACAAAAATTAATTTTGACGTAAAATAGTAAGATGAACACAAATTGTGGTGATAAATGAATCTCACAGTGGTTGATATTTTGTATTGCAGTCATAATAATGAGCCACCGAAATAAAAACCATATCCATCATCACTTTCCCAAACCACACATTTTCTTAGATATTAATTTTAGATTAGGCCCACACTAGGGGTGGTAACGCGGGTCGGCCCGGCCGTTTAGGCCCGGCCCGCATAAGACTCGCATAACGCAGGCTGGTCCGCCTCGTCCCGCATACTTTTTGTGAGCTGAAAATACTGGTTCATCCCGCATACTTTTTGACCTGCGGACCCGCTTTTTTTTTTAATTTTTTTAATTTTTTTTTATGATAAAACTTTCAATGTTTAAAAATTGGGAAACTTTAAGAAGTTCACAAAATTAAGTAAAGACTTTGAAGAATTAGATGATAAATTGATAATTCAACATTTTCATCATATTCATACTATGACATATACAATGTATTCTTTAAATTTTAGCACATTAAAAATTACATAATACTTGTCTTTTCCAGTTATACAAGAATGTAAAACGTTAATGCAAGAGTCCATAAAAGAAGTAATTAATATACACAAGTACAAGTTTTTTTTTCTTTTAATTTTATGCGGGTTTGTGGACCGGCTCGCACGGGTTACGAGTCTATGCGGGCCGGGCTCACGCGAACCTACGGGTTCACTATCCTGACCCGTCTCGCATTTTTTCTGCGGACCGGACCCGCAGGCCAGTTTTTCCTTATTTTGTTTGATCCCTTACATCCTGTTTCATTCTAAAAAAACAATATTGGTTTGGTTAATAAAAAGGAACCAAAATAAATAATTATAAAATAAATTCTTCCGGTATAAGTTTGAATCAAGACGATCTCGATCAAAACACGAAGGTATGCCATCTGTTATAAAATACAACTATTTTATAATATTACAATAATAATGTTTAATCAACCACTAATATTTCACCACATAACTAAAAATTTCGTTATAAAAATATACTAATATTTTTAATTTTGGTATCATTTCCTTTCATCCCTCTTATATTTAGAAATTAGGTATATGTTTTAGTAAATGATTCATAAGTTTAAGTATGTAGAAGCAGAATGATAACTAACTCGTGTTTTATAAGGTGAATAGCTTCAAGATTTCCGTGCATGAAACTGTATTAACTACCATGTTTATAACTAAAGAGGGTAAAAAGAACGTAACTAACTACGGTAGCATTTAGAGTGCTAAAACCACATTATTTAAATCCGCAAGTGGTACTGTTTGTAGTTTAGTGCATTGGAACGTGTAAATGAGAGTTTAGTGTTAGCAAGACTTCTCAAACCTAATTAATGAAGGTTGAATAAGAATAAAAATAGGGAAAAAGTTGGGTTGGATCAACAAAGTAAAAAAGAAAAGGTTAAATATGTTTTTATCCTTAAATTTTTAGTGAATTTTGGAATTAGTCTATTTCGAAATTTTAGACTAATTTAGTCTTTCATCTTTCAAAATACGTGAATTTAGTCAATTTAATCAAATTTTGTTAGGTTTATTTGATGTTTCGAACGCATTTCAAGATTGTATATAAATTGTTTATACTATTTGACACATTTTTACTTTAATGTTAAGTCAAATACTATTATGAAACGCGTTTAAAATATTAAATAAACTTAATAAAATTTGATTAAAATGAATATATATATATATATATATATATATATATATTTCGAAAGATATAGAATTAAATTGGTCCAAAATTTTAAAATTGAATAATTTCAAAATTCACTGAAAAAGACCAAAAACATATTTAACCAAAAAAATTGTGTATAATAACTTTTCTATATGTGTGAAAAAAAATGAAAATAACATATTATTATGCACATGATTTGTATTTTTTTTATCACAACTCATATTAAGAATATTTCCTTATTGATTATGGATATCATATTTAAATATTTTTCTCTCGTTTTTCTTTCATACTTCTTCAATTTCTACCCAAATATTTAATTATAGTTGGAAACAACAATTTAACACGTATTTTTTATGTTTAGTATCTTTAAGTGGAAATCCAAAATCAAAATTTTACCGACTTAATTGAGATATGAAGGGGTGGTAGAGATAGATGACAGCCTTGAAGGTAAGACTTATCAATAATTTGATTATCGGATAGGAAGTTTAGTTATATTTATTTTGTTATTCATGTCATGTCTATCTATAAAACAACTTGCACATTTTTTTTAATTAAAAATATTTATTTTTCTAAAATAAATTATTTAAAACATTTTTTAAGGCCACTTTTTGATTATTACAAACAAACTTATTTAAACTATAAAATTTTATTATTCTAAAATATAAATTCAAACAAAAGTTCTATCATAAGACATAAATTATCAGTAAACATAATTAATAAGAAAATACATTAGTACGTAATAAAACAAACAATGATAAAATAAAATTCAATCTCATTCTATTTGTAATTAATAGGCATATAAATCTTCTAGTTTAAGTTATCTTCTTTTCTAGTATAAAATTTGAGTTCAAACTTTGTGATTATGAGAGATTGTTTATCCTCTTAATGAGTAGTTTTTTTTTAGTATAGAATTAAAATTCAAATATTATTTATGTATCTTCTCGAGTTTATATTAGTTTCTCTTCTAGAATAAATTCAGAGTTCAAAGCTTATCATAAAGTCTGAAACTGAGAATTTATATAAAATATCAAATTTGATATCACTCACTAAAGACTCAAATCATGAGTAATTCAACAAAATGATGTAATATTTTCTCAAGACACTACATGCCAGGTAATTAATACGCGATAATTGAGAAATCTAAAGGATAGAAAAATATGACAGAAACAAATGATAATATGATGAAAAATTTAAGTAATATTACTCAAATGTTTTGCTCGAACTTTGGTCTATTTTTTTTTTATAATAAAATCATTTTTTATGGGTTTTTTAAATGGAGGACTTATTCGGAAAATACATAAAATATAAGTTCTTGATAAGTTATTGAAGTCACTTTATTTTAAGAATCTTAAAATGTTTATGGATGTTATCTTTTATGTTTAACTTTTTATATTTATTCAATATGAGACTTAACTCAAATTTTTTAACTATTTATTTCGTTGTAGAGTTGTCAACTTGATCCATGGTCTATAAGACAACTCTAATTCACCCTTGAATAAGTTTTCTTTAAGAAATCCTAAATTGAGAGGGCCAAATAAAGGCTCTAGCCCACAAAGTCATCTCTTAAGTGGCTTAGGGTCAAGGCTAAAGTAGGTTTGGTCATACTATAAGACTTTAATTAGTTCTTAAAAACAATATCTTTAGTCTGGGTCATATATCAAATAAGGCTGAAGGCTAAGATGGGCCAGCCTAGGTCGAAGATCGAGAGGACAAATTTTGGATGGAAATTTGAGGCAGACTCTGTTATACTGATGGTCGAGAAGGGATGACCCGAATCAAAGGTGGAGACAGGCCGAATCGGGAGGAAGGTCAAGAAAGGTGAACTTGGACCAATGGTCGTGACCAGATGGCTAAGGCTGAAGGTTGAGACTAGTCGGCCGAAATCGAAGTTCGAAATGGGTCACTTGGGTTGCTAATATAAAGGATTAGACCATGCCCAAGGTTGAGATGGGTCGTCTTAGGTCGAAGGTCAAGATGGTTTGGTCTAGGCCCAATATAAAGACCATGCCCAAGGTTGAGACAGGTCATCTCAGGCTTAAGGTTGTGACAAACCGGCTCAAGCTGATGGCCGAGATAGGTTGGTTTGGGCATTAGGTCAACATGGGCTTAAACAAGCCAAAGGTCGTGATTGATCGACCTGGGTCGAAGGTTAAAAAAGGCCCCAACCGAAATTCGGCTGAGTTGGCCCCGATTGAAATTCAGTCCTAACCGAAATTCAACCAAGCCGATCCAAGCTAAATTTTGGCCCAACCAACCCCAATGGAAATTCAACAAAATTCAGATGAGTTGGCATCGACCCAATATCAGCTGAGATGCCACTGGCTAAATTTCGACTGAGTCGGCCAAGTTGGCCCTAGTCGAATTTCGGTCAAGTCATCCCCGACCTAAAGTCGGTCGAGTTGGCCCCAACTAGAATTTGGTCGAATTTAGCCGAGTCATCCTCAACTGAAATTTGACTGAATCGGCACTAGCCAATATTCGGCAGAATTCGACAGATATTGTCCTTATCAAAATTGGTTGAATTCAGTCGATTCTACCCCGACCAAAATTTGATTAATGGTCGAGTCGGACTAGTCCGAGTTGAAGGTGGAGACGGCTGGCTTGGGTAGAATGTTGATACTTATGCGACTCAGGTTGTAGTTCAAGATGGGTTGACCTTAATGTTGAAATTGGCCAGGTCAGGCTGCAAGTCGACCTTGACCAGTTTGACTAAAGGTTGAGACATGCCTATTCAGACTGAAAGTCGAGACAGACGGGCTTAAACCAAAGGTCTTATAATATATTTTTTAAAAATATTACTTTCTTTTCATGTTTAAAAGAAGAGTCATGTGCTTGTCTTGACCCATAGTGCTTTTGTGGACATTTTGGTCATGTGGGCTTTATGGGATTTTTTTAATTTTGTGAACTTTTTGGCCTCAATTCACGTGGATCAGGGCCAAACCCTATAAGGTGGGCCAAATTGACAGTTCTACGAGTGAGTCTTTTTTACGTTAATACACTCCTCCTCAAGTAGAAGCATTCTCAATCTCGAATATTCTTTATTTGTATCATCGCTCAATTTAATGAGATACATTTACATTCATGAGAAAGACTTTTGATATAAGGATCATATTTGTACCGTGTTCAACTTAATGGGATATGTTTACCTAAATTCTTAGTCAAAAAGCTTTTTAATATAAATAAACAGTGACATTTCTAAGACCCTAAGACAGCGAAAATAATATACTTACAATGATAAATAAGATTAGGCACAAAATATTTTTTTTCATATAATTAGTAATATTTTTAACAAAACAACATGTCTATCTGTGAACATAGGACTATACAGTACTCGTATAAGTTCATCCAAACTTTTTTTTAAATGATTTTAGTGTGATTCATTCACTATTTATCCTTTTAATGACGGATTTCACTGTGAGCATGGATGGGTAAAGATCTTTTTTATATGTTTGATGGTTGTAAACGGGACAAGCTGGCGGAATAAAATTCCCCCAGTGGTTGAGGAAGAAGATAAGAAGAAAGTTGTGTGGGTCTGGTTTTAGTAACACTCACTTTCAACTTCACTGTTTCTTCAAAGATGAATCAATTCATAAGTGGAGTGTAAGGTACCACCATTGCCCGTGAGTTACTTCACTTTTTGTGGCCCCAAAATTTTCACATATCAGTCCACAACTTCTGTAACGTGTAAGAAACCTGTCATGCCTTATTGGAGTTTTCTCAGATATTTTAAGATGACAAATGATTTTTTATATTTCACTAACTATTTAAATCGCTTTTTAAGATAATATAACCGTTAAAAAATAAATTTTATATTATAAAAAATAATAAATATGAGATGGATATGAAAATTTATTACATGTTTTTGGATGTCAAGCTTCAGAGCTGAATCTCTGTAACTGTAACCAACCCATTCACCAATACGCCAGCCAAGTCATTTATTTTACTTTTGTGAAATTTACTCTTTCTCAGCTATCACCAACACCAATCACTTTTATCCATATATATCGCATTTTAGTTTTATCAATTTTTTTTTCAAAAAAACTAGCACCTATTGATGCCATGAAAGGAGATTTCTGTATCTTATTTCAAAAATCATACTTCATGAGAGAGATAATATGATAAATTAATATGTGAAATCAATGACATGTATAGATTGATTTATGACAAATATTGATTATTTTAATATTTATATTTATTTGGCCTCGTAATTTAAGAATTAAAATCATCTTTATATTGTAACTTGTGAAATTACTAGGTATCTGGAAAAACAAATACCATATAATAAGACGTGGTATGAAAGATAGGCAACACAATTTCATGTCTCAACTTCTTATACCCAAGTTTAGTAGTTATTTCAATTTAGTAGTTTATTAAATATATTTTTTATCTTTTAAGTAAAAATTAAAATTATTGTTTTTTTTAACTTTGGTCCAATATAGTAATCCAACTTTAAAAATGTGTGAATTTAATATTTTTAACCAGATTTTGTTAAGTTTATTTGACGTTTCAAACACGTTTTTTATAGTATTTGAGTTGCTCACATAAATTGATATATTTTCATTTTAATGTTAATTGATAAATGTGTTTGAAATTTTGAATAAACTTAATAAAATTTAGTTAAAAGAACTAAATTTATACATTTTTAAACATAGAAGACTAAATTGGTTAAAAATTTTAAAAAAGATTAATTATAATTTTTACTTGAAATTAAAAGATCAAAGCATATTTAACACATAAATATAATAGTGATAAAATATGTATTAAATATATATAATTATTACAATGGATATTTAATGTAGATGGTTAACGACTGTGGCTATGAGTTTTTAATATTAATTATTTAAATATTTTTGATGAATTTTTTATGTAATAACAAAGATCAATGGATAGATAATTAATGTCTTAAAATTTTGTTTTTTTTTTTATATTTTCAGTCTTAACTTCGTATATTATTGGTACAATGTTCTTGTCCATCACAAGGGTGATGTTATTCTTCGCATGTTTCTTAATACATGTTATCTTATCGATAGAATATCCTCTTATAGTTTGGTCAATAAAGTTCCATATTCATTATGTTTTCAAATGAACTTCTGTTTTATATTTCTCCTCGTTTAAATTTCTCCTCGAATTTTTTATTGTGTTTTGTATATATGTCTCCCGACTTCGATTAACTCTCAACTTAGTTTATCATATATGTCTTTTTTAAGACATTTCGTCTTGAAATGGGTATTGATGTTATTCACCTATCACTAAAATACATTACATATAGTGTCACTTTTTTAGGAAACTTCTTCTCTTCCTCCACACAAGATGTTATTATTGGATGAGGTTGTGATTACCCTTTTAACTTTCTAGCAGTATCAAATCAACCATTCGGATCTCTCACTTACAATTATGAAGAATATCAGATACTTTTGACCTTGTATTTCATTTCAGCTAGGTTTTAAACTATACTACTTTTGTTCTTCTGCCTAAGGAATTGGAGGCCTCATTTTATACAGTATTATGTCAGTAACACGTAGATATTCATTCCTTTTGGAAAATTCTCAAGCAATTTGAAAAAAAAAGAAGAATAATAAGAAGGGGTTGAGGTATCCATTCAACATTTTTTTTACACTGTTAATGTACAATAATATACTTTTATACAGTTAATTCATGTTTGAGTGCTGCCACAAGCAATTCTTAATTTTTTAAGCAGAGATTCCCCGGGCTGCATTCCAGCTGCCTGCATCATATACAGAAACTTAACAGCTTCAATGTGGAAACCATTCCTTATGTAACCCGAAAGCATAGCATTCCAGCAATCAACCTTTTTCTCCTCTCGGATTATCTCAAACACTTGTTTTGCATCTCTCAACAACCCACATCTTCCATACATGGCAATCAAACTACACTGCACATAGTGATCCGACACCAGCCCAAGTTTGATGGCATCAGCATGGACTTGTTCACCACATCGTTCCTGATTCAGCATCTTTCCACACGCCTTGAGAACACTAGAAAAAGTGAAGCAGTCCTTCTTCACCCCTCGCATTCCCATCTCCCTGAAGTCACCAAAAACCTCAGAGAAATGCCTTTCCCTGCAACCACTAACGATTTTAGCCGTCCAAGTCAGCGTGTTATGCCGCGACACCCCATTGAAGACAGCACTCGCATCTTCCAGGCTCGTGAACCTCCCGTAGAAGTTGATCAAAGAGCTGCTGAGAAGCACATGATCACAAGTACCCAACTTCAACAACCATCCATGAACTTGCAATCCCAGAGGGACATTCAAAGTGCATGCACAAGCCCTGAGAAGACAAGCCCATATCCACGGAGGAAATTCCAGCGTACCCAATTGACCTAACATGTTGACAAAAACAGCCGTAGCCTCCTCATAATCGGCATTATCATAGTACGCAACAAACAAGGTCGCCCAAGAGTTGAAGTCCCTCACACGCATTTTTTCAAACATGTTGCGTGCATTTTCCAACAGACCACAGGACACAAACATAATGAGAATCCGATTGAGGAAAGGCAATGGGGGTTTGATGCCACTCTTGGAGATGTGAGTGTACAACTCAATGGCAGATTCTGGGTCGCCGGAAACAGTGCACTCTTTTATCAATGAAGTGTAGATGTCAATGGGTGTAGGAAAAGGTAGAACGTCCATCAAGTGCAGTATGTCTGACGTTGTAGCATCTTTTCTCTTCTTTTTCTTTGGCTCCTTCTTGGTGAAAGTGATTGTTTGAGGAATGAGGGGACGTGGGAAGGTGTGAATGGGGTAGCGCAGCGGTGGTAGAAGCTCGAGTTGATGGTTGGTAGAAGGCAAAGCACCAAGGTTGTTGTTTTTCAGATCAAGGTTTTGGTCGAAGAATAGGTGGTGGGTTGGTACAGTTGGCACAGGTGCAGTGATGCTTGCCATTTTTCAATTGAACGACAACCTACGAATGTTTCTTCAATCAGGTTGCTGTCTCTTCCTTTGCATAAATTAACAACTTCAAAGGAGAACTTCAAATTTTATTTTATTTTAAGATATTTACAGTTTCAAACAAAAACTACTACTTTTTTTTTATTTTTTATTTTAGCTCAGAGAAAAATATTGTAAATTAATATATTTAGAAAATAAAAATTTCCTACGTACAAACATTTCAAGCTACTTAACAATGAGGTTATTTACACAAAATAATTCATTCCAAGTTGACTTTTTTTAAACTCACATTCATCTTTTCATGCATTTTCTCCACTCCCTCGAGCTACAATAGCACAAACAAACACACTATCATAGCTACTTAAATTTTTGTTTTCTTAACAAATTTGCTTCCAATACTTTTCTAAAAGTTGTTGCGTAATTCATTATCTAAACTATCTATTTATACTATTTATATTGAACTCTTACCTTTTTTAAATTATTTAATCACGACCCAAACATATCATAATTTTTATTACGTGCTTAGTCTTGTTTTGTGTTATAACTGTGTTTTATCTTTAACTAACCGAACGGTTTTCATATAGATCAATCGGTTGGTTGTTGACGGGGATTCCATATTAATTATTATTAAAAATAATGAAAAACAAAATGAGTTTGAGACATTTTACACAACTACTAGTCATACTTTAATACATATGAAACTTAATGCCAATAGCTTCTTTCATCGGTCTTAAGTATATAATAGTATACAATGATATTATACTTTGAAGAAGTTAATGATAATTATTAGATTAAAATACTCCGTTGGTGTTTTTGTTGCAAAATCTCAATTTGGTCATCGTATTTTTATTAGTCTCAATTAGGTCCTCATTTTTGTAAATTAGTATCAATTAGGTCCTTTTTGTTAGTAGACAACTAACACCGTTAAGTAGGTCAGCTTCTCGTTTTTTTAAACTTTTTGAATTTTTTTTGAATTTTTTTTTGAATTTTTAATTTTTTTAAAAAAAATATTTATGCCACATGTCAGGTTTGTAGTGTGCCACGTGTCAATCTAATATGGTGACACGTGTCAACTTTCTCAATTTGGTCCTCATTTTTGTTAATTTGATTTGATTTCAGTCCCAATTTTCTTTTTTAAATTTTAATTTCATGTTCTCCAGATTTAGAACAAATTTAATTTTTTTTATAAATGTAATGATGATACTTTTATTACAAGTGATATTTCTATTACATATTTTTAACAATATTTAATTTATTTAAATTTATATTTTACATTAAACTTTATTTAAATTTTATTTTAAAATTATAAATATATAGATTAATAAATTTATATTCGAAATATTTGTATAATATTCAATATCAACAATATTTTAGAGTTGGCTTAAAAATAA
>Ga0209589_1000571_pt1 | contig 52970 bp, 17 predicted proteins | sample CowpeawhiteBW_FD_187525 | JGI IMG/M metagenome (GOLD analysis project Ga0209589, IMG submission 187525) | Root nodule microbial communities of legume samples collected from California USA - Cow pea white BW (SPAdes) (version 2) | ecosystem: Host-associated > Plants > Roots > Nodule | place: USA...
AATCCCTAAAATCATAATTAGGTTTATACTAATTTGGGATAAACTTAATTTGAAGAAACATACTAAAAGAATCATAAATCTAACATACATAGATCATAATAAGATACTAACATTGTGAGAGATCATGCGAGAATGTATACTTCAATCTTAATCTGTGTTTCCTAACTTTTGTTTCTCAATCTATCTCTTTATATTTATTTCTTCTCACACACTTCCATGATAATTTATATGATGAAAAAATCCTATAGTCAAAAAAAATCCTAATCTCTTTTATAAATCAATATCTCCATTAAATTCTTTATTTTATCTTTTATTATAATTTCCATAATATAAACTTAATATAAATAATATATAAATATAATTTTAAAAAATACATATATATATATATATATATTATAATAAATTCCAAAAAAAAAATTTGGGGGAGCCATAGCTCCCCTATGTCATTCAATAGTTCCGCCAGTGCTGCCAATGATGCCTGAATTCAAAATAACTTCATTGTTATACCTTAAAATGAATGATTATAATTACAAGTCAACAAACTACACTTAGGCAACAACATAAGGAACAAAATATATTTCCTTCCCTAGTTCAAATAATATGGTGACGTATGCTTGGATGTAATCAAACTTATCGCCTTCGCCTTCATTAATGAGTTAGGGTATATGAACCCATATACATGACTCAACCCCACTTTGTTACTGATACCAAATATATACCTGAGCACAAAACATTTATTTGATATAAGTAACTAGATAAATCAATTAAATATAAAGAATGGTTCATAGGCTTACATCATTCATAATTAAATAAGGGTAATATTCAGTTCTTCTATCCTCGACACAAGCTTTAGGACGTCTTGCTTATGCAAGAACAATGATATGTCAATGTATATCCCAAATACATCAGAATCCCATGGAACCGTCATTGACTCATCAACTATGATGTCAGCAAGTTGTTGTAATGCACTAAGAGGATCATCCAAAGATAAGGGAATTTTCTTAGGTTTAGGACTTTCCTCTTGATATAACTGTTGTTACATGCAAAACAATTAACATCTAAACTTAAAAATTGAGTAGTGTATGGTGAGTTTGAGAGTTCGTACCGGGGGGGTCAAAAATAGAATCAACTAAACATATAGGTTATGCTAGGAAAGATTGAAATAGTTGTACTACAGTATATACCTTATTTGTTGCCTTAAGGACTAAAGCATTTGGTATTAGAGAAGCTGAAGGTTTCTTAGTGGTTGACTTAAACAAGTCCTTGCCGAAAGTCTTTTTGATAGAGGATTATGCAAGTATGTACCATTATAATAAATGGGGGACAAGTAAAGGTACTTGTGGTTAGCTCTAGGAAGGAGTCCCGATGTAAAGGGACTATGTGAACGAACTCACATTTGAAGAAAATATTATTGGTATCAAATTGTCCCTCATTAAAAAAGCTTATATCTTATTAGTGTTATATATGATTATTTCTCGAAATATCTATCCAAAAATAAGTAAGACGGAATACTAGCTCTATATTGATGAATAAAGAGAAATTAACTAACTAATTATGACATATAAAAAAAAAACTTTTAAAATATTTTTAATCAAATGTATAAAAATGAGAACACGAGTTCTCTTATATAAATACAATTGTTCAGTTGTGTAATATCGCTTAGATAGATCAAAATCTTAACCTTACTAATATATGAAGGTTAAACGTTTCATGCTGAACAAAAATATATGAACTAAATTTTTAAAGAAATCAAAATTACTTACACAAATTAAAAATCTAATTTTAAAGAAAATATATTCAATTTAGAAAAAAAAAAAAAGGTCTTTCTATTTCAAGATACTCAAATTACATTTTATATTTCAGAAATAACAATCAAGAAATAAAGCTAGCAAACTTGATTATCAATAATATTAATGAATGAACAACAACAATATTGTGATAATATATATAACAATCTGAAAATAATTCTTACTATTTAGAAGATTGTCTTTTAAGAATTGAAACTGTCTTAGAAGATACTTCAACCACATAAAGCACACACCTATTTACGTAACAAACTCATTCTCAAAAACATATGTTCACTTATAAAATTCTATAACTCCCAAAGCTGAGAAGACACGACAAACAACTCGAAAATGAGAAAATCCTGAGAGTTTGGATAAATTCTGAAATTGTTTCTGAGTTCTTTCGGTGCCAGCATCCAAAAACATAAGGTTGTCAAAGCCAGTGACCATTTTATCTGCATCTGTTGCGTGAATTGCTTCAGGCATTATGATCTCCATAACAATTACCTTTCCTTTTTCCGGCAAAGCTTTGTAGCAATTCTTTAAAATTTCTACACATTTTTCATTCGACCAATTGTGTAATACTGCCTACAATTATCAACAAACCATGAAAAAGTAAAGTGTTTTTGAAGTGGGAAATTCAAGTATTAGTCGAAAGACACACTTAAATAAAAATAAAAAATAAAATTAATTAATTATTGTTGGAAGTCCCACATCGAGTAAAGATAAGACCAATTTACAGTATATAAGTGAGGTGCAAACCTTTCACCTTATAAAGTCAAGTTAGAACATATCTTAACAAATTTTTTTGAACATTTTGTTTCACCCGTGAAGGAGTGTGTTACAAGTCCATTTAGTATCCTTTCGATATTAATTTGTAACTTAAAGTTGATTTTATTTAAATAAACTATTTCAGAAAAAGACTAACCTTTAATATTATAGCATCACCTTGCGGAACACTGTCAAACATGTTTCCTTCAACTTGCTTGATCCCTTCACAAGAATTTAATATTTCACTCATTATAGCTTGCAAATAAATAAACAAATGAAACAATAAATTCCATATGGTATTTTAATATAAAAAAGACTTGTTTACATTAAAATATTATGCTGGTTTTATGACTTATAAAAAATATTTTGTACAATGATTTTAATAGGTTCTATTTCATATTGATAATAATGGTTTGAGAATGAAAGATACCTGAATAAATGGGAGCATTTTGTATGACATGAGGCAGATCAAAATTAATGCCCTTTATAGAAGGATACTTGGAGATTATGATATTCAGATTTTGGCCAATACCACCACCCACATCAACTAACGAAGATATATCTTCAAATCCTTTATAAATTTCTATAATCTTTTTCATCTCGATTGTGCCAAGATTAGTTATTGCTTCATTGAAAATATTACTCAGTGTGGGATCCGAATATATGCCTTCATAAATAGGAACTCCATGAACTTTCTCGTACAACCCCTTCTCAAACTCCAAAAGTACCTCCTTATAGTTCACCCTAAAAAAGAACACACCTAGTCAAAATTTTATATATATATTAACATAAAGACAATTAAACAAAATAATTACACCAAATAACACGTCACTCAATTAATAAAAAAAATGTAAATTATAAAAACTTCATTAAAAAAATGTAAAAGTTTTAAATATTCAATAGACAAAAAAAATTTAATAAAAACTCAAATAAAAATAAGAAAAAAAATTTATGAGTAACTTAAAATTTAACTAAACAATTTTTTTTATTTATTCATCTCTCAACCAAACAAATAAAACTTTTTTAAGAAAGAAAGAGTTGTTAAAAGATATTAAAAAAAATATACTTTCACATTTTTATAGAAATTGCAGCAAATCATAGTCCATTTTAATAATATAATAATATATATCAATATTTTAAATTAAAAAAAGAAAATAATAATATAATTAAAATATTATTATTTTGAGTTGTGAAATGAAATCTTTTATTTATTTGGTTAAATACGTTTTTATCAGTTAACTTTCACTAAAACTTGAAATTTGTCTCTTTTAAAACATTATCTCTATTTAATTTTTATTTTTAGAAATATATGAATTTAGTTATTTTAATCATGAATTTAGTCTTTTTAACTAAATTTTGTTAAATTTATTTGACATTTCAAACATGTTTTTCAATTATCATTGAAGCAGAAATGTACCAAATTATATAAACAACTAAAATGATATCATGAAACACGTTTGAAACATTAAATAAACTTAATAAAATTTGATTAAAAGAATTAAATTCATGCATTTCTAAAGTTAGAGAACAAAATTAGATAAAAGTTAAAGGAAAAAAAATATTTAACTTGTTTTTCTATTTGATAGTTATCAAAATATGACCACTTTAATGTATAAGTGAGATATAATAGTGACCTTAGAAGATAGGCTTTTTATAAAGTTAGATGAGAGATAAAATTATTTACTAAAAGGTCAATAAAATAACAGTGACCTTAAAAACTTGTTTATAAAGTTAGATGGAGCTCCAATGTGTGGTGGCTGGTAGGAACTCCATAGGCAGCGAAAAATGGCATGGAGACAATTATTTAAGGCTCTTGTAACAATGGAATTTGGAGTGGTGAAAGGAGAACTAGACTAGAAACTAGGCTAATGGAAGGTGGCTAGAGGAAATGTTGTAAACCTCTAGCTTAGGTGCTCTAGAAATTTCAAGAGTGATTACAATAGCTTGAAATTTAGACTTTTATATGAAAGTAAATACACATAAGCACTCTTAGCCCTTGGATGAGAAAGGCATTTAATCTTGGTTGTGGAAGATGGCTTGGAGAAGGAACAAGGCTCATGGCCGTTGGATGATGCCTTGGAAAAGGAGGAAACATTCCTAGCCCTTGGATGCATTGGATCCATAAGGTGTAGGAAGGAACGTTGACTTCCACTTAGTCCGCCTTGGACCTTTGGTAGCTCATGGCCAAATCTCCTATTGGGCTTAGTCAAGCCCAATTTTATCAATTCAACTAGACATGGTTTGATTTATTATTCTAGAAAATAAGGACTAAACAGTGTCAATCTTATTGTTATTCTATTGCTCTTTGATACACCTCCTCAAATCTTAACATCTTCTTTAGTCCATGTGAAGAGTGTGAGAAGCCTATGTGGGTTTGGGCCATTTTGAATGAAACTCAATTGGATCTTTTTGAGCATGCTCCTTGTTATTGGACCTCTTGGTGGGCTTTGAAATTGAGATGCATGTAGGCCATGGATTGGGTCTTGAACATGATTTGGACCTAGGCGTTGACCCAAGCTATAACTCTTGTTGGAATCATGTCAGTGAGCTTAGAAGCTAGGCTTTTTCTAAAGTTAGATGAGAGATAAACTTATTTACTAAAATGTCAATAAAATATTTCAAAATATAAATCTATGTTATTCGAGTTGAAGTTATTATGTGAACTTATAGTAAGTTAGATTTTGTAAAATACAGCTATATACATTGAGCTGAAAAATTAGTATATTACTATAAAAAAATATGAATGCATTTAGGTTAAATTATGGAAGTGCGATACTTACAAGACATGGAGGATGGAAGGGTGAGTGAAAAAAGTTGACAGGGGAGCCAGAGAGCCATTGCTGTGATCTTTGACGAAGAACTTACCAAGATGAGAAAGGTGGTAGAATCTTTGAGTCTCACCATCTTGGTTTGTGCGAGTGGAACAAGTGAGAAGAGAGTGAGATGCAAGCAGAGACAGCATGCGATCAATCCTGCGACCCAATTCTGGGTGTTGTGTCGGAAGTTGAGAGGCAACATCAGATGCTGTCACACCAACTGATGTTGGAGATGCCTTTTCTATCATCTCGAACAAGTTTAGCTCAATTGCTGCATTCAAAACTGCACAATATATTGGACCAAAGCAATGCTTCATTGCAGAGATGCATGCCTTTTCCTCTTCTGCGTAATGGGAATCCATTCTACACTTTCTTTTGCTGTCTCTGCTATCTGCGTAATTCTTCTTCTCACTGCTCCTTTTTCTACCAAAAATATCACTTCTTGTCGGTATTGTTCTGTGGCTGGAAACAGATAGTCACTCTTCAACAAAAAAGTAGAACACTTGTGTCTGGATATCTCTAACACAGGTCATCCTGCACTCCCCTTTTTCCTTCTTGCACTCCAAAAAAGTTATAATCCCCAAATTACTTTTTATTATAATTATAATAAAAATGTTTATGCGGTTAAATATATTTTTATCCTTTAATTTTCAGAAATTTTAAAATTAGTTTATTTTAAAATTTTGAATTAATTTAATCTTTTATTTTTTAAAATGCATAAATTTAGTTCTTTTAACCAAATTTTGTTAAGTTTATTTGATGTTTCATACACATTTCAACATTTCAAGATTGTATTTGAGTTGTTTATACACTTTGACACATTTTTGTTTTAATGTTAAGTCAAATACTATTATGAAACACGCTTGAAATGTCAAATTTGACAAAATTTGATTAAAATGACTAAATCCACGTATTTCAAAAGATAAAAAACTAAATTGGTCTAAAATTTTAAAATAAATTAATTCCAAAATTCATTCAAAATTAAAGAATCAAAACATATTTAACCCTTATTTTTATTATTTTTTAATTAAATATTTTGAAAGCTGTTTTCGAATTTCAAAAATATTTTTCAAAATATTCGATCCAAAAAATATAAAAAAATACATTCCAAATTAAATATTTTTTATTTTGTTTTTCATAGATTTTAGATCAGGTAATATTTTCCGAAACATACATTCTAAAATATAAAAAAGAATTGAAATAAATGTTTTGAAAATCATTTCTAGATCTGAAAATACCTTTCAGAATACCTAATCTATAATGTGTTTAAAATTGTATTTCGAAATAGCCATTGCAAAAGATATTTTTAAATTTAAAATATCTTCTAAAATATCCAATATTCTAAAATATAAAAATATTTTTTTAGGAATGAGTGTTCTAGAAGACATTTATGAATCAGGGCAAATATCAACCTGATACTCGTAAGCGTAAAAAAGCTATAAATATATTATATTACATGGAGTACGATCTTATAAGTATTTTTACTCTATAATATTTCACAATCCTCCTACCAATATGAGCATGAAATCTTTATATGTGGACTTTCTTCCTTAGTGACTATTTAGATTTCAATTATACTTCACTAATTATTTCATTTACAATTTATAAATAATCAAGTTCATGAAATTAAAATTTTTTACTTTTCACTTAATGTAATTATGTATTATTCACACTTTAAGTCATCTTTTACATGTTTTTAATGTTTAATTACTCGGATGATACCCAATTTAGTATAGGTATGTCAATCTGGTACCTGTTTTTTAAAAAGTGTCAATTGCATCCCAACTTTTGAAAAAGTACTTCAATTAGGTTCTTTTTAGACAACTCTGTTAGTCAACCTGCCACGTGTCAGTCTGTAGTTTTTTTGAATTGTTATTTAATACTTTTTTCCTTTTTTTAATTCTTTTTAATTTTTTTTAAATTTTTTGAAAATAAAAATAAAAATGCCACCTGTCAGGTTCCGTGTGTGACACGTGGCATTGCAATGCCACGTGTTAGTGTCACTATCAAATGTCATTGTGTTGATTTTGATTTAGTCCACATATATATTTTTTTGTTTCAATTTAGTATCTACTTATGTGTATCTGAATCAATCTTGACCTATTTTTTTTAATAATTAAAATCCATTTTATATACGTCATACTTTTGGAAAATAAATAATCAATTAAAAACTTATTATATTTGTCATTAAAATGGAAGATTTACTAAAACTTAATGGTCTACTTTTATAATTTAAAAATGATTCATACAATATAAAGTTTTGGTAATAATAAATATATAAGTAAACATCGAATTATTTCTATATATAAAATATAAAACTTCAAAAGGCAGCCAAAATATATTAGAATCTGCGAGTCAATCTAGTTCATCACAGATTTGAATCAGATTAAATTAAATTTTTTTACAAATTTTAATATAGGTTGATTTTTATCTAGAATCTTAATTAAAAATATAATTTTCAAAAAATTTCTAGTTATTAATAGATTAAGTTGAAAAATCAGTTCAGAAAAAAGACTTCCATGACAACAAACTTTGAAGACGATACATGTCTAAATTTCAACATTTTTATCAGTACAGAAATAATGGACTACTAAAATAGCACGTGAACAAGGAACTTGTTGATGTGTATAGTTTTGGAACTATATTATAAAAAAAAAAATTAATATAGGTTAAAATTAGTTTATATATAAATTAAAAATAAAATTTTAGAAAATTGACATAGAAAATTGATAAAAATAATTAATCAAGTTAATCTATTTAATTATTTATTTTTAAATTGATTTATGAGAAGTTGATAAAAAAAATATTCATAAATTAAAAACATATTAGTAGATGCCGGTCAAAAGAAGTTTATATATAATGCTACTCATTCTTCTTTTCTCCTTTAAAAGTTCAAACTTTGACACTCTCAACGAGAATTATTTATTGTAATATTTTTGAAAAAAAATGGTTTTCCTTTAGAATGGTATTCTTTGTGAGCATTTGTTCAAAGACAAATATGTACTATTGTGTGGTTTAGAAGAATTGGTCTAACCCTTTAAACAAGATTTTATTTGTTTTGCCAATTTATTTTAAACAAACAACCGATCGATATAATTAATATGATCAACTAAATTTGGATAATTTTTTCTTACAATAGATTTGAAATGATATTTTTTAAGTGTATTTTCATTTTTTCATTTTTTATTTTTCTATATTCTAAAATCATCTTTTACCGTTCATGTTATTAGATAAAATTGCTAAAATTTAGTTATCAAAATATCATTAGTCTAACAAACATAGTTCACAAAAAAAATACAATTTTAATATTCAATCAAAATGATTTTTTTTATCTTTTACACCTAAATTTAAAAGTTAATCTCAAACTAAATTAAATATGACTATTAATTAAAATTAAACTACATTATTTTTTATAAAAAATTAAGAAACACCCACAACATTGAATATTACACTGTTTTATAAAATATTAGCGTAACATCCATGACTTAAAATAATGATATTAGAATAGTATACACAAGATTTTTCTTTTATATCTATTTATCTTTGTGTGAATAGTATAAATGTATGCTACTTTCCATTCAACCCTCACACAATGCACCAATTTTTTATCTGAATAATAATACACATAAGCTTTGGCTTCGTATACCTTTTTTCTTTCAAACTAAAATGGCTTACTTTAAGAAGCTTATTATCTTAAACATGGTTATGGTATCAATATTTGCGATACTCTTATCAATGAATCTGTCAGCAGCAAGGGTACCCCAATCTCATCACAAACCATGTAAGTAACATACAATTCCTACAATAAATTGTTTAAGATCTTTTGAAATTGAACCAGTTTATGTTTCTGATTCAAGTTCCAACAATTCTTTTCTTCTTTCTCTCAAGTTCTTTTATTTTATTTTAGTTCAGTTTTTGTATAATAATTTTGATTAAGTTCCAATATTTTTATTTTTTTTGGAACCATGAAGATGGACGCTTCCTTCTGAAAGCAGATGATCCACGAGACCATAATTATTATGCTCATCATCCATGAGAAGTCAGAGAGACAGTGCAGTCTTCTGGGTTTGAAGGAAAACTTTGCACTGCATAAGCATATGGATATAATAATTGCATATATCTATTAATAACGGTTGAAAATAGTTCAAGTGTAAGTCAAAGTCTCATATTAGATAAAATAAATGGACGGAGAAGGGTGAGGGGTTAAAGGTCAGGTTGGGGGTTCGATTCCCACTGGCAACAACCCACCCAGTATAAATGGACGGAGAAGGGTGAGGGGTTGGGGTGCATCGGGCTGTAGTAACCTGACATGCTCTGGGCATGGTGCGCCAGGGATGTTACACCTGATTGATACACTTTTTTCAAAAATAGAGATGCAATTGACATTTTTTTTTTCACAAGTACCAAATTGACACACTCTTACCAAAGTGGGTACCATCCGAGTAATTAAACCTACGTATATTTTTTAGTTTAATAAGATTACTAAGACAAGATAACAAGAATTGACATTATATATTCATCTTCACTACGAGTGATATTGCACAATAATAAAGAAACATTTCAAAAACCTTTAAAAAAAAACAATTTAATATGGCTCGAATGTCACAATATAAACATTTTATGTCTTTTTAATACTACTCTCACTTTCATCTTGAATACATAAATTAATCCTATTAAACATAAAATCCAATCTTAAGAAAATAGTTTTGTTTAATGTGAGTTCTCTACATAGAAACAAAATTGATGTATTCCTTTAAATGAATGTAGTGAATATATTATTTATCCATTGTTTTTTTATATATTATTTTCATCAAAAATTACAAAATTCTAAAAAATTACACATGTTTTATTTATTTTGAAGTCGTATTTCTAAAGTACAACTTTTCTGTTTATGTATTTTTTTTTTTCTTTTAAACTGCCTATATCAGTAAATTTAATAAAAAAACACCACTTTTGTAATTAATCCTCCAACATAATCTGGTTCTAATATTGAACATATAGTCAAAAGCAAACTTTTATGATATTGAATTATAATTATATGTAGTCTTTTTCTTTCTATTTACGTGTAACTTATAAAATAATATTAATTTTTATTATTATTATTATTATTATATTTTTTGTGTTTTGAGATACGTAAGATCGACTAGAGATAAAACAAATTTATAATATATAAATGGATATAAACTTTACATTTCAAATTGATTTTGTAGAGTTAAGATAGACTTAAAAAGTTCAATTTTTAATATAATATCATAATCATAAGTTTGAGTCTATCTCGGTGAAATTTGTTGTTTGTTGAGCTTATTATGTCACTCATTCGAAGACTTGTTATTTGTTGATTTTATTATGCAATCCGTTATCAGATCGTTATCAGACTACCCATTAATGTTTAGTCTCACACCTGAAATATATATACCTCGATGTGAAGGGAATGTGTTGGAGATCCCACAACTACTAGAAATAGGATGAGTTTACAACATATATAAATTGATTCAAACCTCTTCTTATAAATCAATTTTATATGATTAAGATAAGCCTTATAAAGTACATTTCTTAAGATATTTTAAAAATAAAATGGTTGAACTTATATACTTTTTAAAGAATCTTGTTTATAAGTTATTAATAGATTAAGTTGAAAAAGCATTGGGAAAAGACTTCCATGACACCAAACTTTGAAGAGGACAAGTGTCTAAATTTCAACTACGGATATATCTTATGGAATTTGTGGTCCATAGTTGCATATGAACATTTTCCATCAACATTTAATTATGAGTACAAAAATAATGGACTAGTAAAATGCACAGAACTTGTTGATGTGCCTTTTTTGACCTATATTATGAAAATAGTAAGGTTAATAGAGGTTAAAAATATAGTTTATTTATTAATTAAAAATAAAATTTTAGAAATTTTATATGAAAAAAGTACTTACGTATTAAATAAGCTAATTTATTTATTTGTTTTTAAGGAAGGTCAAGAGAACTTGATAAAAAAATATTCACAACTTAACCTGATCTATTACCATCCTTAATCACTCCTATTTGGGAATTATGCAACTCTTTGAAGATAAACATCTTTATGACAAATCATGTTAGTTTGATATGATTTCAGTATAAAGAATTTGTGTTACTTTGACATGACTTTTCACTTTTTTTCTTTAATGCACAACTTCAATATAATTTGAATTGAGCTGAAGTTGTGTAGGGGTAACACAACTTTAGTTATTTATACAATTAATTTTCTACAAATCATTAAAAATAGTTAAAATTTGATTTTTGCCTTAAATTTTGTTGTGATAACTTGTTTTGATATATATTTCATAGAATAATAATTACATTTGATAGAACGGTCCTATATTTTACGATACAAAAATTTGGTGGAGAAAAACTTTAAACATTTATAACTTTTGATAGGGAGGTCAGATTGAGATGATTTATATATAAAAGTTGCACGAAATTTTGCAATGGATACATCGGTCAATGCTTAAAGGAGATTAAAAATCTAAAATATTAAAAAAATACATCATTTACTTTTTTTATTATTGTACTATTTTTTATCTATTTTTTACATTTAATTCTTATAATAAAGGATAATTGTTTACACAGAGAACAAGTAAATCAGAAACACATTCTCCTCCGTTAGAGAAAAAAAAATCTTAAATTATTCTAAATTACTTTTAAAAAAATCGGATAGTTATTCTCCCAAACTAGAAATATAAAGTTAAAAAAAAATAAAATTAGTTCTATTGATAGGTTTATATATATTTTTTGTATACAAAAATTTTTAACTCACAATTAAATTATTTTCGACAATAAAAAAATATATTTAGACTTATAATGATTTAGGAGCATCAAACATTATATTGTTTTATAAAGATTCAGACAAATGAAAGACAGAATTAACTATTAACTTTGAAATTTGAGGTAAAAGTAAAATTGTTGGCTGAAAGCTAACTCATATTTAAAGTTCTTTATTGTAAAGAAAAAAAAGTACATCTTTTAAATAAGAAAGGTAACTTCCCCCGAAAACTAGATTTTATATTTAAAGTCACATCACATCAGTCCTTCCACAATAATGAATGAAATTAATGTAATGTTTGTATTCATAAAATTGACAGGTTCTGAAATACCATACACAAGATTTTTCTTACCATTATTATTATTATTATATATATCTCTACTTCCCATCCTATATTCTCACATATTTGAAATTTTTTTTCCTTCTAAGATGGGTTATTATGAGAAGGTTTTGATGAAGATGATTTTTCTATTTCTGATTCTCTTATCAATGAATATGGCAACAGCAAGGGTACCCCTTTGGATTTCAGACCCTCACAAACCAAGTAAGTCACCTACCATCAAATTATTAATCTTTCAAACAACCATTTTTGCATTCATTAAGAGTATGAATTTAAATTCATTTTTTTCATCTACTTTTCCATCGAAGATGAAGATGCTTGAGATTAAAAATAAGAATATTTTTAAGAGAAATGCTAAAAATTATTTATATTTAAAACTTTGATTATTTTTTACCATAAAAAACCTTTGATTTTATTATTTATATTTCTTTGGTATCAATATTTAATTTATGTGGATTAGTGATTATTCATTTTCAATATTTTTTTTTTGGGTACCATGAAGATGAACGGTTCCTTGGAGGTGGTGATCCCATAGGCCACAACTTTCCTCGTCGTCCTCCAAGTCCATGAAAAAAAGTTATATAATATTGTATTGTTTTGGTTTTCATCGTTCCCACAAATTATATTTATGCTTTACTCTTATTTATAATTAATAATCATATTGTACAATATAATGCAATTATGGTTCTGATGGATTAGATCTACTCCGCTGTTAATATGTGATGTATCATCTTAAATTTCAAATTTTAAAAACATTAACTAATTTATTTAAATCAATATATATATATATATATATATATATATATATATATATATATATGAAACTAAAATTAATATGAATTTTAATTTTAATTTAATAAAATAATATAACATGATAAAATAAATGTGAGAATATAAGTTTGCTTGTTATAATAAATTCAACGGGTACCTCCTTTTCGTTTTATCTATTAGTGACAAAAACATAAGCTTTGTTTAGTATGTATATGTAAATTTGCAATTTCGATGATATTTTATTTTAATAGGTTAAACTTAATATTTTAATTAATTTTAATTTTAATATATTAAACAATATATATATATATATATATATATATACATTAAATTTATTTTTTACTTGTGACTTTATTTATTATATTTATAACCATATATAATATGTATCCATATATAATAGTGCTAATTATAGGAGTAAAAGATAAATAAAAATATGTATAGAAAGTTATTTTTGGCACAAATGGTAATTTTCTTTACTTCTTTTTATTTTTCACACGAGTTCTATGTTGTAATTTTTAAAACATTATAATTAAAAGTGGTCCATTCGAGATAACTAATCTTAAAACAAGAGATTAATTACATTTGAATATTAGTATTGGATCTAAGACCTAAGATATGAAATCTTAATTTTGTTTTAGTTTGTTGGACAAGATCTATTACCCTCAGGTAATAAAGTGGATGATAAATATTTCTAAAAGTTCATACATATAGGTTAAATATATTTTAAGTTTTTTAACTTACATGTAAAATTAGAATTTGTCACTATCAAATTTTGATACATTTTATTCTCCAAATTTTGAAAATTAGTGAATATAATTCTTTTAACATAATAGTGTTAATATTGTTAGGCTTGTTAAAAGGTATTTTAGATTGACAATTAAACTTAAACTTTTCAAAATAGTGTAAACAATTCAAACAATTACCATCTTAAAACGTATTTGATATGTCAAAAAAATTTAATGCACTTGAGTTAAGATGACTATATCCATTCATTTCTTATATTTAGGGACTAAAATACATCAAAATTTGAGATGCAGACGAATTTCAATTTCTCATCAGCTAAAAACATATGTTATCCATAAATATAGTATAAATATAGTATCATCACTATAGAATACAACATATATTCAATGTTTCTAACTTAAATATTTTTTCAATCTTTGTAAGAAAAAAATATAAATAAAAAATAATTTGTATAGACTAATAAAAATAAACTAATTATATATATATATATATATATATATATATATATATATATATATAAAAAAAATATATATATAATTATATTTTGTATAAACACGTATTAATCAATTGTCTTAATTGTCACAAGTTAAGAATAAATATTATTCAAAATTTAGTTTCTCACACTTTTTTTCTGAAAGGATTTATAAAAGTTTACAAAGTCATTTGAAAATGGTTAAAAAGTCCTTGTATTTTAAAATTTGAAAATAATAAAATTTCGTTTTTTTGACTTTGAACAAAACCAAATGAAAAAGAAAGTTAAGTCATTTCTGAGTGAGTCAGTATTAGGTAACATGTAACACATGGCTTTTATTGTCAAACATTGCAGGCGAGTATCCCAATAATGGAGTCAATTATTGCAACAAAAACCAAACCTACCCAACTCATATTCTTATTAAAATCAATGTAAAAATTTATGTACTGATATACACTACATAATATCATATTTTATGTATTATAATTTTTCATTTTAATAATAAATATTTAAACAAATACAAATAAATTTATTATCTAACAGGACAAAAATAAGATGCAATTTTATATCCATTATATGTTAAAAATATATATGAAATATAATCAAAATTACCTTCCTAGAGTCTTTCTTCAATCCCTTATCCAATGTCTATTTTCATGCATGAATACTTTATAAATTTACTCTCCTCTGCTTTATAGTGCACGTCTAAATATTATCTTTCTACGATAAATATTTTATCAATTTCAGTAACATCAATCTTAAAATTGATATTAAGGATAAAATAATAAACTATTATAAATGAACTAAATAAATTGCTTATATTGTTTTTAGTAAATATTTTCCGTAATTAAACTTTCCTATCCACTCTCTTATTTACCCCAAATTTAGTGCATGATTGTTAACATGCATAGCTCTATATTACATTACATTATAATGCATATTCACACCATCTTCGCATGAAATTATATTAAAAGTAAGAAAAAGTTATAATTTATTTAAATTGTTGGAAATTTATTAAAGATAAAACTAATTCATAATATATAAAATAAGTATAAATATTATTTTACAAATTTGTAAGGTTGAGTTAAATTTGAAGTCAACACCTTAACAAATTATTAATATTTATCCTATGGTTTTTCAACCTATCATCATGAAATACTTTATGAATTATTTTTCTAACTTCTCACATAATCACATTCATTTGATTCACTTAGAAATTAGAATAGAATACTAAAACTTGACCTCCATTTATTTTATAAATAATATATTAATTTAAAAACATATATTGATTCGAGTAGCAGTATAGAGTTAGACAGGAGAAGAAAATTATTTAATGACTAAAGTTTTATAGAATAATAGACTTAAAAAGTTAATGTCGGTAGCCTTTTTATTAAGTCAAGGTCTTTGCAAAATGTTAAAAGATGAATAAGGACATTTTTGTAGCTTTTGTTTACAAGTCTTCCTCTTTGTCGTTTTCACAAGCAGACACACACACATCATTTCCATTAATTAATAATGAATAATAAATAATTAATTTTTAAGTCTTTTACAATTGTTCTATTTATAATAAATTATTGCTTTTATAAGATAAATAAAATTTAAAATGATAATAAAGAAATAATATGAAATATTTTGTTAATTGTTTTCACTTTTTAAAATTTATACGAATTGATGCACAAATTCACTTATGCAGAACAAATTAAAAATACAAACATATAAGTGAGGAATCTTAAACAAATTTTTGTGGAGAGTCAAAATAATATACTCAAAAATTTATATATTTAATATTATTATCACTAATTCAATGAAAATGAATACACAATTTAGTATAGATATAACTATAAAAAAAGTATACATATTTAAAATATTGTCCATCATTTTTTCATATTTTTAACTCATTAAAAATTGAATCATTTAACTAAATCTTTCAACTAATTTTTTCAATGTAAATAATCATATTATCTGCAAAATATTCATCTTCCATTTTATTAAGGTGGATAAATTGATTCAAAAGTTTTCACAAGTTTCCATTTCATTTATGCGATGAGCAACTATATTGTGTAGTTTTCATCTTCACCGATAGTTTCTCTTTTATCAATTTTAAAAATGAATTTATTCTTTTATTTTTCATCAATATACCTATTTAAAAAAGAAGTTTAAGACTAAAAAGTAATTTATAATAATCTAATAAAAAATTAAGAGACATAATTACTAAAAAAACTATGATAATCAAGTCACAATTAAAAATCGGTTCTGAAAACTCGCATAATACTTTATTTGTTATTCTGTATTCATAAAAAATAAATATACAAAAGGGTCATGATATAAAAAAATATTGTTCAATATTAAACAAATATTCCACTATCAAGTGAGACAAGAGAGAATTAGGTTTTTTTCTCTAAGAATGGAAAAGAAAATATGAAAAATGAGGACATAAATAATGAGATTTTTTTTTTCTTCACTAACAAAAGAAAACATATAAATGTGAGAGATGAGTACAACATGTGAGAAACTAACAAAACCAATTCATCTTATACCCCTTCCTTCAGCATGACAATTGGTTGATATTTATATAAAACTTCTTACACCATAATCATTTAAATCCATATTTTACGAACTAGGGATTATTAACATACATTCTTCAGTTTGAGGGGACTAATACACGTAGACAAATTGATTTCAAAATCAGTTTCTAATTATTTTGACTTTCCTTACAGTGTCACTACCTTATTTTTAGTCTTAATATTGTCAATCTATTTCAATCTAGTTTTATTAACTTGGATGTGTATTTTATATATATATATATATATATATATATATATATATATATATATATATATATATATATATATATATATTACCGTTGGTTCCTATCATAAATAAGATTGACTTTTCTTCCACTCTTCTGATTAACAATTTATTATAAACTCAAAAGATAAAGGAAGAGAAAATAAAAAATTTTAACATTTTTTTTGTTATTATATTTGATTTTATATTTTATTATATTATACCTTATAAAAAAATAAAAAAATATCTAATTTAATATTCATTGATTTTTCAATATAAAAAATATATAATTTAAAATATTTAAAAATGCACATAGTTTAAAAATTTTAAAAACAAATTATTTTCAAAAAATTCAAAAAGTTAGAAATGTATAAGCCATGAGAGAAAGAAGAAAAGATGCGTGCAAAAAACACACAAAAAAAGTTTGGGTAAAAATCAACTCAAGAGAGTTTGCTTGCTTGAAGATTTATTAGAACTCCGTTCAATATATAGAGTACAATGTCTCATCATATAGAGGGAAAAGTAAAAAACTAAATAAAATAGAATATTTGATAATAATAAAAGAGAATCAAATATATGATATCTCTAGCAATATAAATAGAAGCATGAGATATATATAATATCTTTATCACAATTAGAGACCAGGTATTAGTGCGAACAGGTGGGGTCCACCATTTTAGTTAGGGAGGAAATTGTGTTTCTTTCTTAACTTTCAAAATCTGTCAATTTAATTTTATGCAAAAATTCCTTCATGGGTTACAAATTAATTGCTCTTCAGTTACAAGTTAAGTTTGAAAATATGTTAGGCAAGTTTTTCTCCAAATGTACCTAGAGTTGGTGGACCCAAGTGAGATGGGGTATGGTATTGGTGTGCACAGGTGGGGTCCATCATTTTAGTTAGAGAGTGAATTGTGTTTCCTCCTGCACTTTTGAAATCTATCAATTTTATTTTGTGCAAAAACTTCTTCATGGGTTACAAGTTAATTGGTCTCTAGTTGCAAGTTAAGTTTAAAAATGTGTCATGAAAGTTTTCCCCAAATTCACCTAAACCTGGTTTACAAACCCTAAACGTCGACGACAACAAAAGCCTCAATCTTTGGTGAGGGAAAACAACAAAAATATCGACAGAGAAGATGAAAGCATATGCAATGGCACACAAGCCCCAATCTCTCGCAAGGAAGAAGATCAATTTCAACCTTCATCTCCACAAGACCCACAATGGCACGGGTAAAGGACGGAAAAAAAATGAAGAACAAAACCTTGGGTTATTGCTTCCAAAGTTTAGACCAAAGAAAAGGAAGGGAGAAGGGTTTTTGGGTTGCAAAGTGAATTGGAGAAGAGGAGAAATATTTTTTTTTTCGAAAAGGCCCACAATTTATTTTGATTCTCTTTGCCAACATGGACGATTTAAAAGAAAATTAAAAATTTCAAATAAAAAACCATGTGTGTTGCTAGTTAAAGTGGTAAAAAAATGGTAAGATTTGGGTGTCAACAAATCGTTTTTCTTTATATTCTAAGCATGGCTCGAATACTAAAGTAACCCACCATCCAACAATAACTTTTTTTCTAAAATTGTTTATTTTCATTATTTGAGTTCTTTTGTTTCAATATTTTTTTGTGTTATATTGATTTATTCAATTCCATCGTTGTTTTGGAGCTTTTGTAAAGTGATTTAATAATAAAAGAAAAAGAGGTAAGAAGAAAAAGCTAAATAACCCACTTCATCCTCTCTCTCATTGTCTGCACCATGTATTATTTCTCTCTCTTCCTTTCAATTTCATATCTTGATTCTTATCCATTTCAGAATCTAATTTGTCAAATAGAAATTGAATAGATAAAAAGCATTTAAAATTGATTAGGATTTCTAAACACTATTTACTCTATACAATCATTTTTATTTATAGTTTTTGTATTAGTTTAGTCATCAATATTGGTAAGAATAGTTGAGAAAAGTGATCATCTTAACTTAATTTACTATATACTGAATTTATATCTTGTTTTGATACTTTGCTCGAGGTCTCTAGTAAGAGTAGTATTTGGTTTGTGGGAGTTTAGCTATGAAGGAAAGCTATACATAGGTAAGGAAAAGTAATAATTGATTCTAGTTTATGGTGATAATGATAAGTGTTTGAGATATTGAACTTTGTTTGTAAAGTAATTATTCAGACTGTGAATGAACTATTTTGATAGAAATGGCACTACGTAAATGTCTGGATCTGAGTAGGGTGCATCAAATTGATCAATTGATATTATATGAGTATATTTTGAATTGAATTAAACACATCTTATTACAAGAAAATGGTAAAATGGCCCAGATAAACCCAATATATCAATTTGATACATTTTTATCAAATTTTGAATTATGTAGTTTCGCTAGGCGGGACGTTGGAGTCATTGGGCGTAACAAAGCCTTTTTCTTAAAGAAAGCTCTCAACTTTCTTTTCACATGGTGGGCCATTTTATCTTTAGATGAACCAAGGGAGCGAAAACATTTTATTTGAAGTCCAAAGAGCAAGGGATTTTGGTGATTGGGTGAGTGAGAGTCTTGTTGGGCGGCAAAAATGGGTGATGAGAGATATTTTGTGAAAATATTGTATTTTAAATTGTTTTGGAATGGGTTACGTGTTAAAATGTTTATGGAATTATTCTAAATATCTGGTTTGATTCTCTTCTTAAGGCTAATTTCTCTTATATTTTTTCTTAAGAATATAACATTTTCGCTCAAGCGAAAATAGAACAAAGACCCAACCCTTACTTTCTACTATATTTTCTCTCAAGCGAAGTATGTTTTGCTCATGCGAATAGTTGAATATAACCTTGTTTTAGGCCTTATTTTCGCTTAAGCGAAGGATTTCTCGCTCAAGCAAACATAGCATTGCAACTCAACCCAATTTATGCCAAATTTTCACTCAAGCGAACATATTTTTTCTCAAGCTAAAAATAATCTTGTTTTAGTCTCTTTAACTCATTGAATGTGAATGTTTTTTTATAAATGCAAATTGAATATTAATTCCTATACATGATTGATTTTTATTTTATTTAAATGAGTTGTATTGTATAACATGTTTACTAAGATTGATGAGAACCATGTGAATTAATGATCACATATCTAGGATGATATGTTAATTGTTGTATGATTTGAGTATTAAGTATTGACACCTATGTTGTATCAAGGATCCCTTATCTTCATTAATTGTCTAAGTCACATAGACTAAGATATTAGATGGTGAAAAGCTAACGGAAGAGTTATTGCATACTTTGACATGTAGATGTGTGATTTGAGTTGTATTGAACTTACCTTAATCTTTTTCCTTGATTCACTTTGTTTTGGTGTATATTTAGGTTCTTTTTATGTATTACTATAAATGTTATCTAAACTCTTTGATGAATTTATAGTTTAATTCTTAAGATATTACACTTATTATATTCATTTAGCAAATCAGAAAATACTAGTAAAAATTTAATTAATTATTATTTAAAAGTAATCGATTATTTCTAAAAAATAGTATTTGAAAAAACTTGCCATAATTAATTACATTAAAAAATTTACACATAAAAATATATTATTACTCAATATAGTGAGATAACATTTTTGAACAGAAATAATAAATTATTTTTTAACATAATCAACTATTTATAAGATATGGAAAAACAAGTTTAACTTATTTGAAACAAGTAGATATAAGTTATGTGGACATTATTTTATAAATAGAGTTTTCTCATAGAACATATTAAAAAGTATACTACTTTAACACCGGACAAGAGACTTAGTCGTATACAACATCAAAATTATTAAACTTTGTATATTTTGTCAACAGCTTTTGATATCAAGTCTTCGGCTTTGTCGTTTTATATATTGTTGCTTTTTCTCTTTTTTTTTTCTTTTCCTCTTTTGCTATGCAAGAATATACATTGCAGTAGTGGACATTAATATAATAGGAAGAAAATATAAAAATAAAGTCTGATTCACTACGAGTGAAAGAAAACTGAAATTAGTTCTCTTATAAGGAATTATTTTAGATTTAGAAGTTCAAATTTTGATTTAGCAGTATTAGCAGTATGAAAAAAATGACAAACTATATTTTGAGTCATTTTTTTTATTCTTATCCTTTATTTTTTATGTAACTTAGTGTGAATCATTGATTTTTTTTTTTTAAATAATAATACATTAATAAATGACCCACATTAAGTCATATTAGAGAGTAAAAAAAGATAAAAATCAAAAAATAAAAGTTATGACATCATTTTTTTTTTCTCTTTTATTTGTGATTCTCTTACCAATGAATAAGGCAACACCAAGGATGCCCCTTTGGATTTCAGAGCCTCACGAACTAAGTCACTCATTTGAGCATCTACCATGAGATTATAATCCCCTCAAAGGTGTAAATAGAAAATAAAGGGAGTTTCATTTGCAAAGGAGGTGCAATCAGCATTTTGGGAGGTGTCATTAGGAATGAGCAATTACATTGGGCAGCCTTAGCCCAAGAAAAAGCATGCGACACTGATTTGGATTACAAGGAAGAAAAGACATTGCCTTAGCCCAAGAAAGAGTATGCACATTTGGAATGCAAGGAACACAAGGCGCCAAGAGAGCTTCTTGAAAAGGGTCACACATTCAACGTTGGGCACATGTTAAATGTCCATCCATATCTGGAATCCCTTGATTAGTGGCACATAATTAGGAACTTAATCTTGTTTAGTTTGAATTAATTTTACTCTCTTCTCTTAAACTAGCATACCTCTCATCTCTATAATTAGAGGATTGCATTCATTGTATTCTCATATTTGATATATAATACAGAAATTCTATTGAGATTGCGAGTGAGAGAGTGTTGCTTACATTTTGAGTCTTAACTTGGGTGCATAGCTCAAGTGGTGAATCCAACTTCTACTAATCTTGGCCTTTACTCGAAGTGGTGTGACTTCTAGTTCAATTTTGATCTTGCTTTAATCTGTATTCAACTGCATAAGTCTTCTCTGTCTTTTAAATTTGTGTTCAGATTAGGGTTGCGCACCAGTCGGGTTGGATCAGATTCGGATCCAACAAGGTCGATCCAACCAAATTCGAATGTTGATATTTGAAATCCATATCCGACCTTTTTAGTTTTTGGGTTCGGCGGGTTCGGGTTAGGGTTAATTCGGATCCGATCAGGCATGGATGGGTGCGGTTTATCCGAATGAACTGTAAAAATGTGAAAACGTAACCTCCATCACCTTTCAGTCTGCCATGGCTTCCTCCATCTTCTCCGTAATCTTGATTATTTTCATCACCACGTCACCGCGCAGACTGACCAAACACCACTACCTCGTCACCTACAATACAAATCGGAGACCATTTCGTCACCTACAACACAGATCGGAGTAGATGGGTTCATCGTCACAAAGTTGTCCATTGCGCGCACTTGCATGAGACACAAAACCAGATCGGAAGACGCGAACTCCATAGTAGATTGTGTGTCACCTCCCCCACCGCAGCTCCTCCCTCTGCACCACTGCAAGCTTTATCACCCACCGTTGCAACTCGTTGGAGATTGCGCTTCACCTAAAGTAGAAAACGATGACATATTGACCATGACAAATCTCTTCCAAAGGCAAAATCGTTTGTTGGGGAGATGCTTGCAGTTGAGATGCAAGAAACTTGAAACAGAGGAGAAGTTGTGTTTGAAAGATTGCTGGTTTTCAAAAGTTGGAAGTGGAGAAGGTTCTAAAGACGTTGGCAACAAATTAGGTTTAGGGAAAAGTCATTGATTGTGGGTCGGGTCGGGTAACCACGAAAATATAAAATAGAATCTGTACTCGACCGTTTCTATCCATATTATCTTATCCGTTCAAACCGAATACGAATAGAGCAATCCGTATCCATGATTTCTTTCTCAGATATCACGGTTTTGGTCGGGTTGAATATTTATGCTCACCCCTAGTTCATATGTTAGCTTCTGTCTTAATCAATTAATTACTCACTTTAATCGGTGAAATCCATTTAGTTGTGTATTCAGTCTTAATTAGATTTGTTAATCAGTTAATTCCATTATTTGTGGTACATTGTAACATCTCATTTTAGTAGTTTAAAACTGATAAAATAGGATACTTCATCATAGTATCCAAAACAGGTAATCTAGTGTATAAAGTATATTACCACAATCTTACAAAAGATAGGACTATAAAAATATAACATTTATATAAACAATTGAAACCAAAAAAGCTTTATACAAAGACTAACCACTACTAAAGCTCATCAAGACATTCCACTACTATAACATTATGGTTCCTTATCCTCTAAAGGTGTCTTTAAACTTGCATTTGCATATGCTCACACCAATATGGTGATCATTGCAAACGAGAAAGAAAAACAAACACAAGAAATACAAAGTACACAAAATGGTAAGCTAGTATACAAAAGAGTTATTTAATACCATAAAGTAATGTTATAAATACAATTTTAGCATAAATAGTCACAATATAAGGATATGCACAAAAACAAGATCATTTTATACTCAATTATTCAGATTTATGCAATGATGGCAGTCTTGGAAGGTTTTGCACTTGTGGTGGTTTATATGCTATGTAGAGCCTAGCCTAAAGGGGTTATCACCCCAACCACACACAAGATTAGTACCCTTCACATCTTAGGCCAATACGTTGCCTTCAGACTAGGACATCTTGCTACTCTCACCACATAACTCATTTTACTTTACATGAATATGAATGATTATTAGAGTGTCAAGATAAACCTCAAGCCTTGGACTCCCACGTCAATATGTATACTAAAGTCACACCATCATAGAATCTCTTCACGAGATTCCTAGAATTATGCCAAACACACACAATGCTCATTCTCATGACAAGCTCATCATCATTACATTTTCATACATCATTATATTAATGCATATTTATTCATAAATCAAACAATCACTAAGGCCATAAACATAAATAAATGAACCAACAAACTACCAAAAACATCTAAAGAGCAAAACAAAACAAACAGCGAACATGACACTCAACGATGACGCTCAACGTCAGAGTTCTCATAAAAATTGACGCTAAATGCTAAAGCATTCGAAAAAAGTAGCATTCAAGGGCACAACTTAACGCTCAGCGCCCTGAAGCAAAAATTGCTCCCAAACCTGTAGCACAAACTAGAGCTCATAATAAAATAAAACTTTATTCCTCTCATATTTGAAAATCTCAATAAAGAAAAACATTATTTTACAATCATAAACTTTATTAAAAAGAAAAAACTAAGACTAAAATATTATCTTAAATACCTCCTGATATAAATCTTTTCCCTAGTGTCCTGTATCTTTCTCAACACTTGTACTATCATTTATTCCCGTATATAAATATTTTTTAATTAATTTATTCAATAAATAATCATCACATATAACTTGTTTATATTATAATAATTAATTTATGTACCTTTCAATAAACTTATATTATAATAACTACTCTATATATCTTTTAAATAAAATAAATATTTTAAATAATTAATAAACTATAAATTATTAGAAAATAAAATAAATTACCTTCGATATATATTTTATAATTGTTGTAATTTTTTCAAGGTCTTTCTGATATGTAAAATTATTAACTCTCAGTAATTTATTGAATTATATATATTAATTTTTTTAAAATTTGTTAAAATATTTACATAATCATATATATATATATATATATATTATATTTAAAAATTACAAAAATTTATAAAAGAAAAAAAAAAACAGCAAATCGACGTAACCTCTGAGAGGATGGGTAAAGGCTTTCAATCCACTAATTATGGCGGCTGAATCCACCTTCACTAATTTTTGGCCACACAATAAAGTGACATATTTTTCACACTTGTAAAGAAACATGTGAAGGAAAAAATATATTTTAAATTAATTACAATAGTTAACACAATATGAGTAAAATATAAATAAATACTTTTTTCAGGAGCACAAATTAAACCAAAAATTTATAATTTATTGAGAATATAATTTGAAAAAAAATAATTTATTGAGTACCGAGAATCAATTATATATCATTGAGAGATATCTTTGGGTAAATCTATCCGGAAACTCTTCTAAACATACGTCGAATAAATCTATTTATAAACACCTATAAGAGAATAAAATGAAAAGAGGGAAAATATTTTTTTAATAAACTAAAATAATAAAAATAAAAAATTTATAAAACTAATATAATTTTTTTATAAAATAAATAATATTTAAAATAATTTAAATTTATAAAAATCTACCTTTTTATTTAAAAATATTTATAGAGAAAACTATCTATCTTCATAAGTACTTAATTAAGAGGGAAGATAAATAGACACCTGCTAAAATACACCTATTCAACACTAATAACATAATTTTTTCATTTTAAAATATACCATAATTTAAAAAATATACCTATAAAAATAAAAGTACTTATTTTTAACAGGTGTTTTATAAGTATAGAAAAATTGAAACTGTCCAGTAACATTGTCCAATATTAAATTCGAACACTGAGAGAATACAAGAGTACAATGGAAAGAATATTACTGAAAGTTATTAACGAAATTATTGAATGAAAATTAATATTAATAATTATAAAATAAAAATGTATAGAAAAAGATATTAAAAAGAATTAAAAGCAGGTTTTGTGAAGACCCACGTGGAGAACACGCATCTTCTGCAGATCCACATATATTTTATCTTCTCTGCAACCAAACTTGATATTTTCGGTGCCAAACAATAGAGTTAGTGAGGGAACTCAACTAAGTAGTTACAAAAATCATAGCTCTTTTAAATGTATCTGCTCAAAAATATCTTTGTGGTCTTCAATCATTGCTATTGTTGCTTTTATTGAATTAAAAGAAATCATCAATTACTACAATATCTTTGTATCATAATATAAATTATCTACCATAAGTAAGATATGTATATTTTTTTTTTATAAATTTGAATTATATTAATAAATTTACAAACATTTAAGTATTATACGATTTATCAATGTGTAAAATTAATATTTTTAATACGAGCAACTATCATGAGTATTAATGTTATGAGATTATCTGATATTAATGTTATGAGTTCAGGTAAACTCCTCTTATTTTAAATTTCATTTATTTCAAAGAATTATTCTAAAGAGAATATGAGTTAGGAATGTCCTAACTTGATCCTAACAAATCCTAATCCAAGAACCAAACATATCGTTATTATTTTATACTAACAAAATATTCATCTTTCAAATCTCATATGCATGAACACACCTCACCCATACCATGAAAAAAAAAGATTCGAGAAAAAAAAAATATAAATATTAAAATTTTGATGAGGTAAAATAGAGCTAATATTTATAGTCTTCTAATTGGAAATATTTAAAGAAGAAAAATGACATTTAATCATCTTAATAATTGAGAAAACCAATTAAATGTTTTTCTTTATATGTGTACGCATATTTTATATATATAGTTATATAAAACTTTCATTTTACCATTTTATATCTTACAATAATATGAAAAAACCTCAATTTCTAAACCTTAATTATGAATCCGATTTTTGGATCACTGATTTAATATTATATTTATTTATTACTATTTTAATTATTCAATTTTCTAGTTTTAATAAAATATTTATTTTTATTAAAAATGGTGATTATTTTGAATTGTAATGAATTTTGTAACACAAAATTACTTGGAATTTGATTAAATATTTATTTTTTAAAATGTAATTTATAATTTTTAAAAACATACAATCATCTAATATTAAAATCTAATTCAATAATTAATTATATTCTTACTTATTATATATGATATACAGATAAACGTATATTAAATATGATATTAAATATGATATGTATATGATATTTCAATCTATTTATTTTGAAAATAATATAAAAGTATATGATACATGTATATTGAAAAATAATATAATTCGATAATTATATAATTGTTATTTTATAAATTTAAATTAAAGTATTTATTGCTCACTCTCTAAATGAAAAACTAAAAATTATTTATTATCGTAAAATATAATTACTTATAAATTATATATTTCATCCATAAATATCAATAAAGTATTAAACGTGGATATATATTAATACAAATAAATTAAATTGAAGTATGGATATATTCTAACTTATCATTACAACTTTGAACTAATTAATAAGTTAATCACATTAAACATTTTAACTTTTAGTTCCTTTAAAGGAAATTTGGTCAAACATAATCATAGTTTACCTAAATTTATACTTTTGACATGTATGTAAGACTTTTTAAGACAAAACATTTCGACAAAAACTTCTAAAGGAGAAAAAGTAAATAAAAGAAAGTAAATGATTTCTTTTCACGAAATAAAATTAATATATATATATATATATATATATATATATATATAAAATAATTTATAGAAACCTTCTCATATAATTCTTTTAAATCTTTTAATGTATTTTTTAAATTTTACTTTTTTAACTTATATTGTACTCAATTTTAAGTTAGTTATAAAACATACTTTTTAGTTGGATTTTTTTTTTTCAAAAAAGTTTATACAAACATAGATTAAAATACTCCCTTAGTCCATGTTTTTGTTGAAAAATCTCAAATAGGTCATAAAATTTTTTTTAGTCTCAATTACGTCCATATTTTTGAAAATATGTAACAATTAGGCCCATTCCATTAGTATGGTATTAACGGTGTTAAGGATATGCCACGTGTCAGCTTCTCATTTTTTTAAATTTTTAAATTTTTTTTTAATTTTTTTTTGAAAATTATTCATGCCACGTGTCACATCAATATTGTGCCACGTGTCAAGTCAGTAAGGTGACACATGTTAAGTCATTGTTTGAATCTCAATTTGGTCCATATATTTGTTATTTTAATTATATTTCAGTCCATTTTGTTTTTAATTTTTAATTTCATCTTCTCCAAATTGAGATCAAATTTAACTTTTATATAAATTTTATAATGATATTTTTATTAAACATTTTAATAATATTAAGTTTATTTTATATTTTGTTTTAAAATTTTAAAATATTTATTTTAACTTGTTACAAAATTGTTTTAAATAATTTATATACAAATATTAGAGTTGGTTTAAAATTAACAATTTTATAAATTAAAATATAAAATTTTAAAACAATTTTGTAAAATGTTAAAATAAATATATTTAAAAAATTTTAAAAAGATGGACTGAAATGTAATAAAAATAACAAATATATGGACCAAATTGAGATTGAGACAATCATTTGACACGTGTCACCTTACTGACTTGACACGTGGCACAATACTGACATGACACGTGGCATGAATAATTTTCAAAAAAAATTAAAAAAATTTTAAAAAAAATTCAAAAAAAATTCAAAAATTTAAAAAAAAATTAAAAAAAATTCAAAAAAATGTGGAGTTGACACGTGGCACATTTTTAACACCGTTTACTCTATACTAACAGAATGAACCTAATTGTTATACATTTTCAAAAATATGGACCTAATTAAAATTAAAAAAAATCTTAAAATTTATTTGAGATTTTTCAACAAAAACATGGACTAAGTATTTTAATGTAAACATATCCACAAATTAATTTTTGAATCCGGGAAAATTCATTTAAAAATTTATCCACACACTGAAAATCATGACATGACAGGATAATAAAGATAAAATAAATTTATTCTATTTGGCTTCTTTAATTGGTTTGTAATGTGAGTCAGAATGCAGAAACTGAACACACCAACAACATGCGTTCTTTCGCTCTCTCGTTCGCTCCGCTTCCAATCACTTCCATATTTTCGAAATCCCAGTTTTGCCCTTCTTCCTCGTGTCGCGTTCTCTGTCACGTCGGTTCCAATTCCAATGCCCAACGCCACCTCGCCGCCGACCACAACTTCGTCCTTCACGACGCTCTCCACGCTTCTGGAATCGACACCACACACGCTAGAGTAATCACGATATCAACGATCAAACTCATCTCACTATAATTATTATTTTTTTTTCTCACAATATTCTAATCACAATTGTTGGAGTTCTCTTGTTTTCGTCATATTTAATGGAAATCTTTGTTTCGCAGACTGTTCGACTAAAAATCCTTACCTGTTGTTTTCTAATTGAATTCGAGTTTCTTATGAAAGGCTTATGTTAATGTTTAATGATTGAATATTTATTTGCAAACTGCTGAAATGTTAACATCCTTTTTCCAATTCAATTTTGGTTGAATTTTACTTTACTTTTGATTTTATTTGATTTGATTCCTTGGTTTCTTTATATTTTATATGTTGTAATCTGCTAAATAACTAAACATTTAATTTTTCTTTTGTTTTTTTCTATATTTTCTTATGTAATCAATTAAATCATGTTTTAATTTATTTTTATTTTATATTATATATTTATACTCTATTAAATAACTAAATATTTTATTTTATTTAATTTAATTTTATCTTTTTTCAGCATACATTTTCTATTTGTTTCCTCAACCAAAATCAAGCGTAGGCATTAGGGTTTGAACGGTTTGGACTGCAGAGTTTGCTGTGGATTTGTATTGTTATATTTTGTTTTGTCGTTTTGTCTTGTCTCTTCTCGTTTTGATCGAAAATGGTGTAATATGTATAATTTGGAATTTCCTTATGCCATTCTTACGCGCCTTTTTCTTTTTCAGTACGTGTAATTTGAAATTTTTGGTTTAGACCCAAAAATGGTTTATGCTGATGAGTTTGAAATTATTTTTAAGCTTTTTTGGGTTTTGAAGTTCTAGATTCAATCTCATTTGTTGCATTGTTGGTAAATGAGAAGGAAGCTAGAGAGCAATTCTGCTTACAAATTGGGAGATTTAGTGATATTGAGAAGCAAACCAGCATTTGTATCAACAGGTGTGTTGATTTGGGGAGAACTGCTCTCTACATAGCTGCAGAGGATGATTCTTTGGTATCACATTCATCAGTTCCACTTCCCGTGGATGATTTCGTCACCAGATTAGACGATCTTTCCATGGACTATTGTCCTCACTACAGCCCCAAATATGAATCATCGCCTGAGAAGTTTTTAGAGAGCATCGAGAGGTTTCTATATGTTCACAAGGTTTGTACTTTGATTTCATGCTCCAAGTTAATGTGCTTGACAAAAATAAGTGAGAGTGTTATAGCTAACAGAGTAAACTACATTTGACTAGCCTTTCTTGTTCTTGTTCTTCTTTTTGTTTTGCTCAATACCCCTTCTTTTTAGAGACATAGACCCCTTAATTGTTTTAATAGTATTACATTGACACTCTTTGTACATTACATTAACCCTCCCCTCCTTAATTTTTTCAAAATTTTTACCATGTGTATCTCTGAAGATGATTATTGTAAACACTGAAAAATCAAAAGTATTAGGTGCTATCTGAAAAAATTTCAGTAGATGTCATTATATTTTACTCTAGCTAATAACCACTCAAGGGTTCTGAAGCATTATTCTAAGACAACAGCTGCAAAGTATCCTGCATAAGAAACTGAGCCCAGCTTATTAAAGAACCTCCAATTGTTTTTTTTACGCTTGAATGCAAACAAGCATTTAGATTCATTTTAGATTTAAAAATGGAACAAATGGTCAAGCTTGTGTAGTTAGCTGTAAGTCTAATCTTGAATGGGAGAATTCAGAAGTTGCAATGTCAAGAAATGTTCAGAGAAATGTAATTTTGTTTTGCTGTATTTAAAGATTCTCTTTCCTTTATTGTTATTTCTGAAATTTTGCATTTAATATTATTTTTTTGGAAGTTTGCAAAATTTTCATTGCTTCCACATTGCCAAACTTCTCGGACAATTATGTTTCCTAACTGGTCCAATTTATCGTACCATAGTTGCATTTCTCGTAATTCAACAGCGGAATTACTTGTTAATATCTCAAACACCCATAGATAGGAAACGTTGGTTATTGGTTTAAACAATATATCATCCAAAAATAAAGGAACATATCACCTTTTTGAGAGACACTTTTATCTCCTCCAAACTGCAATTATAAGCAAAGTCTCCTTCCGTTTTGCCGCCTTGCAATTCACAATCACCTTCCTAAAAATTGGTGCTGATACCAAAATCACTCCATCTACATTCATGCCTGCTGTCGTGGCTATTAACAACCTGCTCTTTTAGTTTTTTTAGTCTGCGGTGAAGACAGCTCCTCGTATTCTCATATTTTTATTTTTTTATTTGGAAATCTAAGATTGATTAAAGATATAGTAGTTAAATTATAGTATATAAGTGGGTGCAACCCCCCTCAATACTAGCTAGTTTTAATTCACTTTTTTATTATGATATCAGAGTCTATCTTAGTGAAGTTTGTGAACCTATTGTGTCACTAGTTATTGAGTTTGCTCCATAGTCTAATGCTCGAGATGTGTAGTCCTAACCATGACCATGTATATTGTAAATCTCATATCAACTAATATGTGACCAAATTATAGTAGATGCTAACATCATTTTACCAAACTGATTTGTGAGATTGAGTTAAGTTTAAATTCTATTTTCTTTAAGACTCTTCATACACGTGAAGAGTGCATCCTAGCTTTTGCCATCATAAACTTGTGATAATGCTCTAACAAATATCTTCTGAGAAGTACACTTTGTATATGTGTTTTATAAGAATGCCCGCTGCATTGATGATAATGCCATTATTCTCTGCACGTCATGAGCAGGGTAATGTATAACGAACTATTAAGTACTTATATATACCAATAAGTTCATTAAAGGTGTTCAATCAGTTCGTTTAAATGTGTTATACTATGTTTGACCTACATAAGTGTAGGTCATAGAAACTTGAAAAGTAGAATATGTATTATCATATTCACGATCTATTTTTTTTTTTGCTGTATTTTTTTTTGTTGCTGTTTTAAGAACTTCGTATTGACAGCCTGTAATATATTCAGTTATTTTTTCTCACTTCTCTTAAATTATATGCTTTTAAACTAATTTCATCCTTTTACCTTGGTGTTCTTTACTTTTACTGATCACTTTGTTGTTGATAGGGTTTCAGGAGAGCCAATACAAATATATTGGAGCCAAGAGCTCTTTATCTCCACTCGGTAACATATATTTATTTTTACAGGTTGTTTGTGAAGAGAAATCTGTGAGGGGTAGACGTTTGATAGATTTACTTTGATGTTCTGAGCAGGTTTTGACCCATCGTTCGGGATCTCCTGCAATGCTATCGCTTATATACTCAGAAATTCTGAAAATGCTTCGTCTGTGGAGCCTTTTGTATTTTGATGCTGAAATTTTCTTCCCTCATGATGCTCTTAGCCTTCCCAAAGGCTATCATAAGCAGAAAAGCAAGGAGTCAGACCAAGCTCACATAATGACTTCAGGAAACCTATTAGTTGAGGTAATGTCTGATTGTGTGCTCTCCATTCCCTTTTACTTTGCTCTGTATCTCTTCAACAAACAATGTGAAGATTTTCCTAGTTTACAGCAGTAACTGTTCACTTGTGCGATAAACTAGGAGGGATTGGCACAAATATATTTTGCTGCCATAGATCACAAGTGCTACCGGTTGGAGACAACCTCCAACTAGGCTATGGCTGCATGAGCATCTTTTTTAAGTATGTTCATAGCAAAATAAGTTCTATGCTCCTGAGGTTTTCTGTGGACATTATGGAGTGTCTTTTCCACTTGCTGGCTGTTCCAATAATATCTGTAATAAACTCCTGGAGCAATGGTGCGACCAGTAATATCTGTAATAAACTCCAGGAGCAATGGTGCCATGCATGAATATATGCTAGACATTGGGAATCAGATTCTTGTACTGTGGACATAGGAGCATGCTTATATTTTTATTTCCTTTTACTCTAGGTTTCTTTTCTTACATCTTCTGATATACTTGTTTGGCTTTCTGTTAAAGTGGATCATTCTTATCTATGCCAATCTCAACTATTATGTTGTTTTAGCTGCTTTAGCCCTTATTCTCGTTTTTCACTTATGTTGACCTATGTGCAGATCTTAAATGATCTGAAGCATGCATTCTGGCCTTTTCAACATGATCACACCAAAACTTTATTCTTAAGGGCAGCAACTGCCGCTAACTGTGTTGACAGATCTGATTTTGTTGGAGAAAGGTACTTTTATTCAGATGACATGCGCATCTCTTATTTCTCTAATGTAATTAGTTTATGTAAGAAATAGTTTAAAAGTTTGTCAAACTGCAGTGGCTCAGAAATTGCATCAGCTAAGGCTGCTCAACATAGACTAGACCGAGGTGTTTGGACCAGTGTGCGTTTTGGGGACATGAGGCGTTCTTTGTCTGGTATGCATTTGATTCGTTTTCTCTGTTCTCTGTCTCAATGATGTAAAAGCATTGTAAGGCTTTGGTCATACAAGTTTGTTTAGAAAGAGAAAAGTCAGGTGTAGAGATGCTAAATATTGGTAGTGATATGAAATAATGAATTTGTTCTATTTATTTATACTGATAATTGTGGGCCTATTTGAGTCAGTATCTTCATAAGCATTTATAGAAAAGAAAAATAAGAAGAAAATCTTCTCCAAAAAATAAAATTAGTCTATGTATAAGCTGATTTATAAAAACTTTTTCATGTTAGCTTCTCCAAAATCAGGTTATTAACTTGCACATAAGCTAGTTTTATTCTTATAGAAGTATTTATGGAGACGTTTGGTTGAACAGGCAGGCCTATGTCAAGAACTAGCTAATTTTAATAGCCTAATCCACTTAAGCACAGTTGGTTGGGTTCCTTAAGCATATTATTAGGGTTCGATTCTCGCAGATTTAAATGGAAGAAACTTTGTCGGGATAGATAAGACTCAATTTGATGATTCTTACGTTTCAAAAAGAATTAGTTTCTAATATCGGTCCGAGAACAATACCCTCGGTGGAAATTTTCTGATCATACAACTAGTCCCATTAAAACAAGGAAATAAAAAGAAATATAATGAAATCTGAGACAAATCCTAAAGAGATTATTTGATATACTCTAAATGTTTTATAACATAGAATTAATATTGAGATGTTTTATGGATATTCTAAAAAGTTTGCTGGACATTATTCCTTGGATTTGTCTTTTGTGAATTCTGCTGATATTAAGCTGCAATTAACACATTTTCTTATGTTTTGATATGATCCCAAATAATTTCCTTATCTTTTCAGCGTGTGAGCGTCTTATTCTGTTGAAAAATGATGCAAATGAATTAAGAGATTACAGCATTCTTCTCTATCACTGTGGATTATACGAGCAATCTCTGGAATACCTGAAAAAGTACCGGGAACAACAGGTTACCATTACTACCCTATAAAATGCATGTAACTGTTTTTCAAAGTTTACTGATTGAGGTGTTTTACCATTAAACTTGTGCAGAATTCATCAACACAAGAGACATTATCATCAAAGTCTCTTAGCAGCCTGGAAGAAGATGCCGTGAATAACCTGATGCTGCGCTTGAATCTGATCCTGATGGAGCAAGGGTGGACTCGGCCATCTTATGCCAGGAATTTTCTTGGTAATAACTCTGAACCATGGTAGTTCGTTCCTCTTCATTCTTGATGGAGACAACATGGAACAACATTTGCATCAAACCAAAGGTACGAGGCAGCAAGTTTTGTTGTATTTTCTGGACACCAAGAGTGAGATGTTGTTTTTGCAATAGTTTGAATGCTTTGGAACCATACAAATAAAAGGGTGTTCGCAACTGCTGAAGTGGACGAGATTGTGCAAGGAAGAGCAATATAAGATTCAAACATATGATGATTGAAGGTAACAACCATATAATTATGTAGGTAGCTATGAAAATTCTGTACTATTACCGTGTTTTAGTAATTATATATAATTGTGTATGTATGTATACCTTGTGCACATTTCCTCTGTACAATTCATGTATATACTACTGAACAGGTTTTTCCTCTGACAAAGTAATGAGATATGATATCAGAAGCATTATTACTGAAGCAGCATTTTGTCATATATTTGAGTAGTGTCCAAGCAAGTAGGGATTAGGGTGTCAAAACCCTTTTATAAATTTGTATATGTGAAACATCAATGTTGTCAATGGAGATAAAAAAAAATATAAGGATGGTAACTTGAATCGTAAGAGTTATGAATATTTTAATAACAAACCTTTGTAATCTAGACATCCATCGCCTTATAATTCTTACCAATGTATTTGAGTTTTAGTTTTAAGTGCATGTTGAATTATTAGACCATCAAAAAATTCAAAGTTTCTCTTGAAACTCTCGATGCGAATACCAATCTTATTCATCTCATCAATATCTGCTACCAACCTATCTAAACAAAAATTATGCAACAATTCATTGTTCCATCTTTGATTAATGATTTCTTAAAAGTTGAATAGAGTAATTTCAAAAACAAATTTATAATTTAAAAGTTGAATTAGATAATCAAACAAGTGAAACATAATTAGTTATTACCTTTTAATAGTTTCATTAAAGAGAATTTGTATCTTCTCTTTAGTAATATTGTTTTTTTGTAGTCTTTCTCCCTCATTCTCTAACACAAGAAAAATAAATGGATTTACTAACAATCAAAACCCGCCATAAAATACTTTAAAAAAATCCAAAAAGAATAAAAAAATCATGGCTAAGGCATCTAGGGTTGTATATGTTGAAGTAAAACTTACAAAATCTCGTGTTTTAATACTCATTTGAAACTAATTAAACACTAAAAAAACAATTTAATTAAGTAAACCAATAAAATAAGATATATATGGTGTTAAAATAATCATTACAATATCTCATGTGGTATACTGGCCCATCTTGTGTGTAGTTCCTGGTAACTAAACAATATATTTTTATATATGAAAATTCATGACTCTGAATAATTTTCTCTTTGTCTGGAGCAACAACATAGTTGGATATACAGTTAAGAAATGATGAAGAATCAAATAAGAATGAGCACATAAACAAATAATTTGCAATCATCATTCAAATATTTGATAAGATTTTCAGACAAATTTAAAACAATAGATAACAAGTGGGTCAGCTATGATAACCGGCACCTACAACTCAAAGGCTACAGGCCCTTATTTACTAAGTACAACTCACTTTCTTTTATACTATATTTTAATTACCAAAAATACTCGTTTAAACCTCTTTTTTTATCTTAATTCATTATTCTTAATCCTACTCACATAAAAGTGTGTTCCATCAACTTTATATGTGCTGTGCATTTTCTGAGGGTCATTGCATTTCAAGGTATGTCAATGGTTGACTATATTGTACGCGGTACTTCATTTTCTTACACAACAAATAAAAGGGAACTAATAGAAAAAGAAAATAGGTAATAATTATATATAAACCAAGTTTAATAGTTATTCTTTTTCTGATTATTATATTTTTCTTTAATTTTTGTCAGTATTTTTAACTTAGTTTCATTTAAAAAAAAAAATCTTCTGTAAAATGTAGGAATAGTGTGAACAACACCATAAGTTAAAGAAACTCACAGGTGAAGTGAAAAACAACAAATAACATGTACTATTAATTTGACCAAAGAAACTAAATTAATTTATTTACAAATTAAGAATATTTTAAAATAATAAAACAAAATTAAAAAAATTATCATAATGAAATAGAAGAAGCTATTAAACCTATTTTCATGATTTTAATTTTTTTTTCTCGCAGTGTTTCGTCTATTGAGAATTCTGAGTATAGCATATCTGCTTCCTATTGACACGAGACTCTAAAAGCATATTAGACTTCAAATTTTTATTTTAAAACTATCAAAAACTACTTTCCAAAATTGATATATGTTGTTTTAAGAAGTAATATACAAAATTATGTTAAAACATAGTTTTGCAAACTACTTTTCATAATTGATATGTGTTTCCAAAACGTAATTTCCAAAACTGTGTATTTTGTTAAAACATAGTTCAATAAATTATTTTTGGAAATTGATATACTCTAAACTATGTGTATTTGTTAAAATGTAGTTCTGGAAATTACTATCTGAAAGTTGATATTTTCTTTACCTGGACAGTAATAACTTTAGTTACGTATATTTTGTTAAAACGTGGTTTTGAAACTACTTTCTAGAACTGGTATATGTTGTTCATGAAGGTTAATTTGTTTGTTGCATTGCTAATCACTGAAGAAGAAACACTCACAAATGAAAACTAAAGAGAAAGACCGAAGAACCTCAACGAAAGGAATTGAAAACAAAGAATAATTGCTTTTACAGAAGTGGGTTTGCAGAGGAATAGAAAGAATCACTTCGGGTGTAGGAGACAGGGGGTGTGCTTAATAAATAAGGGTGTAAATAAAATTTGTTAAAATTTCAAGGTGAGTTAGAAGTTTCTCATTAGATAAAAATGAGTAATGAGTAAGATGGATAATATATAAGTAGAAAATCCCATAAATCAAATGTTTTAAGGTTTTTACATTGATAGTGATGTCTTGCTCCTTTATATGGACTTGTTCACAATCTATTGATGTTGAATCTTCCAAGTTCTTCTTTCCAAAAACCTAACAATAATATCAAAGTCGATAAATTCATCTTATTGACAACTTGGACAAGTATGATATAAAGCAGGTGAAGAATCTTAAAGTTTAAGAATTGATTACTACTAAGACACTTGTGCGTGATAGTTTATTCTAATGATGATTTGGACGATAAGTATAAAGTAAGTGAAGAATTATAACAATTGATTACTATTAAGATACTCATGATTGATAGTTCATATAGATGACGACTTGACGAGTATAGTATAAAGTAGGTGAAGAATACTAAAGTTTAAAGATCGATTACTAGTAAGATACTAGTGCTTGAAAGATGTTCCAATGTGGAGAGACTCACACTTAAAAGAAAGAATCTTAAAAATTCAAGATAAATTGAAAGTTTTATATTCGATAAAAAGTAAACAAGATTAATAAATAGAAAAACTCATAAATATATTGTTTTAAGATTTTGGTTGAAAATTATATCCTAATATCTTGAGGTGATTTGTTGACTAATTCATGTCGAATCTTCGTGTATCTTTTCTAAAATAATCTATCAGAATCTCTTATTTCAACTACTTCCTTCTATTTATTTATATCCATATGTAATAACATTTACATACTTTTATACAAATTTTATATTTATTTTAATTATATTTTAAAATTAAAAAAAAATAGAAATTACTAAAACTAATTATATAATATAAATTATTTACATCTTTGAATAACATATCCAGTTAAAACCACCTAAAATTATTTTTATACAATAACTACTTTTATTTGCTTAAGAAGTATGAATATAAAGAGTTCTTTTTTCACTGATATTTAATTAAAAATCTTTAAAACAAATTTTTATATTGTTTCCTTAAGGACAACTTGAGATGTTATTATTACTCTATATGCATAATTTTTTTTCTGTGTTTGGATGAATTTTTAAATTAAAGTATTGAACCAGTTATCTACACTAATATATTGTTTGCTTTGATTTTATAGTTTCATAACGTTTTCTAATATAGTATAAGAGTTGAATAATATCTTCAAAACAATTTTATCCTTAAAATCATCTTAGTTATATTTTAATCTTAATTAGTATATTATAATAAATTTTATATTTATTAATAAAATTTTACTAACATAAATTTTATTGATAGATTTTAAAATTTTTATTATCGACGGATATTTTTACGGTAACTAATTTGTTAATAATTTAAATTTTTTATTATTAGTTAATATTTTCATTGATATCCATATGTAAAATTTGTTATTAACAAATATTTTTGTTTGTAAAATCGGTTAATAATCGAATGTTTTAAGAACTTGTTGAAAGTTTTATCTATCAAATGATTATCAAAATTCTCGTCAATAATCCTGTAGTTTGACTATTTTGTAATAAATTCATTTTAAATTTCGTTGATAATTAAATTTGTTATATAAAACCTATTGAAATAATGACATTAAATTCAACATAAAATTATTAACTTTACGTCTTATAAAGTTATTAAATACATAATTTAATTAACATTATGTCAAATGTAAAAGTTACATAATCTTATTTTATTTAATTTTTCAAAACATTATAATTTTTAGGGTTAAATATGTTTTTGGTCCCTCAAGTTTCAGCGAAATTTGGAATTAGTCCCTCATCAAAACTTTTGACCAATTTAGTCCTTCATCTTTAAAAATGCGTGAATTTAGTCCTTTTAACCAAATTTTGTTAAGTTTATCTGACGTTTCAAGCGCATTTCATGATAGTATTTGAATTATTTACACCGTTTGAAACATTTTTACTTCAATGTTAACTCAAATATTATCACAAAATGCGTTTAAAATGTCAAATAAACTTCATAAAATTTGATAAGAAGGACTAAATCCACACATTTCTAAAGATGAAGGACTAAATTGGTATAAAGTTTCGAAGAGGGACTAATTCCAAAATTCACTAAAACTTGAGGGACCAAAAATATATTTAACCCTAATTTTTATTCTAAATTTGTTTAGGAATCATATTCAAATAAGAAATGGTGAGGGTGAGAGAGGTTGTGAATTCAAATCATATACAATACACTTGAGAGATATAAGATTAGTTTGATGAGTTCGGAAGAAAGGCAAAAAAGATTATAAACTTAACTCTCCTATTAAATGTTAACAACTCTCATTATCGATAAAAAAAAAAACTTAAATAATTTTTTACTTACACTTTTACTTTTATAAAAAAATGATTTATTTTTATAGATGTAATCTTAAATTTGATGATGGTAGAATGAAATGTTTAAAAGATCCAAATTCTAAATTGATCCCTACTATGGGCTTCCAATATGTCCTAATTTGTAGTGTATAAAGATATAATGTTAAGTGGAATTTATAGAAGACATGTAAATCTTTATGAAAAAAAAAATAAAAAAAATAAAAAAAGTGATGTGATGTGTGATGAGAGAGGAAAAGAGAAAAACAAAATGGGTGAATAATTAGGTAAATGGAGGGTGATTATGCCACATCCATGTCAGTTGGGTTGGCGAAAGAAGAAAAAGATGAACAACTTTTATGCAGTGGAAATGACTAATGAGGTAGCAATTGTAGGGTTGAATAGCCTCATAGTTACCTATTTTTGTTTCCTATAACACAACTCTATACCCTAATTAGGGTTCTACATTGGTCCCCCTTTCTCATTTCTATTATTATCATAACTTTCTCTTTAATACTCTCATGCTTACCTAACTGTGCTCCCCAATTTAATAACACTTCAACCATCAAATCTTACCCTACTTTTCTTCTTCATCAACTTTCCCATTCTCTTCACCAATTTTGGCTTAACTTAATCTCCTCTCGTTTCTCACTTCTTTTCACATTAATCATGTTTCATAATTCTCATGCTTTACCACCATTTGCATTGCAATCATTGTCTTTTCTTTCATTTATCTACATAAACACAACCTCAACATTATATTATTACAACATTCATTTATGTATAAAATTACAAGTCACAATCGTCAATATAAATAAATAAATAATTTCATATTTTACTCAACATGATTATAGAATTTCAAACTATTCAATTTTATTTATAAAAAAAAATAAATTATTTCTGTAAATTTCTCATTTAATTTTTTTTCTACGTTTTCTTAAAGACTTTGAAACTATTTTTCATTCTCTTCTCTAATAAAACGGCACATCTAAGGAGATATAAAAAAAAAAATAGAACAATTGATTTGATTTGATCAAACTTTTTTATTTTAGGTGAGTTTTTATTTTCTTCATGTATCAAGTTTCCCTTTTCATAGTAATGTTTGCATGTTGTTGTGGGTATGGAGGTCACATGTGGGATATGAGATGATTTGATTAATCTTTGCTAGGTTAGGTTTATATAATAAGTTTTCTTTATGAATCAAGTTAGGATTTCCTTAACTTTGTATATTTAATTTAACACTTTCTTAGAAGAGTAGATGAATATATATATAACAAGAGCTAATTTGGAAATACATATTATATTAAATTGGTGTGGAGAAAAAAATTACTTAAATAGAAATTGGATGAAGGGATGGGGAACTTGAGATGTTTGTGTAGATTTTGTTATAGCATTATTGCAAAATAATTTTTTTACATTAATTATTTGAACTAAATTATACCACCTTCAAAATAGAGGTGGCAATGCGGGTTGGACGGGCATAATCCACATTTATCACACAAAATGCAGAGACTAGCTCGTCCCGCATAAGTTCTGGCTCGTGGGCTTGCATGCCAGTCCATTTTTTATTTATTTATTTCTTGTGATAAAGTCTTCAATATTGTACAAGTTCAAAAAATTAATCAAAGATCGTAGAGAGTTGAATGATAAATTGATAATCCAACATTTTTATGATATTTATACTTTTATTTTGACATGCACGATAAATTCTTAAAATTTTAGCATATTAAAAAATGCAAAACAATTATTTTTTCTACTCATACAAGAAAAGGAACATATAAGCAAAATTTGGCCAAAAATTCCAGCCTACCTCGCGTTCTTTGTGTGGGCTTGCAGGCTCGCTAGCACGACTCGTCCCACTTTGACATCCCTACTTCATAATGAGTGTTGTAAACATGATTTATTGTACACCAATTAACCACATAGCACAAAAATTTTATTTTATAGGTTTAAATCATTAACAAGCATATAAAAGGTTTAGTTTTTAACCTCAGCCAAAGTAACAAGTGGTGTAAAAAAAAAAAATGAGACTTTTTATGTTGGTTAAGGTAAAAACCAATGTAAAAATTATATTATAGGTTCATTATAGCCAACATAAAAAAAACTTCATTTTTTAAACTATTGGTTTTTGGGCATCAATACAAAATCTCTAAATGTAATAAATAATGTGCACAGTTAGACCATTTGAATCACAAAACAATTATAACAGCTAAATTATCTATTTTAATCTAAAGTGCTGAATATACCAAACTATCTTTTTTTTAACAAAATTTGACAAATTACTAAATAAGGTTAAAAGGTACTATTTTTATTACTTCTTTTTGATTAAAAAATAAAAAATTAATCTACTTCAATCCTATTTATAGAAAGTTTGTCAATTTTGTCAATTTTTTTTTTGTCAAAAACTCATTTTCCTAAAATGAAATACTAATTATTTCAATATGTAAGAGTATACTACCTCAGTTCAGAAATTAGTAATACCGTTAGCAATGATTATCATCATATATAATACAAGATGTAATATAGTCACACTAAAATGAATTTTCTTGTCCATTACACTAAAATGAGTAGTAAATCGTAAAATTATCTCAAAGGTCATAACTATAGTTATAAGTGTATACATTAAAAAGAACATTAACCTTATGGTCTTGTTATGTCTCCCTTCTACTTAATATGTTGGTACCGAACACAAATCTAATTAAGGAAATACACACGTAAATCAATTATGTAGTTTAAAATGAAATATGAGAAAAAATAATTTAAAACTTGCCCCTTTTAATAAGCTTTTAACTTCATTTGCAGGTTTGTTCTTTAATGAATAATGCCACGTAATAATGCACTCTTCATGTATAATGATAATTAATTTCTAATGAGGTATGAATACAATGATAACAACAATCTAGTAATATAAGTATAATAATTACAAAATAAAAAATTATTCAAAACAAACTCATCTATGCATCAAGCCAATTATATACGTCTTTATGAGTCACTCCATCATATTTATAAGTGTTATTGGATTTACACATTCATGTTTACAAACTTTTGAATGGAACGATGCTCAACACATTTATATATTTATGATTTCTAATACTCCATACTCAATTTGTCATGTAACTACGGAAATAAATTTATTGGTTAAATGTAATTATTAATGTATTAGGAAACATAACTAGATAAAAACATGACTTGATAAGTTTAACATGAAAGTTCTTTTAATAATCTCCAATGCATCTTGCAAGAGAAATGTATGATGAGACAACAAAATTATCTACTCCAAAAACCGGCTTGGAAGGTGAGGTTTGCAACCACACATTTATACTTTAAATTAAGTTAAGGTGTTTGCACACTCTAAATATATAGACTCTAAGTACTCTAATATGTTAAAGAATGTGATTTAAGCCTAACTCAAGCCCAACAAACCGGCTTGTAAGGTGAGGTTTGCACCTCACTTATATACTATGAAATTGTCTTATCTCTAGTCCATGTGAGACTTCCAATGTAAAACTCGGGAAAATTAATTAATTAAATAATTTATTAATTAATAAATGCGGGTAGAAGGCGTCTTTATGACATTAATTGCTGTATAAGGTGATGTGGAAAAGTGCTAGCTCACGTGGTTGAGAGTACTTTAATTGTGTGAGAGGACTTGGGTTTGAGTCCTATGTATGCTAATTATGTGTTGTTGTTTTATGATTTGTTTTAATAATATGTAAGAATGTGGAATTTGAAATGTAAACTTGTGATGATTGTTTATGTCAACCAAATGTGAATTGACATAGTGGTTGTGCTTTGGCTTTATGAGTGGAAGGTCATGGGTTCAAACCTTAGAGGGTAAAGAATAAGCTTTATTTTTGCTAACTATTAGATTGGTATGAATGTGAAGGGGTAAAGAGAACCTAGCAGAACCGTGGTGAGCAAAGGAACATCAAATTTCATCCAATTTTAATTCAATAATCCAGGTTAGAGGTGCTGAGTTTATTGTATGTGCATTTGCGTTTTGTCAATTGGTTGAAGTGTTGAATGAATTTTTGGTAAAAGGTGCAATGTGTGAGAGAACTTGGTTGGTTGATCATGCGCATAAAGTCTTTTTGTGTTTGGTGTAATTTTATGAGGGTTTTTGGTACTGTATGTGGTTGTGTATGGTCAAACCCTCTCGGTTTGGTGAATCAAATGGGAGATATACCATGTTCATAATATGTGCTGTTGATTTTAACGTATTGGGTCCTGTTGTTGCTGTGAGTGTACGTATTCTGGTTGTTTTCGCGTGTGATCAGATGGGGGGTTCCTGCAATTTTCGCCCAAGCGAGTCCATCTCGCCTAGGCGAGAGATGCAGGGTCTCGTGTTGAGTATTGGTTCGCCTAGGCGACCCAGTATCGGTGTTGAGCGAATTGTCTCTCGCTCAGGCGAGAGGCGCTCGCCTAAGCGGAATCGAGAAGTGACATGAGGGTTCTGAGCGCGATTTCTCGTCTAGGCGAAGGTTTGTGGGTTTTGAGCGAACTAGGGTCTCGCTCAGGCGAGATGACCTCGCCTGAGCGAGATGTAATGGTCAGGTGTGATGTTTTGCATGTATTTCAGCCCAGGCGAGTTGAATTGTGTTTTTGGGCGAGAGATGAACTCGCCCAAGCGATAGAACTTGGTGTTGTTGCTGTTTTAAGCTTGCTCAAGCGAGGTGGGCTAGCCTAAGCGAGGCTGGGGGCTTAGCTTGGGCGAGAGGTCCATAGCTTAAGCGAGTTTATGTGATTTACTATGTTTCTATGTGCTTGTGAGTGGGTTTGGTTGTTATACCATGGTTAGGTTGTATATGCATGTGTTGTGGTGTGTGGGCTTGAAGGACTAAGTCCATTAGGGGTCTGGGATGTGCTCGGTGGTTGGACACATGATGGGCATGAAACTGGTTGAGTTCCCGTCGGCTACTAATGGGCGAGGAGTCCTTAGTATGGTGATTGCATGTGTCGGGCGCACGATGGGCAAGGAACTGTGAGGTTCCCGTCGGGTACTATCGGGCGAGGAGTCCATAGTATGGTGATTGCGTGCGTGTCAGGGTCCAAGTTATGAGGCTTGGATGTTTATACTACAGGCGAGGAGTCTGTAGGGCAGGACTATGAGCGGGATAGGCTCATAGGGTTGGACCACGAATGAGTTAGTTTCATGGGAGCACAGGGAAGTCCCAAGACTTAGTTCATGCATATGACTCACAAAAGACTATGAGGTAATGGTTTGGGTGATTTAGCAATTATAAATTTAGTTATGTTATTTTGGGTTGGGAAACATATTTATATCATGTCTTGTTTATATATGTTGTGCATAGCTCACCTTTTCTATGTGTGTGGCGATGATCGGATAACTTGTTATCCGGGAGCAGATGATGTGACAGGTGGGCCAGGAGACACTTAGACGTGGAGCGAGGGCTAGCAGGGGGATAATTTTGTATATGTATATAGATGTTTACATTTTTAGCTTTGAGAAAGTTATGTAACCCCTTTGGGAGTCCTTGACTTTTAATTCGGTTTATGAATTATGGACTCCTGGATTTATGGATTTTAATTTTTAAAGTTTTAAATTTTTTGTGTTTTGGAAAATGATTCATATTAAATGCAGCACTGGTTAGAATTCCAATTTTATTTATTTAATATCAGTAATATTCCTTAGGGATGTTACAATTGGTATCAGAGCAAAAGTTTTGAAAATATTTTTAAAATATTTTGGGGCTAGTGGGGAGTGAGCTGATCGATGTGTTTGTTTGTGGTATGTTGTGTGTTCAATGTGAAAATTGTGTGGTTTTGTTTGACTAAGCGACTGATTTTTAACAGTTGTAATGTGGCGTATCCAGGCTATGGCTGCTAACAAGAGGAGGAGAAGTAGTGGTGCTGATGACATCGCGGAGGCGATTCACCGGATGATGGATGCGATGCAGCCACCTGTAGCGGCGCAGCCTAGGACGGCGATTGCACCAGTTAGGGTGCCAACTGTGGAGGATTTCCTACGCCACAAGCTAGCAGAGTTCACTGGTAAGGCCTCCCCTGATGAAGCAGATGCATGGCTCCGCAAGTGCGAGAAGATTTTTAGGGTGATGAATTGTGAGGATGAGCAGAAGCTGCTCTTTGCTACCTATCTGCTGAATGAGGATGCAAAGTATTGGTGGACAGGTATGCAACAACAGATGGAGACTCGGGAGGAGCCGACTACCTGGGAAAACTTCAGGACTCGTTTCCTGGAGAAATATTTTCCAAATACTGCTAGACAGGATCGGGAGGCAGAATTCCTTGCACTGCAGCAAGGAGATATGTCAGTACAGGAGTACGTCAACAAATTTGAACATTTGGCAAGATACTCCTCACAAAATATGACTGAGGAGTGGAGGTGCTTGAAGTTTGAGCGAGGACTCAAACATAAGTTGAAGAAGGTGGTGACGCCTCTGAGAGAGAGGAGATTCTCGGTCTTGGTGGAACAGGCCAAGAGTGCTGAACATTTAGAGAAGGGCCTCAGTCCTATTTTGAGCCGACATTAGAAGAATGTCGCGGAGGCTAGGCAGATGAAAAAGCCGTATAGCCGACCTCAGACATCTCAGGGTCCCAATTGCTACCAGTGTGGCAGACCCCACCTGAAGAGAAATTGTCCACAGCTGGCAGGTGGAGTAGGAGGGTCAGGAGACTGTCGCAAGTGTTTTATATGCGACAAACCGGGACACTTCGCCAATAATTGTCCAGAGAAAAAGAGTCTTGGCACGAAGAAGTTAGCAGCATCGCCAACAGAGCGAGCTAGAGCTGCGGGCAGAGTCTTTGCCCTGACCACCACAGAGGCTACACAGTCGGGTAATCTTATACTTGAACCTTGTATACTGTTTGGTAATGTAGTGCTTGTATTATTTGATTCCGGGGCAACCCATTCTTTTATTTCTGATGTGTGCGTGGGGAGATTGCAATTGGTGACACACGATTTGGGATGTGAGTTGCTTGTTTCAACTCCCTCCTCAGGTCAAGTGGCTACCAGTTCAGTCTGCGTTAGGTGTTCTATGGAAGTGGTAGGTCGCAGATTCAAGGTGAACTTGGTGTGCTTGCCTTTGGAGGGACTAGACGTAATCTTGGGGATGGACTGGCTGTCTAACAATCACGTCATAATTGATTGTGGACGGCGCAGTTTGGTATTCCTAGAGCATGAAGGACTGGAGTAATCTCGGCTCAGAGGGCGATAAACGAAGTAGAAGCCGGAGCCACCTACTTTATGATAGTGGCTCATGCAGAAAAGAATAGTACCACCGAGAAGATCAATATGATTCCAGTCGTGGAGGAGTATGCCGACGTATTTCCAGATGAAATACCCGAGTTGCCACCGAGTAGGGATGTGGATTTCTCCATTGATATCATCCCTGGGGCTGGCCCAGTATCCATGGCGCCGTATAAAATGGCACCCGCAGAGTTGGCAGAGTTGAAGAAGCAAATAGAAGATTTGCTTGAGAAGAAGTTCATTCGGCCGAGCGCATCACCTTAGGGAGCACTGGTACTGCTAGTAAAGAAAAAGGATGGCAGTTCGAGGTTGTGTGTTAACTACCGTCAGTTGAATAAGCTGACCATAAAGAATAAGTATCCGTTGCCGAGGATAGATGATATGTTGGATCAATTGAGGGGAGTCGTAGTGTTCTCTAAGATTGACTTGAGGTCTGGATACCATCAAATCTTAGTCAAATCGGAGGATGTGCAGAAGACGACGTTCAGGTCACGATACGGCCATTACGAGTATGTAGTGATGCCGTTCGGGGTTACAAATGCTCCTGCTATTTTCATGGACTACATGAACAAAATATTTCGACCGTACCTTGATCAGTTTGTTGTCGTGTTTATTAATGACATATTGATATACCCGGAGGATCGGGATGTACATGCAGATCATCTAAGAGTGGTGCTAGGAATTCTCAAAGAGCATAAACTGTATGGGAAGCTGTCAAAGTGTGAGTTTTGGTTGGATGAGGTACAGTTCTTAGGTCATGTAATCTCAACCCAAGGTATATCAGTGGATCCAGCGAAGATTGAAACAGTGGTGAAGTGGAAAAGACCACAGACGGTTACTGAGGTAAGGAGCTTCTTGGGTCTGGCGGGTTATTACAGGCGGTTTGTGGAGGGATTCTCCAAGCTGGTGAGTCCCTTAACTTAACTCACTAGGAAGGATCGGCCTTTCTCTTGGACAGACGAGTGTGAGGTCTGCTTTGAGGATATGAAGAGGAGATTGACTACTGCACCCATATTGGCTATTCCTGACACCGCTAAGACGTTTGAGGTATACTGTGATGCTTCATACCAGGGTCTAGGTTATGTGTTGATGCAGGAGAAACGACCCATTGCTTAGCTGAAGGTGCATGAGAAAAACTATCCTACACACGATTTGGAATTGGCGGCGGTGGTTTTTGCTCTAAAAACATGGAGGCACTACTTGTATGGGGCACAGTTTCAGGTATTCAGTGATCACAAGAGCTTGAAATACTTGTTTGATCAGAAAGAATTAAATATGAGGTAGAGGCGCTGGATGGAATACCTAAAGGACTACGACTTTGAGCTATTATACCATCCTGGTAAGGCTAATGTTGTAGCAGACGCTTTGAGCAAGAAGAAATCTCATGTGTCGGTCATGATGATTAAGGAGTTGGAGTTGATCGAGAAGCTGCGAGATATGAATCTGGGATTGGATATGGAGACAGATCACATACGGTGCAGCATGTTGAGGATCACTAATGAATTCTTGGATGAGGTTCGGGTGGAACATGGTAAGGATCAGGAATTTCAGCATATCATTAGTGAATTGGCCACAGAAAAGAGAAAAGACTTCAGGATGGGTAGAGATGGCATCCTGCGATACAAAGAGAGGGTGTGTATACCCAACAGTCGGATGTTGAGGAAAATGCTCTTAGATGAAGGGCATAAGAGTCGTCTTAGCATACACCCAGGTATGACTAAGATGTACAAGGACTTGAAGGCGACTTTCTGGTGGACTGGTATGAAAACTGATGTGGCGGACTATGTAGCATCTTGCTTAGTGTGTTAGAAAGTGAAAATAGAGCATCAGAGGCCAGGCGGTACGTTAGAGCCTCTTGAGATTCCCTAGTGGAAATGGGACAGCATTTCCATGAATTTTGTTACTCATCTACCGATGTCAGTGAGGGGGCATGATTCTATATGGGTAATAGTGGATCGACTGACGAAGTGCGCTCACTTTCTACCTATTAATCAGAAGATGTCCCTAGATAAGCTGGCAGAGTTGTACATCAGGGAGATAGTCCGATTACATGGTGTGTCTGAGAGTATCATATCGGATAGAGATCCACGGTTTACCTCGAGGTTCTGGCAGTCGTTGCAGAACACTTTGGGTACTCAGTTGAAGATGAGCTCGGCATATCATCCTCAGACGGATTGCCAGTCTGAGAGAACCATACAGTCTCTGGAGGACTTATTGAGAACGTGTGTTCTGGATCACCTAGGGACTTGGAGTGATGTGCTACCACTGGTGGAGTTCACTTATAATAACAGCAACCATTCCAGCATTGGGATGGCACCGTACGAGGCCTTGTCTGGCAGGAGGTGTCGAACACCTTTGTGTTGGCAGTAGGATGGGGAAGCTGAGGTACTTGGTCCAGAGTTCTAACAACATACCACTGAGAAGGTAAGGGTAATACAGGAACGGATGCGTGCAACTCAGAGTCGGCAGAAATCCTACGCAGATAAGAGGAGGAGGCCACTCGAGTTTGAGGCTGGTGACCACGTATTTCTCAGAGTTACACCTACAACAGGTATTGAGAGAGCATTGAAGTCGTGGAAGTTGACCCCTCGATTCATCGGTCCATATCAGATTACGAGGCGAATTGGACCGGTGGCGTATGAGATTGCATTGCCACCTCACTTGGGAAACCTGCACAATGTTTTCAACGTATCACAGTTGAGAAAGTACGTGGCGGATCCTACTCATGTGCTGGAGCAGGATGATGTTCAGGTGCGTGAGAACCTGACTCTTGGAGTTAGACCGGTGAGGATTCTAGATTCTCAAGTCAAACAGCTCAGAGGGAAGGAGATACGGACCGTGAAGGTTCTCTAGGACGAGGCAACCCAAGAGATGACTTGGGAGATGGAAGATCTCATGAGAAAGTCCTATCCTCACCTCTTTACTGGTAAGTTTTATTTTCGAGGACGAAAACTTTTAAAGGTGGGGAAATTGTAAGACCCGAGAAAATTAATTAATTAAATAATTAATTAATTAATAAATGCGGGTAGAAGGCGTCTTTATTACATTAATTGCTGTATAAGGTGACGCGGAAAAGTGCTAGTTCATATGGTTGAGAGTACTTTAATTGTGTGAGAGGACTTGGGTTTGAGTCCTATGTATGCTAATTATGTGTTGTTGTTTTATGATTTGTTTTAATAATATGTAAGAATGTGGAATTTGAAATGTAAACTTGTGATGATTGTTTATGTCAACCAAATATGAATTGGCATAGTGGTTGTGCTTTGGCTTTATGAGTGGAAGGTCATGGGTTCAAACCTTGGAGGGTAAAGAATAAGCTTTATTTTTGCTAACTATTAGACTGGTATGAATGTGAAGGGGTAAAGAGAACCTAGCAGAAGGATAACTATTATTAGGCGTTGTGAAACCTTTCCACTAAGTGACTTGAGTAGCCATTAGGCCCATACTTAAGTCCAAATCGTTTTTCTTGTTTGGAATTTTGCCTATAGAGAGGGAGACGAAATTTTAGAGAGTGAAGAGGTGAATTGGGTTTTTGGAATTTTGCCTATAGAGAGGGAGACAAAATTTTAGAGAGTGAAGAGGTGAATTAGGTGTTTCAGAGGTTGAATTGGGTGAGGTCCGAAGCAGAACCGTGGTGAGCAAAGGAACATCAAATTTCATCCAATTTTAATTCAATAATCCAGGTTAGGGGTGTTGAGTTTATTGTACGAATATTGTATGTGCATCTGCGTTTTGTCAATTGGTTGAAGTGTTGAAAGAATTTTTGGTAAAAGGTGCAATGTGTGAGAGAACTTGGTTGGTTGATCATGCGCATAAAGTCTTTTTGTGTTTGGTGTAATTTTATGAGGGTTTTTGGTACTGTATGTGGTTGTGTATGGTCAAACCCTCTCGGTTTGGTGAATCAAATGGGAGATATACCATGTTCATAATATGTGCTGTTGATTTTAACGTATTGGGTCCTGTTGTTGCTGTGAGTGTACGTATTCTGGTTGTTTTCGCGTGTGATCAGAGGGGGGTTCCTGCAATTTTCGCCCAAGCGAGTCCATCTCGCCTAGGCGAGAGATTCAGGGTCTCGTGTTGAGTATTGGTTCGCCTAGGCGACCCAGTATCGGTGTTGAGCGAATTGTCTCTCGCTTAGGCGAGAGGCGCTCGCCTAAGCGGAATCACGAAGTGACATGAGGGTTCTGAGCGCGATTTCTCATCTAGGCGAGGGTTTGTGGGTTTTGAGCGAACTAGGGTCTCGCTCAGGCGAGATGACCTCGCCTGAGCGAGATGTAATGGTCAGGTGTGGTGTTTTGCGTGTATTTTAGCCCAGGCGAGTTGAATTGTGTTTTTGGGCGAGAGATGAACTCGCCCAAGCGAGAGGATCTCGCCTAAGCGAGAGAACTTGGTGTTGTTGCTATTTTAAGCTCGCTTAAGCGAGGTGGGCTAGCCTAAGCGAGGCTGGGGGCTTAGCTTGGGCGAGAGGTCCATAGCTTAAGTGAGTTTATGCGATTTACTATGTTTCTATGTGCTTGTGAGTGGGTTTGGTTGTTATACTATGGTTAGGTTGTATATGCATGTGTTGTGGTGTGTGGGCTTGAAGGACTAAGTCCATTAGGGGTCTGGGATGTGCTCGGTGGTTGGACACATGATGGGCATGGAACTGGTTGAGTTCCCGTCGGCTACTAATGGGCGAGGATTCTTAGTATGGTGATTGCATGTGTCGGGCGCATGATAGGCAAGGAACTGTGAGGTTCCCGTCGGCTACTATCGGGTGAGGAGTCCATAGTATGATGATTGCATGCGTGTCAGGGTCCAAGTTATGACACTTGGATGTTTATACTACAGGCGAGGAGTTTGTAGGGCAGGACTATGAGCGAGATAGGCTCATAGGGTTAGACCACGAATGAGTTAGTTTCGTGGGAGCACAGGGAAGTCCCAAGACTTAGTTCATGCATATGACTCATGAAAGACTATGAGGTAATGGTTTGGGTGATTTAGCAATTATAAATTTAGTTATGTTATTTTGGGTTGGGAAACATATTTATATCATGTCTTGTGTATATATGTTGTGCATAGCTCACCCTTTCTGTGTGTGTGTGGCGATGATCGGATAACTTGTTATCCGAGAGCAGATGATGTGACAGGTGGGCCAGGAGACACTTAGACGTGGAGCGAGGGCTAGCAGGGGGATAATTTTGTATATGTATATAGATGTTTACATTTTTAGCTTTGAGAAAGTTATGTAACCCCTTTGGGAGTCCTTGACTTTTAATTCGGTTTATGAATTATGGACTCCTGGATTTATGGATTTTAATTTTTAAAGTTTTAAATTTTTCGTGTTTTGGAAAATGATTCATATTAAATGCAGCACTGGTTAGAATTCCAATTTTATTTATTTAATATCAGTAATATTGCTTAGGGATGTTACATCCAACATCATTATCAATAATAGATTGTTCGCTTACAAGAGGTATAACATCTTAAACAATATACAAAAACTTAGTGGATCATTGATAAAGTGAATTGAATATAAAAAATGTAATTTAATACCTATTGGTATGCTGAAATTGACGGTAGAATGGCTTGACCATGCAAGGAATAATATCTCAAGATTCATTAACAACTACTCACATCCAGTCTTGATGGCAAACTCTCCCTGAACTACTCATCCAATTGCTACTAGATGCAAAAGATCATTTTGCAATACAACTCACACTAGCTTGATACATTAGTTTGGTGTTATATACTCAATGTAAAAGACAGTATAGAAAAGCTTATTTTAATAAAAGATGTTCCACCACAAGTTGTTAATTAGGGTCTCCATGTCGATCGAGGCAAATTTGATACATAAATTACTGCTTTTACACTTGTGTTATAAATAGTTAATTCGAGTAGTTTCATCAATTTTTTTTTTTTTTTTTCTTTTT
>Ga0209589_1000574_pt1 | contig 52797 bp, 33 predicted proteins | sample CowpeawhiteBW_FD_187525 | JGI IMG/M metagenome (GOLD analysis project Ga0209589, IMG submission 187525) | Root nodule microbial communities of legume samples collected from California USA - Cow pea white BW (SPAdes) (version 2) | ecosystem: Host-associated > Plants > Roots > Nodule | place: USA...
TTTTTTTTTTTTTTTTTCTTGTGTATTTATAAAACAAATGATAACAGTGAGAAAGAAACTTTTAAGGGTTTAGCAATATAGATAACTATTACCAAATTGATATGATGGCGATTTATATTGATTGAGAAATAAGTATAATTGTGATGATGTTGAATTATATAGACCGAAACACATTCTAGGATTTATTTATGGTCAATGTAACTTTTGAACTTATAGTTGAGTTTGTTGTTATACAGTATTGTTTGAATTGAGTAATTAATTTCCTTGTGAGACAAATTAAGATTTTTGTTCGTAAAATTAAATGAGTGGTGATTCTTTTAAATTGATATTGAACTTTGTGAATGATTTTATGTTATCTCATTTTATATTTTTATTTATTTTTTAATTATATTTGAAAATAAAAAAGAAATTAATTATCAAAATATTAAAAGCTACTGCTCACGCATTTAAATAGCACAACACATTATAAACCATTCACATATCTATGTAATTATCCACTATCTTTTAAGTAAAGTTTCACCCACAACAGTTGTTAGATGTATAATCACTCATGTACTTTCTTCAAACAGTTTAACCTTTTAAAAAGTTGATTTCATCGCAGGGCATAATTGGTTCATGACACAAGTTGGTCTTTCCTATCACCACCACAACGCTTCAGTTCTATGTGATCCCAACATCCTCCAGAGCAATCAAGATAGAAGTGAGTGAATCAGCTGATCGTCCTTCACTATCAAAACTATCTTTCATGTATATAGTGTTTGCATTTACATCCTGCATCCAATCTGAGATGCGCATGCCAAAATTTACTAGTTGGATTGTGTGAATGCATGCCATACCAGTTTGTTTCAGGAGAATAAAGTCACACTAATAACCAACACTTTACTAGCTCTATACTATTTTGAAACTTCCATTACATGCCACTGGAATTGCCAGAATACTTTTACTTAAGCTTCCGACCCTTTAATCTTGTGATTTGTGCTGTATTCCCAGACAATGAAAATCGATATATTCCATGGCTTTAGCATAACAAGATTTGGTAAGGGTATAAGAATTCAACTCCCTTTTTCATTTAGAGTAGCCATGAGTTCTGACCGAGCCTTATCTAGGGCACTTGACAAATTTTCAGGCTTCCTCCCACCTGCCTGAGCAAAATTGGGCCTTCCACCTCCCCCACCGCCACATAATTTTGCAATTTGTCCAATAAACTTACCTGCCTGAAGCCCCTGATCAACCACACTTGGAGAAAAAGCAGCAACTAGGCTAACCTTCCCCTCACCTGGACATGAGCCCAGTACCACGGCTGCTGGATCTGTTAGCGTTTCCAGTAAATATTCTGCGGCACTTTTAAGTGATTCAGCATCAACATCATCGAAGGACTCAACTAGCACGCTGCAGATTTTCAACAACAAATAAATAAAAACGATACATCTACTTAATGTTTAACAAATTTCTGAAGATAATTTTTTTAACAAACGGAATATCTGGTTAAGAAAACAAGGAAATATACATACAAGGAACATCCTTTCAACTCCATTCAAATAATTTCTGTAGCAATCACAAAATTATATATTCAAGATGTGATGCAATACCTGTGCTTCTTAGTTGTCAAATTTGTTTGTTTTTGACAATAAAAACTTCAACTGAGAAAAGGTTGAAAGACTTCTATATCAAAGAAACATCTTCAGGTTGCTAAAACTGAAGAAATCACTCTTCCCCATATTAGGGACTGAGAAACATTACCTGTACTGTTTTGAATTCCCCACCAACAATGCTTTGCTCGCAATACCTGAAGCTTTGTAGATTGCTGCCTTTGCACGCACAGCAGAATTCTCATTTCTCACTGCCCGTAACTCCTCCAAAAGGTTTTCTATCCTTGTTGTCACTTCTTCTGGTTTAACCTTCAAAAAGTGATAATATTATATAAATTATAACACGTAATAACACGCAAAAATCAATATTGCAGAGCATAACATATGCTCAAACAGAATTAGAAGTGCTTGAAAGAAATGGTACAATATGCTGAAAATGGCCAAGCCAACAACACCCCTGGAATTTTAATTTTATAAAAAACACTAATTAAAGATTATACACATAAAGGACATACATTATGTATTTAACAAGGTTTATTCCCTGATATGTTTGATCCATTGCGGAAGAAACTAGACAGGAAATCCTGATAAGGCATACACAAAATGAAAATCCCAAAGCTAAGTGATAAGCACCCAAAACACCTTCCTTCTTAAAAGGGACTTATTAAAGGGGAAAGAATCAAGCTACTTAAGTACTTCGTCGAGTATACTCTACTGCTTAATGTGGGATTTAAGCACGTCATACTGTCCCTGAAAGCCAAGGTCTTGTTGCAATTGATACTCTAAAACTCTTAACTGAGTCCATGTATTCAACCCCTTCATGGGTAACTCTTTTCACGACACCAACAACCAACTCTAATACTAATTTATTCATACCCAAGTATTTGAGGAATCCTCCCTCAGAAGCTAATTGCTAAGGGGGTGAACCAAACACTTAAGCACTTCACCAAACACCCTATACTACTCGATATGAAACTTAGGTATTCCATAATATCTAAGTCCTTAAATATTTGAATGGTACGATGGGAACCATTCCAGACTATGCTCAAACCATCTTGTACGGAATAAAATGGTCTGTCTCTCTCATCCCTTCCGCTCCTTCAACAAATGAACAAAAGAGTAAGAGGGAAAACAAAAGGATGACTATGCGCACAAACTTATGTAATTAATAATTGATCACAATTGAATAACATAGATATTGACCCAACAAGGTGATTTTATAATTTTGGTCAATATAGATTAAAATGAAAATTAACTGCTTCTCCTGAGGATAAACTATAACTTCTCAAAATTTTGGCAAGACTTCGAAGACTCTAAAGCCAAGATCACGGAACATACTTTTAGAGTGGAACATAGCTGCTTTAGATAAAAGTCACGGGCATTGATATATTCAATGAAGGCTTCACCAGCTACAGCTTCAATTCGCCTGATTCCAGATGCAATACCCTGTTCTGATATTATTTTAAAGCCACGAATTTCAGAAGTATTATTGACATGAGTTCCACCACATAGTTCCATTGATACACCAGGAACCTCTACCACACGTACCTGTGGAGCACCAAATTTGAAAGCAAACTAAGCTGCATAAGCATCAGCTTGATAAATACTAACACAAATACATATTCTTAATCATTTCCCTGGTTGATGAAAGGCATAAATATACATGCCTAGATCTGGAACATATAACTGTAATCTGTCATAGAAGTGATGAGCCATTTGAATTTAAAATTTACTTTTAGTTTCATTAACAGGATATTCTCTTAATAGGATTTACCGAACCTAGTATCTTAAGGTGCTGTCCATGATTTACTGCTGTGGTCCATGTGCAAGCGCTTGACACAGATACATGGACTACTAGCATATCAGAAATGACAATTGTAATTGGATGTCTTTCAAATTTGCACACTTCTTTTTGGCAAGAGTAGCAATCCAACAATAGTAAAAAGGGAATTTCAGTCAGAAGAAGGATTGTTTTGAGCATTAACCGTATAGTAAACCTTCCTTGAAGGTCACCTACTCTACAAACTTAGAACTACTAAAACAGAAGTAATACAATTAAACTTTAAAGGTCACTACTAAAAGTGTTTGAAGAAAATCCTACCTCTTCTCCATATTTTTCTCCAAACATTGCAATAGCCCCAGCACTTTTTGCATCAGCGAGGGGCATCACTTTGGTTTGAAGTAGTGTTGCATCCTCAATCCATCCATTGATCAGCAGTTCAATTTCAGCAAGCTCACTATCACGAAGTGGTCGGTGGAAGTTGAAATCAAACCTAAGACGATCAAATGCCACCAATGAACCAGCTTGTGAGGTCTCCTGACCTATAACCTTTTTAAGTGCAGCTTGCAGTAAATGAGTTGCAGTATGATGAACCTACAAAACCCAACTGTACTTACTATAATCTTGAACAACTTGTAAGTTTGAAAACTGGAAATATACATGACTATAAACGAGCAAATCAATAGTTCTTGTACCTTAGCTCGCTGCCTCAGCTTCAGATCAACTGCTGCTTCCACTTCTTTGCCAACCTCTACAACACCCTTTTGGACTGTACCCTTGTGTACAAATATGTTGCCTAAAGATTTCTGAACATCTATTATCTCCACAACAGCTTTTGGTTGATTATCACCCTCTGAAATATATAGAAAACCATGATCGCCAATTTGACCCCCTGATTCAGCATAAAATGGAGTCTTGTTCAGTAAAACTTCCACATTACTCCCTTCACTGACCTGTACAGCTGGATTTCCATTCACCATTAGGTTTTCTATCATTGCTTTACAATGAAGTCTGTCATATCCAATAAATTCGGTGTCACGTACATTCTCTGCAATATTTTCACCATTTTCAATGGCAAGTCTGACAGTATTATGAGCAGCTTGAGATTGACGCCTTTGCTTCTCCATCTCAATATCAAAACCATCCATATCAATACTCACACCACGTTCTTCAGCCACTTCTTTTGTTATTTCCATTGGAAATCCAAAAGTATCATACAACAGAAACACATCTTCGCCAGCCAAGCAAGGAACAGTTCCATTTCTTTCTGCACTTGATAAAGCATCAGCAAGTTTCTCCTCAAGCAACTTTTCTCCTCTCTCCAGTGTCTGCACAAACCGAAGCTCTTCTCTCTTCAGCTCCTCAAAGATACGAGGTGCTTTGTTCTTCACATCAGCATCAATATGTGTACTTAATTCCACTACCTTCTCAGCAATAATCGGTGAAAACGCTCCTTCAAGGTCTCCCCTACCATCACCCTTTATACCAAGCAATCTGCCTGTACGAACAACCCTTCTAATAAGCCGCCGGACTACATAACCTCTCCCAACATTTGATGGGACAACTCCATCAGAGATGAGAAATACAATTGCACGCATGTGATCTCCTATAATCTAAGATAAATCAGAGACAAAAAAAAGCAAAACAAAAAATGAAATGACACATTAAAAACAATAAGAAAGACAGATATGGGTTAAAATGAAGTAAGATTGTACTGCAGCTTGTGTAAAGATAGTCATTATTTACTTTCAGATTCCTCTTTGTCTGATCATCAGCAAAACCATATGAAACATTTGCTAACTTAGAGGCCTCTTCTATGATGGGGAAAATCAAGTCAGTTTCATAATTGTTTGGAACCTGCAGAAAGCATTGGCTATATGTAAGATGGACTTTAGGAGCATGTGAAATGATAGTTCTAGTGCTCCAGAAGTTCTTCCTAAAATGTAAACGTAACAACTACAACAACAAAAAATCAACATAGTGAACATATACCTGTTGAAGAATACGAGCCATACGCTCCAGTCCCAGGCCAGTGTCTATGTTCTTCTGTTTTAGAGGTTCAAGAGAACCATCATCCTTTTTGTTGTATTGCATGAAGACTAAGTTGTAGAACTCTATAAACCTTGTATCGTCATTGAGATCCTGCTTTCATCCCCCAGGTCCCAACCACCCAACAAATATAAAATATTGTCTCTGAAATGATATTGAATCCTTCAATCTAAAAATGGAATACTTACAGCATCTACATATCCCCTCTCAGGATGAAAATCATAATAAATTTCTGAGCAAGGACCACAGGGACCTGTCACTCCACTAGTCCAGAAGTTGTCTTCTTCTCCCAACCTTTTTATACGTTCAAATGGGACACCAACCTGCACGGAAATCAAGTAAGCAATAGGAACAATAATCCAATACTCTTTGTAAAATGTTCACTAGTCAAAACAGAAGTTAGTTATGTAAGCAAATAATACGACGGTCGAGGAAAACCATTTGTAGCTAACCTCATCAGACCATAGCTGAAAAGCCTCATCATCATCCTCATAAACACTAACCCACAATCGGTCCGGTGGCAAACCAAACCTAAAAAGGTAAACGAAAGAGAAGACAAATCATAATATATTTTGTCCTAAGAAAGAGGTGGGGTGGAGGGGAAAAATGTACTGACTCTGAGGTGGAAAGCTCCCACGCCCATAGAATAGCTTGTTTTTTGAAGTAATCACCAAAGCTGAAGTTTCCAAGCATTTCAAAGAAGGTATGATGTCTGGCAGTTACGCCAACATTGTTGATATCATTAGTACGGATGCATCTCTGTGCAGTAGCAGCACAAGGTACTTGTCTTGGAACCTGTAATTAGAAAGTTAGAGAGAAGAGTTAGTGTTAGTGATTGATGGTGAAGCATGGGGTGGCATGGGCATACCTTGCCGAGGAAGATGGGCTTGAATTGGAGCATCCCGGCGATGGTGAGTAAAACAGTGGGATCATCGGGGACGAGAGAAGCGCTGGGAAGAAGCTTGTGACCGCGGGAAGCATAAAACTGAAGAAATCTCTGACGTATGGAATCCCCACTCACGCAATTGGGATTCGCTGTGACTTGTTGCTGCTGTTGTTGGTGTTGGGGAAGAGGAACGCCCTGTGCCTTGGAAAACAATGAAGCGCGAAAACGAAACCGGCGTCGACGGTGCGGTCTGAGAGACACAAATCCTGAGCACAGTGGCAATTACGATTACGATAATAAACTCAGTCACAAGCAACGGAGTAGAGTAGAGAAAGCTTAAAATTGAAGGAAGTAACGAACCATTGGTATTATTATGATTAGTATTACTATTGTGTGGACTGGGAATGGCGGCAACCTTTGGAAGCCGCAAGAAGAGTTGTGAGTGTGCAAATGGAAGAAGCGCCAACCCTTCCATGGGAACGCCGATGCCAAAGCCAACGCTCAACGGATAGATAACTCTTCTTCTATTCACTACGCTCCCCACCACCACACCACATAATATTATGTGATATATATAATCAATTTCCAACATTAAAATACAAGTTTACACTTTTTTTCATTACGAAGTGTCAGTTTGTTTTAGCTACTCTCTTTTACATTTTATACAATACACTCTTTTTAGTACAATTAAGTGTTTCTTTCTTTCTTTTTCTTATAAACTCTTCTGGTTATATTCATTCACCTCTGTTAAAGTAACAGGGAGAGTTTCATCAAAGATAAATGATGAATGAATATAGCACAGATTTAAAATAAAAGGAATTGTAGACCAAAAAGTATAACAGTGTTGGAGGAAGAAATTGATACTCATCTGACATAAGGAAGAACATTTATCTTATGAAAGGTTTGAAAAATGAATGCAGACAAACACCCATAAAATACGAAAATGACAAACAAAAAATTGTATAGACAAAAATTGTGTTGAGTCATACTTATACTAAGAGAACATTGATTTATAAATGAGTTCATCTTTATAAATGAGTTCATCTTCCGTAAATGTTTAGTTTGTTTGTTTAAGATATAGAATATCACATGACACAAGTGTGAAAATATAAGAGTTTATGTTTAATGTGACATATTAGTGACTTATTAACTAAAAGATAAATAAATAAATAATATAAATAATAAAGAATAAAATATAATTAGGTTAATATAATAACTGTTATTTCATGTAATTTGACTGGTTTAGTGGAATAATGGAAATTATGAATTTAAAAAGTAAGAGAAATAATAAAATAATGAGTAAAAAAACCGAAATCTTGAATCATTATTTATTTATTTAAGTCTTATAAAATTGAATTTTCTTATAGAAAACAGTCGAAATCATTTATCTAATTGAACTTTTTTATAATTTAAAGAATAATTTTTTTCACAAAAAAAAATGTACATATATTATCACTACTTTTAAGATCTTGTTTTGATTTTTTATATATATTATTATGAAGTTATTTGAAAATTTTCAAGTTCAAAATATAATTGAACTATAAGTCTATGTAAGCCACATATTAATAATATACAAATTAAAAATGACTAACTTCAATTTAAAATATTAATTTTTTAACTTAATCCAAACTAAATCAGGCCCATTTTCTTGAATTCATACAGATAAAAAAAGCTTTATATTAAATAATTAAATAATGTAAACCAAATTGAAACTTCAAACCCTCACATAAAGTCAATTTCGAATGGAATTTGAAATATACTCTATATAAGTTAAGAAAAATAAAAAGAATATAATTAGAAAATTAATTATGAAAATGAAAATGAGAAAAAAGAATGGATAAAGTTAAGAAAAAATAGTGAAACAATTTCTTTTAATTGCTTGAATTAATAAAAAAGTGAATGAAAAGAAAATAAATAATGTTAAAAAAATTATTTTTATATTAATTGAAAACAATGTTATAGTGAAAACGATAAAAGAAACGGAGAACTTTTTTCTTTCGTAAACAAATGCTAAAAAATTAATATACCTACACATTTCCTCTCTTTACTATTTCTTTTCCATTATTTCACATAAAGAAACAATTAGAGAATTAAAATGAAGCAATTTGAAAATTCGTGCTTAAAAGCATTAAGCGGTTTGGGGGCATAAATTCTAATTATATAAATGTCTGATTTCTCAGAAAATGTGAACATGCGATGATTGATAATAACGTTTGACATCATAACGAACAAAGTTATGTGAGTGAATTTAACCATTTAACCATGTGTCGGTATTTTAATCAATTTCGCATCAAACAGTTTTTTTGCGAGATACATAATTCTCCTTTTCCATTAGTAATCGGAAAGTATATAAATTGTCATCAACCTATAGCATAAGTTCTCTTAGTGTCAAATTTTCATAATAGGCATGATCCTAAAATACTTAAAAATGTTGAAAATTGGTAAATTGCCATTAGTGGATCAAACTGAGATTGAAAAATGTGTGATCATGAGTGACTTTGAAAACCGAATCCCTATCATAAAATTAGACAGGTTCTGAGCATTAAAGGACACCAGGTACTTGATTCATGTTTTTGTGACATCTCGTAAATACTATATTGGTTTCAAACAATATATCCCTAGTGATGTTCGACTTATTACTGCAACTTATGCTACTATCCTTGCATATGTAAATCCTAGCACTAGTTCCCAAAGAGTTGGGAATTAACTCTGATCTTCCTCACATAGTATCTAAAAGACCGAGGGATTCTGCCTGACTTAACCGCCTTCAAAGCCTCAAATGAGTGTTCTCATACACCAATTACATGACATAAAGTAGAGAAGACTTAGGTCTTATGGTGACATCATACACGAGAAACTACGGTACGATGACATCAAATTGTGGACTGAAGGATGATAACAGAACATGTACACGTCAAAAAGCCAACACAAGTTGCCCTAAATTCTAAAGGTTACCAACTTTGTTGTTGCACTGCGAGTAAGGCGATTTACAAATGCAGGGATAGTCAGACAATTTGCAGGGACGAGTGGGAAGATCAATGAGGATATACTAACTATTGTTTGAAATCCATATTCAGTATCTACGAGATGCCACAAACCCATTTGTTTCTGCAAAGTATCCAGTACCTAGAACAGGAAGAAAAAGACCCATATGTAAGGCAGGCACCGGTTAACGCTAAGAATCAGCAGCCTTAATTAAAGGATGTAACTGTCAAGTTTTTGGCAACTTGTAAACCTTAGATCATGATAGGATTTCTTGCCAAAACATTTTTGCAATCTCAGTTTGACCATTGATGATAATTTATCCATTATCGACACACTTGAATGCTGTAATCAAGTCTCCACAGAGGTCTTTTTACTAGAATAGTAACTTTGAAACACAAGAAAAGAGAAATGGGCAAATATTCGTTCATCTATTCCTTGTACTAATAACTATGAGATCAAAATAGAACCGGCGTCTGTTTTGAGCTGGCCTAAAGGTAAGCGTCTGTTTTTAGCTGGCCTCAAGGTAAGGAACAGTAATATTAGAGAAAGCTATTCTGATGTACAAAAATTCTTTTCTGATGGTCAAGGTTGCGTGCCTCTTAAATGATTGAAACTAAGGAAAAAGTTTTTCCTTGTACAATATCTTTTGTGAGAATATACATTAGAAAATAGCTTAGTCGATGTATTATTCTGCATGAAGTATACAGTCGATGCACAAAAAATAAGGACAGAATGTTATGTAACCCTATTTGCACATAATCATAGAAGCTCATAGCGGCAATGCTTCAATCTGTTAGACCAGTAGATTATCAAGAAGAATATGCTATGGTTTAGAGCCTAAGTGACAAAGATAATGATCCTAATGCAGTTCAAAGTGTGAGTTAGCTTTGCTAAGGGTGGTTTCACAGGCATGGGAGTCATGGGAATCATCAGAGGCAGTGAGGCCAATGCCTACTCCATGGACCCAGTACCCAATGGCTTTGTCAACACCATCATTTGCAAGTTTGTTCGCATTCATTGCAAGCTTTGTTTAAACATTCTGTTCAATTATTTCCAATTGACAAATTAAAAAATCTGAGAATTATGTGAGATCAAAATCGCACATGAGAGAAATTAGGAACTGTGTGTAGGTGAACGTACACTAAAGGGAGATATACCATAATTTGTTGAATTTAAATACAATGTAGTTTAGAAACCCCTTATCCCGAGCAGAGCAGTCCAATTCAAAGTTGATGGCAACAATGTCTGTGCAAGTCCAGAAGGTGAACAATTTGATACTCTGCATGCAGCGGGATCAGAACAAGAAAGGAAATGAAGCCTGTGATAACATGTAAGTTTAAGAGAGACAGGGAAGAAAGGTAAGCTGTTCCTATCGCCTAATTGGGAATTTGGGGGGACATGCAGATGAGCAGGCATTATAATTTTACCAACTAGAAATGGATCCACCACGCCATGAAAATGGCCACTAGAAGAGGCTGCTGCATTCGGTTACAATCCAGCTGCAGCTGATCATTCACTCTGCAATCTGTCCATAGGGCAAGCAATTAAAAGTATAAGCAAGTAACTTGAAATAGAGTCACTATCGAAAAGAAGACGCCAAGCTAATCGCTGATAAAAGAAAAAAGATGACTTACTTGATTAAGAGGATTGTCAGGAGATTTCTTCCATAGCTTCCATATCAAGTCCTTGTACTGATTATGAGTAAGACCCGGTTTCTCTTCTTTCAGCTTAGGGAGTTCAGCTTCTTCGAATGCCTGCAAGGTATGGTTAGCGGATCGAATTCAAATAAATGATAAAAAGTGAAAAATAGAATGAATTTATACCTTGAAGGAGGCCTTGAGGCGCCTCTCGGGATGGCGATCGGGGGGCAAGTTGTCGACGACGGTCATCTGAGCGATGGCATCATCCAAAGATCTCGCTTCGATGATAGAATCGTCACGATTAGTGTTGGACACCAGAACCATTCTCTCGTACTCCTCTTCTGCAGCAGTGCGACTCTGCCGCTTCTTCACCTCCTCCGCCTTCCTCTCAGCCTCCGCCTGCTCCTGTTCCCGCCGCTGCCTCAGCTCCACCTCCGTTACCTTCGGCACGGGTATCGACACCCGGTTCGCCTTCTTGTCCACCTTTTTCATCGCCTTCTCCAGCTCCTTCTCCTCCTGCTCCGCCAACCTACGCGCCTCCGCCCGACGCGCGGCTGCTTCGGCCCTCTTTTCTGCCTCTTCCTCCTTCTTCTTGGCGGCACGTGACTTGGAGCCCTCGGCCTCTTGCCAGTACTGATCCTCCTTTTGTCGAGTCTCCTTCTCCTTGCGCTCCGTTTCCGCCGCGCTCTTACGCGCCCTCGCCGCCTCCGCCTTGGTGTTCACCCCCATCTTCTTCGGCATCTTACTTAGGGTTCACTTTTCTTGCGGTGCTGATGCTGATGTATCAAAACGAATTTGATGCGTGCTGTGACCAGATTATATATTCACGAGGGACAGTTAGCTGACGTTCAGTTCCGTTCCTTCCTTCTCAATCATCTTTATTTCTAGGCTATTTCTTTTTCCACATGTACTTTGCATGTGCACCCATTGGATAGTTAAAAGACCAAATTATCCCTTTGTCTCTTCTGTTCTTGTTTCCCTTGTCTTTCTTTGCCTTGTATCATGAAATTGGATTCTGCATTTTAAAATGTTTTATTAAGAAGACAATTTTGAATTATACAATAGAAAAATTAATAAATAAAGATTTTTAATTTGAAAAATATTTTCAAATTACGTAATTTAAAAGTTATTTTTACAAAATAATTACTTTTATATGGTGTATTAAAAACTTTTATGTAAAAAAAAATTAATAATGTAATCTAAAATATTTTTTATGCGAAAAGATAAATTACTGATCATGTGATGTGAAAGTCAAAAATAAATTATGAATTACATAATCTAAAATTTAAAAAAAATTGTTAGGATGTTCACATTTAGAGGGGTGGAGAAGGAAAATAAAGAGGTGCAAAAATAAATATCTTTATTTCTCTTCTTTTTAATACTATTAAATGTGTTTCGAATATTTCATTTCAAAATGTACTTCGTATATTCCAAAACAGAAATTATGAAATTCTTATTTTGGAAATTTACTTCTCAAAATTGTTTTAAAAATCTTATTCCAAAAATCTGATTTCAGAAATTTTAAAAAACTTGTTTCAAAAAAAAAAAAAATCAAAAACGTTTTGAAGTAGTAAAATGATCTTTTTAGAAATTTGAGGGAGTGACCGAAGAAACTGAGGAGGTGCAGTCAATAAAAACCATGAATTGCGCACAATTCAAATTTCAATAAGGAAAACTGTGTATCCAATACCTTTTCGCATCAGTTTCAATCAAACTTGACTACAAAAATTTTCTGTCAGGGAGACAACAAATAGAAGGGATTATCCAATATCGCAAAATTCGTCTTCCGGTTCACCTTACCATAAAACTTAACAAATTTGAAATCTTCAAATAACACTCACTTGAAGATATTTTTCTCCATATTTCCTTCGGAGTTAAAACAAAAATAGGACTATTTTTTTCATATTTGAATTCGGATGGAGTACATAAATCCAAATTCTTGCTTCGGAAAAGACAAACCAAAAAATGAAATTGAGCATCACTCAGATATGGAGCCCCTCAGATGGGCGAAATTACACCCAAGTTATGACGGTTCATTTCACTGTCTCCTCTACCCGCAATACACATGTAAGCAAAAAAGAAAAGAAAAAAAAAATGGAAATATTATGTTGGAAATCCACTATCATCATGTCATGCCTTAAAAACAAAATAACAGCGGAAGGCATGAGCATGGAACATCGAAAATTGGGTTGTATGGGAAATAGTAGCATGGCATGTACAAGAACAAAATGTCCAGCTCTCTCACCCACCCGACTTCAATCCATATCTTGTGTGCAATCTGATTTTTTCCTTTTAGCAGAAATTCGTGGCCGTAGCTGTATGAGCATGTAAGGAGTAAACTGTAAGCAAAGGCAATATAGTATGGCAAAAAGCAAAATTTATGTGTACTGTGTTTAAGCATGTAAACAATATTTCTGTAAATTTTTTAACTGGGATACATTTTAAAAGCCTTTGCCTTTGTCCTTGTCCCTTACTAATCAAACCAATTCAAGCCTCGTTAAAATATTAACCCTTATTAGCACAGAAGTATAAAAATGCAAACTGCTAATCAATCACCAAATATTCCTTTGACATAAATACAATAATGAAAGTTATGCAGTTTCCATACCACTTCCACATACTTCAGTTGCTTCAATACTTGATCTGTTTCAAGCTCCTGCAGCAAATATATAGGTGAAACGGATAGGATTTAATGAAAGATGATAATATTTGAAATGATCAAAATAAAGGATTTAACATGATAATTTTACTGTCTAATTTATGATACGAATACAATGAGCTATGCCTTGTCCAGATCCATATTCATGTCGAATACATGAAAGGCACAAAATACTACTCACTGTACCTCTACTATAATTTAAATTGGATTTCAGTATCAAATATTTTAAATATATTTTTATTTATTTGAACATGTCTGACAAGCTAGCTGTCTCATGCTTAACATCTCAATGTTAAGTTTTATATAAAATTTAAGACTCGTTGATATATTAGCTGTGATGTTATTGTGTCTTGTATTTTTGCCATATATGTTGTGTCCCCTGTACTGATTGTTCTGAATACTTGTATCTGTGTTATATTCATGCACTCCATTGAACACAACAATATGTCTGTGCGAGAGCATAGAGATCTGACCATATTCAACCAAAGTAAAAGGAATACTCCAATCATAATAAATGAAATACTTCAGCATAATATTTCATGTTCACGCTTGGTTAAGCAAATAGGTAGAAAATGAAAAAAAAAAAGTTAGGTTTTTCAATTCAGAATTAAAAAGTGACACCTTCATGACAAGACAATCAACAGAAAGGAGAAAGCTGAAGAGTTAAATATATTTCACCTGGGGTACAGCACAATCAGCATGAGATGGATCCCAATGGATAGCACAAAAGCACTCCCAGGCATTAGTTTGAACTTCAAAAAAAGGTGCCCTGCCAAACAAAAACATTGTCTAAATTAATGCAATTTAAGCACAAACAAGAGACTCTCTCACACACTACTCCTTTCTCAAGCTTTATTCATTTCTCCCTTCTGTGTGCGAAATAAGTAGAAAGAGTACGATGGTGCAAGGTCTATTTGATGGTGATAAGTCTAACTATTAAGAAGTTTAGCACAAGATAAGTTAAACAAATTTTCCTAGAATAAGCTGGATAAATATCTGGACAAATCAACGTGGAAACTCTTGCAGTGCAGACACACCGCTCTAAGAAATACCTCGGCAAACTCCTTTGGTTCCAAAGGGTGAGCCATTGCAATGAAATGAGCATATTTCATCAACTATTTGTCACCGCGAATATTCTTCCAAGCCCTATAGCACTAGCTATTCTCGAATCAAGTCCACTATTACATGAGACCACGATTGACATGGGCATGGATATACTGAACTTGTATATGTACTCGGTGAACTCATTGGGAAACTTGTGCAAACACACCACTTTAAGAAATACCTCAGCAATCTCCTTGGCAGTAAAAAGGTGAGCCATTACAATGAAATGGGCATATTTCGTCAACTATCCATTGCCACTAATATTTCTCCAATGAAGTCCACTATTTCATTGGACCACACTTATGATAGACTTGGATATGTTGAACATGGATGTACTCAGTGAACTCAAAGGTAAACTCGAGTAGAATCACGAGTTTAAGGGTGAGTTTGTGTTTACATTAAATTTTTAAATTTGATGACTTCGCCCCAGAATTGTCATTGTTCATCGTAATTTTAAAGTCTTTTTCTCTCACGGAACTGTGACTCACTCATGCTAATTTCCCAAACCATTCTCCTCTGTTATTGTTTGACGAATCCATCATACTACAGTCTGCAAACTCACTGGTGCTGATACTGCTGTCTGCAACCTTGTCAGATGAGACTGCTGTTTGACCACTAGTACCCTTTTCACCTATATAAGATATGTTGAAACTTATGGAATTATGGTATTTTCACTATTTTGATACTATGATCATATATGGATAGTTTTTACTTAAAAACTGTATGATATTTTGTTACTTCTTAAGGTATGGATGAAGTTGGTTTTTTAGTATTTCGACTCAAGTTTACAGGCCCTTCACTACCTTACCTAAATTCTCAACTTTAACAATATTGATCGTTGTTACTGGTAACAATCATGCCTTGATCGAATTCTCACTACTCAATTCAATTTGGTATTTCATTGATAGAGCTTGGTGTTTTAATCTATTTTCCTGGAATTAAAGTCAAGCTCGACTCCATGGGTCTCTTTATCTCACTCAAAGCATATACATAAGAGATATTGTGGAAAAAACCAATATGACAGAGGCCAAACTCATTTCTTCTCCTAAGGTAGTGACAAACTTCGAAAAAAAGGATACAAGTAAGAGTGACCCGTACTATAATTTGGTTATATTATACTTAGTCGACTTAGATCTTCAACACACACCCCTCCCATCAAGGACTAAATATCTTGTCAGAATCCCCTTATTTGTGCTGCAGTTAATATTTCCCTGTACAGTTTTAATTACATGATTAGGATATTTTATTGCATTCCATATTTAAGAGGATTAATAGGTTCACAATATATTTTATATTTATTGTACAGGATCACTAATCCTGAATTGCACGGATAAATTATATTCATCATAAATTAGGATTTTCAGTTATTATGTCTTTGTATTCTATTTAAGAGCAATTGCTCCTCTACAAATAATATCAAAAACAGTTTTCTGACATGGTAGGAGCACTCTACAATCCTTGAGAGCCTATGTAATCTCTTGTGTAGCCTTCACTGCTGCAACCCCACAACCCTTTCTTTAGTCTACTGTATTCCTTCTAGGCTTGCATTGTCATACTTCAAACCTTAAAAAGGTTCGATACTCAGACAATCCTTAACCAATAAGACAATTTGGGTAATGCTAAACTACAAAATAATCACCCAAACCTTAGGCTTAATGGGAAAAATCACCTAAAATGGTCTGACTTTGTCCAACCAAACCTTTTTAAAAGGGAAGGGTAAATCAGGTCATTTCACTGACAACCTTCCAGTCTTTAGATCCCAAGTTTGCAGTATGAGACAAGAAAAATGTGGTTGTACTATCGTGGTTGTGGAATGCCATGCCATGACATTAAAGGTGAGTGATGCTTACATGTTTATGAAGACAACTAAGGAGATATGGGATAGTTGTAAAGTAAATTATTCCAAAGTTGGTGATGCTGCCCAAATATGAGATTAAGATGAGAATCTCTAATATAAAACAAGGGAATTACTCAGTCAGTGAGTATGCCCATAAACTACAAAATCTGTAGCAGGAGTTAGACCATTGTGAACAATATGAAGAAAAATGTAATGAAGATGTTGACCTACTCAAACACCACAGGGAGAAGAACATGATCTGCAAGCTCCTGATAGGATTAAACAATAAGTTTGACCATATTAGAATTCAAGTGCTGGGGAAGGACTTGTCGTCCCTCAATGAGACAGCGGTTGTGTTTCGGGCAGAAGAAACTGCGATGGAGTAATGTTAAATCCCCCATCAAATGAAAGTTCGACCTTGCTGGTACAAAACAAGGGGAATATAGTTGGACAAGGGTAAGTCACTTCACATGGAAATGAAGTAAGAGGAATAGATATACCTAAAGGAGATAATAAAGACTCCCTTTGATGTACCTACTGTAAGAACTCGTGACACAATCAGGACAAGTGCTGGAAACTTCATGGGAAGCCTCCAAATCCAAACTGGAATTGGACACCTCATAGATGTAACTCGAGCTTCTCTTCTCCATATGTTCCAAAACAATGTTAGGGAGATTTCTTCCTGCTACCTATTTGGTTTATTGTATACCGTCCAAAACACTGAAAATAACATTCTCATTCAACTATTCTACAACTTTTTCCCCGACTTTTGACAACAAATCATCTATTACCTTGAGTCTTTGGTTGTGTATCCTTTGTCCATGTTCATTCTAAACAAAGGGGGAAACTTGATCCTCGGTCAATTAAGTGCACATTTATTAGTTACTCAACTACCCAAAAGATATACAAATGTTACCACCCTCCAACAAAACGATTCCTTGTGTCTTTTGATGTCACCTTTGATGAAAACATGTAATATTTTCAACCTTATCTTCAAGGGGAAAGCTCATGCATTGAAGATAAGGATAATTTATTCTTAATGGAAAACTTCATTCTCCCAAAATTAAGTCCTATTAATGCTCCACCATCTATTGAGTCTAAACTTCACCATCTACTGAGTCTAGTTTGGTTCCTTCTCCTATTCATTCTCCTTTAATGTCAAGTCCAAAGACAATTAGAGAACAAAATAAAAATGCCACCCATCCACTGCAAGTATACTCATGAATGACAAGGTCTGTTATTCAATCACCACAAGTCTGAATCTGAACCTATACCCGAAATATCTGATATTAAAGAAGAACATTATATGCCAACCATTGAAATTCATGATCTTTCAAGTGCAGTAACGAAAGGTGTTAGAGCATGTACTCAAAAGCAAAGGTACCCATATTCACATTTTTTGTCTTATGACAAACTATCCAATACTCACAAAAGCTTTCTTGGTCTTCTAAATACTTTAGCTATTTCAAAAACTGTTGATGAGGCATTGACTAGTACGGACTGAAAATTGCTATGATGGTTGAAATGGTTGCTCTTGAAAAGTACTAATACTTGAAAGGAGACTCATCTTAGAGTTGTTTATCACATTCTACAATACTTGAAAGGAACACCAAGAAAAGGAATTCTATTTACAAAGGGGAATGAGGTCATCTTAAACAAATGCTGACAATGCAGGTTCTATAGACCACACAAGAGATCTACCTCTAAATATATCATTATTCTTGGAGGAAATTTAGCCACTTAGAGGAGCAAGAAACAAAAATGTTGTGGTGAGATCAAGTGCAAAGGCTTTTATGTATCTAAACATGATTAAATTACATTTTAGTTATATTTTCTCTCTCACATTGAACTTCATCATTTGCTAATAGCCTTAAAGTTATCTTAAATAAAAAGACTATCCTTCAAAATAATAACTTATAACCCCTAAGAAACAACCTTGCATTAAGTTTGAATTGCACCATTCTACAGTCATATCTTCTTGTTTCATAACTCAAAATATTCAAAACAACAATGTTACATGAATTACCTGCGCCATTTTCCACATATTGTTCCATTGGTTCTGTCTATAACTGTCTGACATTGGATCCAATTACCAATGGCACTAAGTTTAGCAGGACTTCGCGTATTCTCTTCCTGCAGAAATGAAAAGCATTTCCATCGGCGGGAGACTCAAATTAAAATGAAGATAATAAAATAAATGGGAAAACCTTTACCAGCAGTCTATTGAAGTCTGAAGGATTAATTTCGAATGGTTCAGGAAGGGTATCTTCATCACTGCAAGAAACAACAAAATGATGTTGGAAGCAACTCAATAGTGAAATATTCCTCATGAACAATTCATATAGATAAACACACTAAATATGCATAATTTCACCTAAGAAAATTAAACCCATCAACCAATCAGTAGAGTGATCTCATCAATTGTTTCTGTGCTATGTGATCTCATTCAATGTTTAGACTGGTTCAGTCACAGATAGAAAGCCTAATCTAGATATGGCCTATTTAGAATGGACTTGTGGGGCAATTTAATTATGTGAAGCGAAAAACAAAGTATAGTTCCAAGGTGTAGTATTGATGCAGAATATAGAGCTAGGGAAAAAGGTGTATGTGAGTGGCAGAAAACGATTCTTGAAGAGCTACAATTTCCTATGACTCTCCCGGTAAAACTGTATTGGGAAAACAAATATGTCATATACATATTAGAAACCTATCCAGCATGACTGATCAAGCATGTTTCCTTCCATAAAAATGACAGCCAAACGTAATTTTTCCTTTTGAGAGACATTCTGCACTTCAAAAATAACAACAACTGAAAACTCTCCTTCCCCCTTACCCCATAAGATAAGACTAAATATAGACTTTCTCAGAAAGTCTCACCCCAACTAACTTCTTCACTATTTATATTTTTTAATTTCTTTCAATAATACACTTTCCATTCCTTCTCATTACTTCCCTACCTAAAGTTTCACTCAATACATCTTGGATGTTCTCAAGAACTAAAACACTTCGTATTCACAAATTGATAAGACTTTTCAGACTTTCAATGCTCAATGGGATTTTTTGGAAGTCTTATAGGGTGAAGGAAGTATATTGTGATGAATTTGCGTCATTTGATCCATTTTATATTCTATTTGTTTGGACCATGATTAACTGTTTTAAACATTATATTTGATTTGATTCAGTAAACTCTTGCAAATTCACTTGTCTGAGAGTGGAATTTATGGACTCTCCATGAGTTTAAATACTCTCAAGTTTGACAACCTTGGTTAGATGTCACCATTCCACTTCCATTGACTTACATGCGTTCCAATTTTGGGAAGTTCTCTTTTCTACAAACCACTTAATCATAAAAATGTCTTCCAAAGTAGACAAATTTAACACCAAACACCCTACCCTTTTATATAACATTGGGATCCTAACATCGACAATTACCCTCATTACAACAAATGGACCCTAAATCCACAAATGCACCTTCATGTGGTGCTCAAAACAAAAGATAAAAGAATGTTACAAATGCTACTTTAATTTGACCACTGTCACTCCATGGATGTAACCTTCCATGAGAACTAGCCCTATTACCCCAAAGTTGCCATTCAAAGTGAAAGAACAAACTAGAACTCCAAGAAATTGAACCCCTTTATTCTACTAAACCCCTCAAAATAGTTTTCTACTCAAACAAAAGTAGTAAAGGTCATTTTTAAAAGCAATGTGAAAAAACACCCACTATAGAATGGTATAGAAAATTTGGTTCCAAACATTTGTGAATAAAACAAAAGTTACCTTTTTATCAGACCTGACCAGTCAAGAACTTCTGCCTGAAATCCTTTACCAACCCGCACACTAGATGTATATGGCTTGGTGTCTCTCAACATCAAAAATATGGGATTTGATTCACCCTTGATTGAGGTAGCTCTACATTTTCCCAATTCATTGTGGATACTTGGTTCCTTGATATTTTTCTGCCTTTTCTTAAGACATGAATGACAAAACCACTCATCTATTGGCAATTTCTTCGAACGTGGATTGTAGCAAGATGGATGATATGCATCTTCACAATGATCACATAAAAGCATGTTCAGTGAACTGTCTAAACGATCACATATTTTGCATGACCTGGAACAACAATTATTACCAGTGATGACAACATCTTTCCCAGAAGCCCCATTATCTTCAGGAGGATATTCTCTAAGAAGTCCATGGGTTCTTAAAGTATTAATGCAGAAATCCTTTGTTGTCACCTCTTCTCTAATGGAATCCATGACTATTACACTGGAGATGGAGCATTCACCATTTCCGTTCATTTCAGTTTCCATACCTGCCTTTGAAGGGGAGCAACTACCATTTATGTTGCTAATACCTAAGTTTTTATGAATGTTATCTTTGGTTACTCCATCGCACAAGACTGAAGGTGTGGTAGGATTTTTATCCACCATTTCATGATTTACCCGAACACTAGCAGGTTGTTCCTCAGCTGACGATAAATGTGCAGCAGAGCTTACTACTGGAGGGTAATTTGCACTTGCCAGCATATTAGTTGGCTCTAGTTTGAAGTTTGAGTCCTTGCGAAGCTTCTTTCTCCTGTATACCATCTTAGGTTTAGGTGTAGTATTTTCCGTCATTATACTAGCAGTTGATGTCTGACCCAAGCTTGAGCGGTAAGGATCATCAGCTTTCCTTCTATCTGCCTCCACTAGTTCAGCTTTTGTACACCAGTCAAGAGGGTACCTATTGCATTCGAGACACACCTGCCAAGTTTCACCACTAGGCATCCGGTCACATAGAACATCTTTCCCATCATCAGATACATAACATAGACCAGCTTCAACTGAACTAAGGAGAGAAGTTTGTATTAACATTATCACCTGAAGCAAATTCAGAAAAAATGTTGTATATTGCTACAGAGCCCCAGAGATAAAGTCTAGACAATCCAATTTTTGTGTAGCAAATTAAAGATTATTGAGTTGTTGGAAGCGTGTCCATCTATCTCATCCCGTCAACACACTAATGGCCACCTGGTTTAAAAATAAAAAACAAAAGTAGGAAAAAAATATATAAGAAACAAGTATAAACAAAAAACAAACTTCCTATCATACATATACATACTACAAACAATATTGAAGCATTTTTTTCAATAACTATAAATTTGAAAGGTTCAAAAATTTTGGATGAAGGCCAATGTTATCGAACAAACTAAATTGATGCCTTCTTCATATACCTGAAAAATACATGTCAGCACAACACAGTATAAATATTGCAATGAATCATTTCAAGACAAACTCAATTATAGATGTTAAATATCCCATCAAACATCGTATTCTATTCAATATGTGAATTAGGTACACCATAATTCCCAATTCATAGATAGCACCACCCCAGAGAGCCATCATCCGATGGCTAAAACTCCACAAGATTACACTCGGTCTTCTGTTAGCCACTTTGTAGGTTGCTTTTTTTGACACACTAGCAACTAGCCCTAATCCAAAGTACAAAGTACAACTTATAAGTTATGCATTAAGCTTTTAAATTGGATGTCTCATATCAACTAGAGATACGGAAATTTCATAGCATATAAGTGGGTGCAAACTTCACCTTATAAGCCGATTTTATAAGATTGAGTTAAGCTTAAAGTCCACTTCTTAACATAGTATCAGAGTCATTTTTAAAGTCTATCCTAGCAAGATTTATAATTGTTGGGCATATAGTTCCACCAGCTATCGGGCCGATATCAAACCACCAATTAATGTCTAGTCCCACGCACGAGATATATATACCTCGGCGTGAAAGGGGGGGTGTTGGAAGTCACACACCGATTAAAGATAAGGCAATTTTGATAGTATATATTACAAGCCGATTTTGTGGGATTGAGTTGGACTTAAAGTCCACTTCTTAATAGAGGACATAGAGAGAGAAGGGTGGAGGGTGACTTGCCTTGTTTAGAATTTTGAGTAATGAAAGGAGGATGACTTACAAATCTAGAGGAATTACATATTCTTGTCAACCCCCCTAATTCAAGAGGGTAAACTTTACCCCTTAAAGTCCTCCATCCATCTAAGGGTTTAAGTCACATATTTCTCCTCCCACTCTCACTCCTTACCTCCCATCCAACAAGAAAAATTTGGTTGCACTAGGGCAAGTTTTGCTTCATGAATTTGACAACAGCATTAATCTAGCATAAGGACTCTTAAGATGAGGATTACTCACTTATATATTGTGTTTTGACTCTCTACCTCTAGTCGATGAGAGACTTTGGTTTTTCCAAATAAGGACAAACTCTCAAAGGAGATATTCATCTTAAAATTCCTCTTAGAAACTTTCTTCAATGTCCTTGGTCTTTCTCTTTGACTCTCCCTGTATTTTTGGGATTAAAAACTATGCAATCTCTTCGTTGATGTCTCCATTGACCTTCTTTGTACATGATCAAACCATATGAAACAATTTTCAGTTGTCTTTTCATAATCAATGTAACACCAATATATCCTTGTATACAACCATTTTGTAACTTGTCCTTTCTTATGTGATCACCACACATCCACCTTAAAAATCTCCCTTTTGAAACTCCCAAAATTTTACTGTTGTTGTCCCTTTAAAGCCTAACAATCACTACCATAGAGTACAGTTAGACATGTAGCAAAGTAATACAATAAAATTTTACTTTGAGCATAGCAACTACTTTATGATTACAAATAACTTTTGATCCCTTTCTCCTTGATAGCCATCCCATTTGTATCTTGCGTGACAACCTCATTAATTTCCCCATCATTTTACATCATTCATCCCATACATTTTAACTTGAAAATTTCTCTCATCGAAACATGGATAAAAATCAAGCCAATACAAGCCGGTATGATTGATACCAAATATGTATCAATTATCAAGTCCAAATCCTTATAAAACCAAGTAATTCAAATCTATAACCAATAATTACGACAAAGACAAAGTCGTCCAAAAAAATTACCAGCACCACATTGTATCCTCCTAATTTTTTCTTCTCTACAACTTAATAATTGTCCCCTTTAAATGCAAAATGCCAGAACACTTTCCTTCACAGGAAGTAAACAAAATTTCTCCTCATCCACCTTCTCACAAAAAAAAAATACAACACACTGATGCACTTCTCCAATCTGTTTGACAAAATATGGAGGGAGTGAACAATGGGACATTACTAGGCAAGATAATAGTTTGTGCTTGATAAGGTAACCTTTACTCGTTAAAACATATAAACATTAATAAAATTTAGTAAATAGAACATGAAAGTCATGTCTCTTATACAATTACATACCATAATTGTCAATCTAGTGCAACTTTAATTTTATCCACCAAAATGGTGGACGTTTCAATAATGTTTTTTTATAGTCATGAGAAAGTAGCACAGCTTATATAAATGTTTATCTTTTAAAGTTTAGTTTCATGAAGTCATTTATCTAACACGACACAAATTTATTGTTACTTTAATGATAAATTAATGAAATCATGGATAAGAATCGTGACTTACCTAAGGTTGTGGAGATGAAAAGTACAAGAGAGTATTGGCCAACAAATTTGCATGGTTTAAAATTAAGTCTAATTAATTTAGTTGGAACCAACACAATTTCCATGTCAATGGTAAAATTCATGCACCAAACCAGCAAGAGTAGGACCAAATACATCCGTAATGATGTTGTGTCCATAAGGCCAGCTCAAGGTTTTAAAAAACACTTTGCAGCCGTGATTTTGCCAAATGGACATGGTTTTTCAGATCTTCGCAACAGCACTTACAGTCATGTTGACTGCATTTGTCTGCAATTTTAAGGATTACAACGAAACCATATTGATTGCATTAGTCTGCAATTTCCCATGATATCAAGGATTGCAAGACAACCAAAACAATTATCACAATATAAAACCTTGGTCTTTATTACAAAATTAATGAATCGGCAGGCAAATAACTAAATGCAACTAATATTGAAAAATTGCACTTGCATAGAAGTCAAGCTTGTTATCCCAAAACTTTTATTAAAAGAACAAAAACTCCAACTAAGTTGTGGGTGAGGACCCAACTTCGTGAAACTTTATTCATTTTTTGGTAATAAAATTGAAGAGACGACAGATTAGGATGTCATTCAAGGGATAGTTAAAAGGGGACAAGTTGACACCCTTGCTTGAAATAGACCATGAAGATAGCATAACATATAAACACAATAACACTGAATTCATAGAAGACCACATGATGCAAAGAAAGAATGATTGTAATAGTTCGGTAATCACTTTCAGTAATGCATTACACAACTGATCTCCCTGTTTCCATGTAAACAAGTGACTACAAACCAGGGCAATAAAACCTTCCTTCAAGATTGAAATAAATTTGTATCTTAGTCTCTATTTAAGTTTTAAAAAGGGATTTCACAATAATCAAATATTGAATCAGGTTTTTGCTGACCCATGAAAACCTTTCAAAGAATAAGAAAGCTGTGCCTTCTTGAGTTATTAGGAAGGAAAGTTTAAATATTTTCATGGTTTTCCCCTGCATGTATGACTAAACCTGTGGATAATTCCAATTTCAACATCCTTGCTGAGTAAGAAAATATTTATAAAGATAAGATTTTCCACATAAATCCATTCAATAAAAATCAATAGCCAAGGTTACTGGTTAGGGCATGAACGCAGAGTTAATGCTATTAGCATCTCCAATAGGGTAAAAAAGACAGGCAATTGAAAGCAACAAGAAATTAAATCTTCCTAAACCTCTAAGAAATAGCAATAAGTAGACAATAATTTGGTGCTTTAACAATGGAAATAAATGGCAAACAGCAAAAAATATGAGATGAGAGGGACGAAGCATCACCCAATCGGATCAGAAATGGTAGAGGCGTTGCATTGAGCGGAGGAGAGGCAAAGAGTGGCTAGCGGTGGCATCCCAATACACGAATGAATGGGTTTTAACCTTCACATCTATATGGGAACCATCCAAAGCCTTAATTGTTCAAAACCCAGAATAACCCCTCCCCTTTGTGTTTCAGTTTGAGTCTCTTGATGGATCCATCATGTTCAAAAAACACACAGTGTTGTGTCTCACAGTCACTGACCAAGACCACCCTTTTTCTGCATTCAATCCTATTTCTCTATAGCTTAAACAGCCTGCACAATAACACCCATCCTCCTTCACCAATTTGCTCAATCAATTTAAACGCTCCACCTTCTCCTCCCAAATTTTATTTATTAAGAGAACGGTTATGTTAATCATGCATGTAAGAATGTCATAAATTCAATTTATTAAACCATTACCAGCAATTGTAGAACATACTCCTCCATTGTTTTTTAATATTCAGCTCTTCAATAAAATGTAATATTTATTATTTATCATTTTTTTAATTTCACAATAGTATATTTCTTTAATTTTGGATGAAAAAACCTTGACTAATATAAGAAAACGTATTGACCAATTTCTCAATTTACTAACCGTTCTTTGCCAAAAATCATAAATTATGCAATTCCAAGAAAGACCAAAGTAATTGTATTGTCTAAAGAATAATTGCACGTTTAAGAATATTTGTAAAAACAAATTCAAAAAAGAGTGAAGTTATAGGAAAGTTCAATCACACTAAGGAATGAAGACGTTTTATTTTATAGTATTTTATTTGTAACGTTGATCTACTAAGGGGTGAAATGAGAGTTCAAACAACAAAACTACAAATTGTATGATAATTTGGGAATATATAATGTTATTTAGCGTTGCAAATATTAGTTTTAATTTTTGAATTTAATAAGCATCTTGTGGACTTATATTAAAATCTATGATAAAATTGAACATTATAATTGTGCCTTGGATATTTTTGTTCTACTGTACTTCAAATTAGGGATATTTATTTGAAAAAATCTAGATTTCAATGTGATTTGAAAATTGATTTTCTGTAATTAAAAAAAAACACAAATATTTGTATTCTTTATGAAAATTTCAAGAATGATGAACCTAATCAAATATCTGAAGTTAAAACAATAAATATTTTACAGTTTGGTTTACTAGTTTACTATGTACATTGATTACAAAACTAAAGATTGAATCTTCTTAAAAAATTTATGACGAGAAATTAATAGAAATAAAGACATGGTAAATATTACCAAATATGATAAAGAACTATAATAGAATAAAGAAGATTTATAGGGGATGCAGAAAATATTTGATTACATTGTGTTTTATTAAAGTTAGAGTAATTAATATTTCATTAATAGTGTTAATGAATTGAAAGTGGAAGTTATTTTACTTTAATAAATATTAATTGAAGTCATTAATATTTTATTAATTATGTTAAAATCATTAATATTTATTAATGATCCTAATATATTTAACTTTCTTTGCGAAATTTCTGTAATATTATTTTATTATTTGGGCACCTAAAATCTTGTAATTCTTTATTGTTTAATTTTGATCAAATATTGTAATTCTATCAACCAAAAACACGTTTAAATGTATCCTAACATTAAAAAGTGTTAAACCTCGTGCTTGTTTAAGTTTGTAAAGTTCAAATTGTTTTCTTAATGATTTCTTTTTTTCATTTGGTTTTTATTTTGAAAAGTATTTTCAGGTAATGAGCCTTCAATGATTTTGTTTTCTCTCTTTCAAGATGAATTTAGCTTATTTTTTACATTCAAGAACCCACAAGCCTCCTATTGAAACAAATGATATTGAGAGGTGTAACAGTGTTTCTTTATTATTGGTTTCAATGTTTAATGATCAAAATTATAACACTTATCATTAAGATACTAATTTTTCATGTTAATGAAAATTAGCGTGATTTCATTAAATAAGTTAAAAAAAAATTTGGAATGTGATACCGTTTAAATTGAGAAAAAATAAGTGAGAAATGATTGAAATTTTATAATAGATTTGATTAATATGATAGAATAAATATGGTTGCATAATAATATATTGGATAATATTTTATGAAATAAATTTTTAAAATAATTGGAAACTTTATAATAAATTAAAAATTGGAAACTTTATAATAAATTGGAATGTGACACAGTTTAATTTGAGAAAAAATAAGTGAGAAGTGATTGGAAACTTTATAATAGGTTTGATTAATTTGATAGAATAAGTATGGTTATATAATAATATATTGGATAATATTTATGAAATAAAGTTTTAAGATAATTTTATGTAAAAAAAGTAATTTTTTAAAATGTAGATCGAAGTTAAAAAAAAAACTATAAATAAAAAGTTATATTTCAAAATAAAAGAATATTAAAATAAATCATCAAAATTAAATTTATTTTATTTTTTGAAAAAAATATCATAACAAATGCAATTAATTACCTTATTATTGTAAACCAACAAATTATTAAATTAATAGTTTTTCTATCTCTTAATTTTAGTAATTGATTGGAATTAATTTATTTTTAAAACTTTGAATTAATTTAATCTCTCATCTCATGAAATGCATAAATTTAATCATTTTAAATAAATTTTGTTAAATTTTTAATTAATATTAAAATAAAAATGTCAAATGAACTTATCAATATTTAATTAAATAGACTAAATTCACAAGTTTTTAAATTTTAAAAACTAAATTGGGTTAATATTTGAAAAATAAATAAATTTTAAATTTTATTGAAAATTAAAGAAGAAAAAAGCATATTTAACATATGTACCCAAAAAAACACATGTCAACGCAAAAATAACAACACCATCCATTTGGGACTAAGTTTTCAACATGTGGAAGAAAGAGAAGAAAGAAGTATTGGATACATGTTTTTGTATACCATCTTCATAATTTAATTGTCCATGAATACTCTGACAAATAAGTTATTCAAGCCTTTTCTGGCACATCGACACAAACTATACATAAAAATCATCTTTATAGCACAATACTTTGGATTTTTAGTAGTGGGAAGACCAAATAAAATACTTTATTAAAAAGTCATTAAAAATAGAAAAATTAAATGCTTTATATGTTCAGATAAAAGAACATCAAAGTAGTATTATAAAGTAACTGAGTATATTTTTCAAAATTATTTAATTAGATATGAATGCTTTTCTTACCTGTATTACTCGAGTTATTTTACATGTAATATTTGTTAACCATATTAAAAGTATTTTCAAAACAACTTCCCTGTAAGATATTACTGATGCCTTTTTATAGTATTTTCATCTTTAAAGTATTTTTTCTGTGTCCTTCCCCGTTATTGTTTGAAATCTTATTAATAACTAGTACCGTATATTTATTATTTTAATTTAAAACAAATTATATATAATGCAAGATTTTTAAAGTTTGTTTGATGGTTGGAACATGAAAGGATGACATAAAACATGGTGAGAATATAATAAAATAAGAAAAAAAACATTAATGTTATCGAAAAATTGTGACAAAAGTAATATAATAAAAAAAGGAGAAATAGTTTTTGGTGAATATTAAGAGATTGAAAGGGTAGTAAAAAAATAGGGGAAGGAAGAAGGATTTGGGTTTTTGTGAGGAGGCTGAGCCGAGCCTAAGTTCCCTTATCCTCAATTTCTTTTGTGTTGTGTCACAAACACACATTGCTCTCGCTTCTTCTGCATCTTCTTCTTCAACAACAACAACATCAACAAGAACCACTCCTATCCCATAATCCCATGACATGACACCCTTCACTCACAGTCACAATCTCAATCTCGTTCATAACGTTGTCCTTCGCTACAACCACTAGAATGTCGTGTTTGTTGCCGCACTTCAATTGCCATATCGACACTTTCAGGAATCATCCAACTGCTCTTCCTACCCATCTATGTAACCGTTTTCTCCGTTCTCTCTCCCATTCCCAATTGCCTTTTATTCTCTCTCACACTCGTTTTCTCCCCCTCTTTTTGCAGCAAGAACAAGACCAAATTTCTGTTTCCAGCCGCAATGTCTCTTGTCCGCCACGTCTTCTTCGACTCTGCTTAATTTGGAGAAGAAGTTGGTATTGGATGCTCCTTCTGATCCTAACGCGTCTTGGCCCTATGTCACGACCGTTGCCCCTCCTTCGCAGGTTACACTTCTACAACTATCTTTTTAATATTAAACATAGTACCAAATCAATTTACCTACACTTATTACTTTGTTTCTCTGGATTGGGAATCTCGTAATTTGCTTTCCAAGTTATTATTATGCATGGTTGGTAGTTCAACTGCAGGTTACCACAGCGTGCTCGACTTCCCTTCTTTAGGGTTGCATCAGGTTTAGAATTTAATATCTATCATCATTTCATCACTATAATTGAATTTTTACTTCCAAAGAAGGTTAATTGGTTTAAGGCTATTGAGGAAGTTCCCAATCACACAAGGCTTCCCATTTTTTTTTTTGTATATATTTTTGTAAAAAAGGTTATTTGTTGCCAACTTGTATTATTAGGCAATCAGTTTTGTTGTGATATGATGTATTATTTGTTGTTTATTCTGTCGGTAATATTATGTAATATAGATGTTGCTGTATATTATTTAAAAGGTGTATCACTCAAGTTATGGAGAAAATGATTTTGCATCTATTCACGGAGCTTAAATATTGTAAACATTGTTTGGTCCTTAAAAACAAGACATTTTGATGAAAATATCAGCGACGGAGTCACACATTCAGCTTGAGATTATTTTAATATCGTTCTTGTTGAGATGCCTTAATTTTGTTAATTGGGGTACCATTCTATGTTTCCTTCATTGTGAATGGTTTATTGGGTTGCAGTTTAAGGTAAAAAAAGTAGTGTCACTCGTTGTAAATTTTTAAACTCTTCTGTTTGTTCTCTGAGTAAAAAATATAATTTCTCTGATTGTATGTGGATCTAGGTCACATTAGCCAAATCATGTTCTTCTTTTGCTTTTTTGTGTTTTTTGTTTTGTCCTCATCTTGTTCCATAACAGTTGTTTTATATACATACTATATCAATATATTGCTTCTATTGAAAGATGTTTTGGATTTATTTTAGAATATATAACTCTTTGATTTTTATTTGAAATACAGAGATTTAAAACCTTGCATCATGATGACTTACTAAAGTATTGATTGCATCAATCTTGAAAACATTTGAAGTTTTGGTAAACCTTTTGACATTGATGGACTTGATCTACTTTTATAATGGAAAGTATGGTCAGAAGTGCTAACAAAATAAAGTTGTTTGAAATTAAAATTGCTCAGGTTGTATTTGAGATCAATTAATTGTGAGATAACTCCAATGGACTAGCCGTATTATTTATGTAAGTGAAATATCCAGATTCTTCTATTATATACCTTTGGTTTATAATTTTCTTGCTTAGAAAGAGCTAGAAAAATAAAATATGATTGATGAGTTGCGTTAGATTATGCCTCAAACATAATTTTGCCCAAGGCTCAAGAATTCCTAGAGATATCCATGTGAAGGGTGATAGATAAGATTCAGTTGCCTTGCCCATGACAAAAATGGTCGTGGGGCTGGTTGGCCTTCAATTGCCTTCCGAAACAATAAATATAATTCCTTGATCTCTTTTAAACGCTATATTCATCCTGTTTTCATTGTCAACCAATTCATAAGCAAGAACTATTATAGATTCCCATTTGGCTGCTTTTAAACTCTCTTCTCTACCTTTTATTTTGAAAATTTCAGTAGTGCTTGTACTTTTTATTTTTGGATCAGTTACTCTTGGGTTATTTTTATAGTTGTTTGCCCTTGCAAAGAAAAAAAAAAAGACATGTCAAACTTGCCCAGGAACTAAGTATATTTATGGCTTTAATCAGGCAAACTTTAAATCAACCTTATCTACGGAATCACTTCTTACTAATGAAGAGGCTGTAATAGCTGCTGCTGCATCTGAAGCCCTTGCTCTTGCTAAAGCAGCAGTGAAGGTTGCAAAGGATGCAGCTTTACTAGTAAAAAAGAAGCCCCAGGCAGAAGCAGAGTATAGATCCAATGTTTCTTCCAAGTCTGATGATTTATTTCTCAAATGGTTTCAACATATGGATGTGGAAAATGGTGTAGCAGGGGAATCCATGGGTGCTGGAGCAGAAATGGTGGAAGGTGTTGAGCTAAGCCCCAGCGAAGAGGAATCTGATGTAGAACCTTCCCATGAGGAACTTGAGCGCCTGCAGGAACAGCTTTCCAACAGTATAGCTGTAAGATCTACACGCCAACCAGAACGAAAAGCTAAAAGAGTCAGAGCAGCTGAGAAGGCTTCCACAAATGTTGCATCTTTTAAGCCTGGCTCCTCCAGCAGAAGAAAGCGTGTTTCTGTGCAAGAAATAGATTATTCAGATCCACTTCGTTACTTAAGAACAACAACCAGTACTTCTAGACTTCTCACCTCAACTGAAGAAATCAAGTTGTCAGAAGGAATACAGGTGGGATTTGTGTGATAGAGACGTGTTGTTAGTATTTTAGGGCCACATTATCCATGCACTTAATGCCCTTAATTGTTGATATGCTCCTGAATCTGCTAATAATCATTATAAAATCTTCACAAAATATATGCTGATCTTTAGATTTTGTGAATCAATATTTGTTATTCTTCATATGACAGAAGCCTCATTTATCTGGCTTGTCATTTCCAGCACTACGTGCAACATCACGCTGTCTTTTGCTTCAAAAGATACCATTTAAATATATTTTCTATTTGTTGCCTTCTTCAATGTTTATTCCTATTTTATCCTACTGTGCTTAAAATGGAAACTCCTAAATTGAATGTTCCATCTCATGGGATCTTTGTATTTTCCTAGAACTGTATATAAAAGAGAAGCTTCTCATATTTACTTGACATTATCTTGCACTTTTTTCATAGTTATGGGCAGAGAGGGCTGTACATTATTCCCTTACCTTTATTTTATATTTAAGGGTAGAGATTTTTTTTTTTTTGGTTGGGATGCTCTTCGAGATTTTTCTTACTGGTTGGTTGGACATTATTACAGTCGAGAACCATCCAGAAAGGAAAAAGAGTGTTACATGCAAGTCAGCAAATTGTTCATTTAATCGTAGCAACTCAGCTTGTGCAGATTGTATTAATCTAAATGATTTTAGTTCAGAAGCATCTGGAATGGAAAACAACGTCACAAATTAGCAAATATTAATTTAATCACAGTGAATCAATCAGGAGATTATATAATTTAGGTGATTTTAATACTTGAGGTTGTAAATATATGCTAGCATATTTTTTTTCTGATTAATGTGTATAATTTTACTATTTTGCTTTCGTTGTCTAATAATTCATTTGCCCATTCTTCTGCCAATATAATTCAGGACCTTCTAAAGCTTGAAAGACTCCAGGAGGATCTTGCAGAAAGATGTGGTGGTCAGCCCACATTTGCTCAATGGGCTGCAGTGGCAGGGGTAGATTCGAAGACACTTAGGAAACGCTTAAATTATGGTAGATTTTGCAAAGACAAAATGATTAAAAGCAATATAAGACTTGTCATATCAATTGCAAAGAATTATCAGGGATCTGGGATGAATCTGCAAGATCTTGTCCAGGTACATTCTCACCCGTTTGATTTTTATTTAAACAATTAGTGATGGTGGAAAACATGGCAACTGTGACTGTTCCAGTAATAAACTATTTTAGTGTTTGTCATTGGTTTACAGGAAGGATGTCGAGGCCTTGTAAAAGGTGCAGAAAAGTTTGATGGTACCAAGGGTTTTAAATTCTCCACCTATGCTCATTGGTGGATTAAACAGGCTGTTCGCAAATCACTTTCTGATCAGTCAAGAACTATTCGCTTGCCAGTGAGTATTATGTGAAAAATCACAAGTTAACATTTCTTATGAGTTGAAATTGCTCTAATGTTTCTAAGGGACTTATGATTGTAATTTTTTTGTTTTGAAAGTTCCACATGGTGGAGGCGACTTACAGAGTGAAGGAGGCCAGAAAACAATTGTATAGTGCAAATGGAAGACAACCTGATGATGAAGAAGTTGCTGAAGCAACTGGATTGTCTATGAAGAGGCTTACTGCTGTGCTTTTGACTCCGAAAGCTCCCAGATCTCTGGAACAGAAGATTGGAATCAACCAAAATCTTAAACCTTCAGTCTGTCCTAATCTTGTTCTAATTTGTGCTTAAGAAGAAAAAAAAACTCTTTTCTTTCGTATGATGTTCATTTTGGTGAAACTTGTATTTCTTTTTACCAGGAAATAATCTCTGATCCTGACGCGGAATCAGCTGAAGAACAGCTCCTTAAGCAATTCATGAAGAAGGACCTGCAAGAGGCACTTGACAGTCTTAGTTCAAGGGAGAGGCAGGTGGTAAGATGGAGGTTTGGTATGGATGATGGAAGGACGAAGACCCTGCAAGAGATAGGGGAGATGATGGGTGTGAGTAGGGAGAGAATTAGACAAATTGAGTCGAGTGCTTTTAAGAAGCTTAAGAACAAGAAGAGAACCAAACATTTCCAGCAGTATTTGGTTCCATAACCCCACCAAATATTTGATATTAAACCGCTGTATGAGTTAGCTTCTTCCATACTTGTGAGGTTCCTCCATTTTTTCCCCATTCTCCGAAAGAGAAAACAACATTATTTTTAGCATGCTAGGAAATGGATGTTCACACAAAGGAATAACTTACGAGGAAGAGTCCACCATTTTTAATGTATGTGAAGTGCAAAATTTTGTTGTAGGAAGTTATCTGCTGGGAAATGATTAATCGCCATAGCTATGGATTATTTTTTTTAAAATTACTTTTCTAAAAGCTATTTTAGGAAGCGGGTAGTAATAGAAATATCTAACATAACAAACCAGTACAAGGATGAGTGCTATTTATTTTGAAACAGTCACTGCAAGAATCAGTGAGAAACACATTTCTATTTTATTGGTGGACAGAAGCCAAATTGTGTTATTGTGTTTGAATAATTTTTTAAAACTTGGCACTGTTGGCTCGAATCAATTTTTCCCCTGAACGCCAAATTCAACTGTTGCGAATATTTGGAGCAGATAAGAGACTTGAGTGTATGGTAAAGTGAATACCGCAGTCCCACATGGAAAGGTGAATGGAAAAATAAATGTATTTTGACAGTTAATTACTAACAGCTAAAAGTAACAGCCATGCATAGTATAGGAACATAACGGATTTAACATTGTACTGGTTTTTTAGGGTTCATTCCAGATGTGTACATTAAATACTTTAAAATGATTAAAGGTTTTAATACTATCCTAAGCGGTAAAAGAAAAAGAGAAAACAGATGACGACTAAAGAGGAAATGGACAAGAGAATATAATGTAAAATAATATATATTAAATAGTTATATTGTGCAATTAATAAGTTGAGTGTGATGTTATTATTATTGGAAAGTAAATCGATAGAAGAGGGTGGTGCTGGGTCCTATTGTGGAGAGAAAAAAAGAGAAAAGAGTAGAAGAAGTAGCAGCATTTGGTGTGTGTGGCAAAGTAAAGTAAAGATCGAAGATGCAATGAAGAAGAGGATGAACAACAACAACACTTCCACTTCTATTTCAGTTCGGGAGGCCTCAACCAATGAACCATCTTCATCACCTTCGTCCTCTGTTCCTCTTCTCTTTCACAAAGACAATGGGAATGAAGAACAAACCCTCGTGCCTCCCAATCCCAACCCCAACCTCAACCTCGAAGATGGCTTCTATGAAATCGAAACCATACGCCGTAGGAGGGTACGCAAGGTAACAAAACCAACTAACTAATAATTATTACTTTCTTTTTTCACTTAATACGCTTCAATTCTATTCTTCTTCATTGAATGTTGCAAATGGTGATGCGATTCACTGAATATTACAGGGTGAGCTCCAGTACCTAATCAAATGGTGAGTTTTTACTTTACTTGTTAACATAATAATGGTGAGTGACGTAATAGGTGTGAATGAGGCTGTGAAACTGTGATTAACAGGCGTGGATGGCCTGAAACTGCCAATACCTGGGAGCCTCTTGAAAATCTGCAGTCCGTTCCTGATCTCCTTCATGCTTTTGAGGAGGACAGGTAGATGCATCTTCTTCCCTGTATGCATGTGTCACATTACATTTTGTTTCTTACATTTCTTATTTCTTTTCAAGTTTTCGCAAGCGCAAGCGCAAGCATGTCGTTCATCAAACCAAGATCAGGAAGCACCGTCAACGTTCTACCACTTCTTACAGCCTTAGACATTTTCCTACTCACAACCCCCATTCTCAAACTCCTATCTTCCCTAACCAACCTCCTCCTACCACCCTTCCTCAACCCCAACAAACTAATGTAAACGCCTTTGCAGATCACCACCAAAATGATTATGATCCAAAGCTCTGTGAACTTAAGGCAACAACAAACACTGGCCTTGAGCTAGATAACCTAGGAATGCATTTTCAGCAACTTAAGGTTTCAACTGCCAATGGTGGTCACCTGGATTGCGCGGAACCAACTCAAACTGGGCGCTGCAGAGGAGCAAAAAGGAGAAAATGTGGTCCGGTCAAGAGGTTCAAGAGAGAGACGGATGCTGGGAAGCCTGTTGATGCTCAGAATTCAATCAGCGTGCCTGTTGGTGCAGTTGAAGCAGGCTGCACGAGAACCACCGGTTGTGTGGGGAATAATAGTCCTTTGAAGATGGATGATGCTAAAACTGCCTGCAATATTGTCAAGATTTTGAAGCCAATAGGTTATTCATCTTCTTTATCCGACAATATGCAGGATGTTTTAGTGACATTTATGGCCATGAGGTTTGTCACTTAACCAACAACTCCAAATTTTATTGTTTCGCATGCACACTAACACTTTTGATTGAAAATATATAGTTGTATTTATTTTCATTACGAGTAAGTTTAATAACTAAATTGATATTTATACACATATCTAAGTTTAAAGGTTTTGGATTTCATGGTTTAGTTTGTCAGTTTTGAAACGGGGTTAAGAGTGTCTTAAATTGGATATGAATTTCCTCAATAATGAGCAAATGGTTTACAAAATCAAAAACAAAAGCCTCAAACAACTGACAAGTGAATGAAATGAGTAGAAGAATTACTGAAGTAATGAAGTTCAGTCTTACTGAAAGTTTATTCAACATTGCTGAAGGGTTCGATCACTTGTGATCATAGTTATCAAAACTTAAACCGTGTGGGATGTGATTCGGCCAGATCATTTGTTTAGTCCTAGAATGATTTGGTCATTAGTTGAGTAATTTGTTCATCAGATCACACCTTAATAGCAAGTTTATTTAGAATTTAATGCCTCATAACAGCATTCAGTATATCGAAATGGGCACACTTTTAACTAAAAGATATCCTAAGCCTCCATTATATTAGTAAGCTGTTTTGCAATCACCTCGTAATTCAATTCTGTTAAAACTGTTTGGTTTAGTAAGAACCTATATGATTCAATTAGGAGATATCAAAAGCTATTGGTATATTGTTTGTCCTTGGTAATTGGTACTTTGACAAAACTGAGCTTCCGCGTGCTCAACAGATTCGGCCAGTTCTATTTATCTTATTTCTTGTAGTTCCACTTCGACTATGTCATCACCCCACCTAACACTGACATGTTTGGTGTGATTGATAATTTTTTTCATTTGCATTCAACATGCTTTAATAATCTTGATTATTAACTAATTTTTGTTGTTACGCAATTGTAATGAAAATGCTTTTTTATCAACTTAGTTTCAGGGCATATTTTCTTTATTGTTATCTTTTGAGTTGTTTCTTCACTTAACAAAATAGACCATCAATTAATATTTGCATGATTATTTACTTCCTTTATTAAATTGATAAAACATTTTGTAGATTTCAAGGTGTGACCATTTACTTCCTTTATTATTTATAAAGTAATTCTTGTTATAATGCAAATGCTTTTTTGTTAAATTAGTTTTAAGACTTATTCCCGTATTGTTTTTCTCTGAGAAAGAATATTGGTTCTTCTCTTAATAAAATAGGCCAGCTTAAGATTTGCATGATCATTATTTCCTTTATGAAATTGATGAAACATTTTTGCTGGAGTTCAAAAGTGATTGGAGTCATACATTGTGTTGTATAGATAAAAAAAGTTAGTACTATATTAGTGAGAAAGTCCCACAAATTTTTTTCATTAAGGTTTTATGTGGAGTATAATACAAGTTTGCTTTTTCAGTATAAAGTAAGGGGAGCATAAAGAATCTGTATATTTCTAGTCATAGGAATATATAAATTCTAAAGCACAAATATGTTATATTTTGGCTTAACTTGTCACCATTCTACTTTTTAATGACAATTTAACACTTCATTTCACTTTGTGTTATTTAAGCTTTATGTTATTTTTTAAATTCACTTCCCTAAATGCAACAATTTCAATTTTCTTCAATATTATCTTAATTAAATACCCACACTAATCTATGTTCTTTCATTGTTAGTCACAAACAAAAATTAGGTAGGAGAGAATGTTGATCAACAATTATTTGTACTTTGCGAACTGCAAATAAATTAAGTTGGAGAGCACCCTTAGTATTTTATGTATTCATAAAACCTTGATGGTTAGGTGTGGTTATAAAAAGATGTAGTTATTGTCTGTTTAAAAGCATAACAATGGAAAACGAGATAGAGATGACATTTTATTAACAATTTTCTATTCACTAATTGATTTTTTGCTTGTTAATATCTAAAATTGAAAACACAGGAATATTTACAATTTGTACAACAATTAATGACATTGATAGCAAAAGACAACAATTGAAGGTCAATAATAGATGCTTATTAACATACACAAGAAACAATGTTATATATCAATTGAAGAAAACCATCCACTCGACATAGGCAATTCTAAAATAAGGCATTCAAGCATGGTTAAATATTATTAGAAAATAGAATGTCTATGAAAAAATAGAAGGGATGCTAGGCACAGATCTAAAATATTTGATGAAAAAAATTAAAACATTGAACTGTTCCACAAAATTTAGAAGATAGAAACATTAAAGCTGTTTAGACTCCTTTACATCTGTGATAGAGATTCCACTGAAGAAACTCAGACAAACATCATGGGTATGCAATAAAATGATCCCATCTCATACCAGATCCATGGGATGATGAGCTTTGGAGTATTTGAGCATTGCAAACTTGTAATAAGATGTTGGTACTAATTCTCGAGTTAAAGAAACCAAGCCAAAGGCATGGTTTTAAATGAAAGGCCAGGCGTCCACAAAAGTAGCAAGTGAAAAATGATTTTGGCATAACATTCCCCGATTTTATGGGAATCTTGTACTTCATTTCCTTTACTAAATTTGTATCTTATCCAACTACTCATGGAAATTGAAGCAACCTGGATTATTTTCCATAATAAAACTGCATGCTTCTTCACATAACAGCTTACCTGATTAACTTAACAGGTCTGATGGAACAGAAGTGATGGTGAATAACAGATATCTCAAGGCATACAATCCACTTCTGGTAATCTGCAATCTTAATCCAAGTCATATTGAGTTGTTTATTTCGTTGTCAAATTTTCATGGCTTTGACATCTTTTGAAAATGTTGCTTTGGCCTCATTTTTACCTAAAGCTAATGATTTTCTTAATTTTTCAGCTGATAAATTTCTATGAGTTGCATCTCCGGTATTGTCCTACATTGTAACTGAACAGGGTAATGAAGGGACTTCCTTGTGTATGTAGAACTTCCCTTTTTTGTCGTTAAAGATAACAATGTAGTTTTGTAGATGCAGCCGATCGTAAAGGTAATACTTTTTGGTTAGTGATGATACAACCATTAGATCAGTTGTTTTCAATGCCTGCCTACATGTGTTCGTACTATGACAACTAAGTTTAGACATGTTGTACACGGCTATGAAATTGTATTTCAATATTTTGAAAAACCTCTTTAGTCTAAATATTCCATACTCTCCTCCATTCTATCCTCTTGTACGACTCACTAACATATGCAAGACTGAGACACCAAAATAGTTATCTTTGGTGCGAGTATTTTTAGTAACTAGACATTCTTACATCTGAAGTAATTTAACAGGATTTAACTTTTTTATCCTATTATTATATAACCTTTTCATATATTGTTAGCCTTGTTTCTGCGGAAAGCAAAGTGGCCAAGCGTTACAACCGTGACTGGTGGTGCACAAAGTACAAGTGAGCGCCTTTTTCTTCCTACACCAAGTACAACGTGCACCCCTAAATGGTACTACAATAATTCCTAAAAAGTTCAAATTTTGGCCTATAGTTTTTATACTATTTTACAATACATGTTCAACAAATTAAATCCGTGATGAGAGGTAGTTCAAAATTTACAATCTGGAACAAGTCATCACCCTTTCCGAAATAGTTTTTCAGGGACGGAGCATTTTTATATTCTGGCATCCTAAATGACATAAAATTTATGGAGTTCCAAATGTAGCATTCGGAATTTTTTTTTTTCAAAAATATTTCTTGCTACCATGTGCCACCGATTCCAAAATGTACGTTTTCGGAGTTTTTTCTGAAAGGTATTAAAACGGTTTGTAGACACGAAGCAACCGCCACGGAGTAAGGCGTTTTCAATGGTATATTTCGAATTAGAGAGGAAGGGACAAACTTGGCATTTCCAAAATTATGGAGGTGCAAGGGGTATTATAAAGGTACAAAAAGTAAAAGCCTGTTAGAGTTTTGAATCTCAAACTTCACATTGACGTGATGACACTATTCAAGGAAGTTAATGCCTAAAATAATGTTAATATGAAATAATCATAAAACTTACAAATAATAAATCGTCAAATATTTGTATAGAACTGACATGATGTTGCCTCTTCACTCACATTCTCTCGACCATTCCATTCGTATTCATATTCACGGATGGACTTTGTGTACAAAAATGCATCTATTGTGAACCTTCCTTTATGTTTATCACATGAAACCATCAGTTTCACATTTCAATCCTTTTTATAGGTCTTGTTGAGTCGGTTTATCTTGTCAAGGGATCTAATCCAGGAAGCGTGACTTCACCTCATAGATAAAAATAATTGCACTGTCAATAACTACCATTCCATTGAATTCTCTTATGGATAGATTAAGCACTAGTACACAGACACCGTAGATTCAAATCAGAAGTCTAGAGTTCCACACTGTTTTCCCTGGATGCTCTTATCTACTTTACTTTCTTTTCCGTTCTCAGAACCAACACCGCCACGACTTCGTCCAATCCCCAGTTTAGGCAATCCTCTATTCAGCCCGTCAAGCAGAACACAAGCTTTACACCATTTCTGCATATAAAGCATATATGAATAGTGGCACTTAAGGCTACTTCATCAAAATCTTACCCAGCAGAAAAATACCTGACTAGAAATATAACCACATCGTTGGCATGTTCCCTGTTCGGGCATTTTGGTAGTAGTAGAAATCCTGAAATTCTCCCCTGATTTGATGATGTCAAGAATGGCTCTAGGTCTGCATTTCACGTTACACATAAACCCGTAAGTGCAAGAATAGGATGTGGCTTAAGTAAAGCAACAACTTACCTGATTCTTTCCAAATCCTTGATGAACTCGCGAGCAAAACCTCGATATGCATTTGGAGAATAGATGCCTGCAATTGTAATCAGAATGTTTTACTAATCCGTTTGATGGGAAAACAACGATTAAACAGATAAGAATAGAGATTACATTCAGTGGAAAAGTAGTCGAGCCTCTTGAAATATGCATACGTAATGAATCGGTCAAGGAATCAAAACAGAAAATACAGAAAATGAATCGAAATTAAATTGAATTTGGGAAGGGAGTGGAAGGATATATGACGATCTCCTTCTCGTACGTATACTTGAAAGGCTTGCATCTAGGAATTGGACCATCTTCACCGGTGGTAATAGAGGTGCACCTACTCAATCTACGGAAAAGGAAAGAGATAAATGAGAAAGAAGAACAGTAGAGTAAGAGAGAGGAGAAGAAGAGAAGAGAGAAGGAACCTGGCAACATCTCCTCTCAAGAGGTTGAGGAGAACGGTCTCGGCAATGTCATCGGCGTTGTGACCAGTAACGAGTTTGTCGACCTTCAAGAGAGCAGCACCTCGATCAAGGGCCTGGCGACGGAAGACGCCGCAGAAAGTGCAGTTGTTTTTGAAGCCAATGACGTCAACGATTTGGTCCATGGTCCATCCGTACAAGTCCTTGTAGGAAACCACTTGGAGAGGGAGTTGGTACTGAAGGTGGTTCCGATGAACGGTCTGGAGAGAGTCATCACGGTAGCCGGTGATTCCCTCGTCGACGGACAAGAGGAAGAGATTGAGGCCGTAATTATGGAGGCGGTTGAGTTTGGAGAGGACGTAGGCAAGGACGGTGGAATCCTTGCCGCCAGAAGCACCGATGGCAACGCGGTCGCCGGCGATGAAGAGGGAGTTTTGAATGATGACCTGATGGATCTCAGATTCGAAAGCATTGAAGAAGCATTCTCTGCACATGTGCTGTAGGGTTTTGGGCCTCTTCACGGAAGCCCTTTCCTTGTTGCAAACGCAGCATACACGCCCCCCTCTTTTCCTTCCCCTTTCTCCTTCCCCTTCCATTCTGCACCACAAATCAGAATTAGGGTTTTCACTTATTTATTTATTTATTCTCCTATCATTTTAACTGCTAAATTTTATTTCTCAAACCCCAAAACATGCACACTAACTCCGCATAAATCTTATAACCTAAAGTTTATAAAAAAATAATGGTTAGAAAAAAATATTCAATTTCAAATTGTTAAATAAGGTTTTTTTAGCAGGTGTCAAAATATCATCTACAATTACATGTTAAATATTTTTATTTATTATTTTATCAATATTATATTTCAATATTTTAATTTAAAATAAGAAAATTGTTAATAATTTTATTGAGTGTTCTTCTCAATTGTTTTAAATTTGTGTTGTCTGACATTAATGTTTTTCGTCTTCACCATTACTTTTATTCTTTTCAACTTCCCCTATGTTATAGTATAACATAATAATAATATTAAAAAATTATAATTTTTTACTGAATAATAATTAATTTACAGACCACAAACAATTTAATTATTATATAATTTTTTAAATTTATTATATTAATTAAATTAATCAATTGTTTTTGTCATTCCTTTTTCAACTTTTATTATTTCTATTAATCTAAGCAACCATACTTTTTAAATCATTTTTTTTCTTTTTCACTAAATATAAAGATAAGCTAAATGAATGGAATGAATATATTTAATATCTGATTTGATTGCAAATTCAAAATTAATAAACAATAAAAGATCATATTATGAATTTTAAAGATTTAATCACTTTAGGAAGATTAAATTTCAAATCTCATTAAAAAAAAAATAGGTACCAGGAAAATATAAATTTTTCAAAAATCTTATAACATGCATCGGGCAAAACTTCCTAAAAGAGAATTTATCTTTTAGGGGAAAGGCCAATCCCTTAACATATAATCAAGTATTAAGTGAGTCTTTCCTATCAGGAATTCAAGTTCCTTCCACTCAATCTTAAACATGTTGGTAAAGTAGAATCAATAAAGTTCTGGTTTATTTTCTCTATATTTTATATTTCCGTGAGCTTTTGATTTCCCTTCTTCTAATCACCCGGAAGCTCCTCTTTCCATATGCTGTTTGATAATTGATAAGAATATAACAGTGGTGTGCGTGTGTGACATTACATATGGCATCAATTACATATAGTATTACAAAAATCTAGTGAAGTTCAGCAAATGAATGTCACTTTTGTGGGGAGGTTGTCAATCAAGATGCTGATTTCATCTGGAAACAAGATACGGCATTCACAATATCTTATGTTGAGCAACTAAGATACGGAACCCAAACTCGGAAGGTGGTGTATGATTCAATGAATTGAAAAACGCAATAGTAGTAGGTATACATAAAGTAGCACCTAAGGGCCAACAGAGGAATGCAACAATTACAGACAAGTTAATGAAATGCAGCATGAAGTGAGAAGAAAAAGGAAGGATGTGCTAATTGTTTGGAATGTTCTTGCCCACAATCTTGGCCGGAGTTATCCGGAGAAGATTTCCAGGCTTACCAGGGACAGCACCTTTGATCATTACCACGTTAAGATCTTTATCGATTTTGACAATCTTAAGCTTTCTTATCTTCCTCTTGGTTCCTCCCATCCTTCCGGGCATCTTCTTTCCCTTGTACACACGACCAGGTGTGGTTCCAGCACCAATTGATCCCAGTTGTCTATGACTCTTCGAACCATGGGTCATTGGACCCCTTTTGAAGTTATGACGCTTGATTCCACCTGTCAAATGTTTCAATGTTCATATGAGCAAGAGGGCATTCAATTTCAACACAGAAAAGCTTCTTAATCCCTAACAACAGAGGTAATTTAATTGCATGATTTTTCCGGTATGAAACGTATAATATCTATCATTCAGCAACTTCAATTTGGACCTATCGTTACTGAAAATTTCGCATACGAAGTAAATAGGGAAGAATTTGAATCGGACGCCCTAAATATTTGAAAAAGGCAGGGATGAAAGAAGTCGAAGAGAGATGACCTTGGAAACCCTTGCCAATGGTGGTGCCAGAGACATCAACAAGATCACCCTCCTTGAAGAGGTCATCGAAAACGAGGCGTTGGTTAAGTTCGAATTGATCAACGGTTTGAAGACGGAACTCCTGAAGATGACGCATGGGAATGGCACCAACCTTCTCGAGATGACCGATTTCGGGTTTGGTCAATTTGCGGTCTCGAACCCTTCGGTAACCAACCTGGACGGCGTGGTAGCCGTCGGTGGCCTCAGTTTTGATCTGTGTGACAATGTTGCCTTCTTTGAAGCCAACGACAGTGACAGGAACAACCTCGCCGTCGGGTTGGAAGAAGCTCATCATACCCAATTTGGTGGCCATGACTCCAATACCTGCCTCCAGACTCATCATAACCACACCTTTCAGTTTTGGCCTTCTACTCACATGCAGTGGCTGAGCCCTCAAAGAAGACGGCAGCCGAGAAATTGAAAGGGAAGAATGAGAAGAACCATATATCGGCGACGGAATGGACAAGATTGACATGCCTGCTTTGCTTCCTTATCTCAGTGAGCGTCACAGACTCACACTTACAGAAGAAGCACACTGGAATTAATCTTAAACTCTTATCCTTTCTCTCTCTCTCTCTCTCTTTCTCTCCGCTGAGGAATGGAAAGACCCGTTCCTTTTAGTAGTCAAGCCCGGCCCAAGTCAAATATTTATCCAAAAACATGTCTGAAATGCAATATTTTTGTCATTAGGAATTTAAATTGTGTACAGATACAATTGTTTTATTCTGGGATTAGCAATATTTTACTTCTCAAATAAATTATCCTAAAGATGGATTGAATTCAATACGCCTTTCTTTTTCACTTCTTGGTTAATTCGTCTATCATTTTTCTAAGTATGTTGTATAAATACATTCTCTAAGAGTAATAAATAAATTATAAATGCTAAATTAACTGACTTTGCACTAAATTCTTTTATTTCGAGTAACTATAAAAATGTTCTTCACTTTGGAACCTCATGTAGAATTGCATCGAATTTAGTATTTATCCTTCACAAAACAAAATTATCTAGAGATCTAGAGATAATATATTACATTTTATATATTACAATTTCATTAATAAATAATTTCAAAAAAGGCAATTTAGAGAAACTCAAGTCAATTCCATTGAAATCGACCGGGGCCTAAAAGAAGAGTTTGGTACGAGTAAACTTAGTATCCATCATTATGTTATTTAAATCAGTTCAGTAAGAGTAAAGTTCTCCGATTGTTCTTACAAACTCTTATTATGACTTCTACATAAATATTGCAATTTTGTTTATCCCTTATATATGCATATGCTACTGTGTAAGACAATAATAATAATGATTTTCAAGTTAGAAAAAAATGTTTATTAAAAGCAAGTCAAGAATTTTTGGAGTAGGTTATAGGACAAAAATGTCTGGTCTGTCTGTACGCTCCAACTCATTGGTACAATAAATAATTGGTGTGATTCTAATACTATAAAGGCAGAAGACAAGCAAAACTGAAACCATTCCTATTTCGTGTTCTGCCCTCGGCTGGGACTGTGCCAGGCCTTGCCCTAAAAGTTTTAGAATGAATAGATAGATGAGTAAATTATCTCACCACTATAATGCTGCTTGAAAGAAAAAAAGAGTAAGGAACTATGTTCTTCTCCAACCTTTTAGTTCTCTGTAAATAGAAAACCTAAAAGATGGCTGGTAGGTGGCTGCTAATATGACAAACTAAATTGTTCAGCACTGCAAATTAAAGTTCAGCAGTCATGATGTATTCACCAGAACCAAATCCCAACTTCCACAAACCGTTCATTTATCCTCAGATATCTGCAGGGTCGTTGATCTCCTGTAAAGCAGCCAAATGTGCTCATTAGGAAAACATCATAATATCCAATTAAACTAATAATTATGGATTGAATTCTGGAGAATCGTGCATAATCATCTTCCTGTGTCATGATGCCAGAAAGCGTCAGTCTCCATTATAAATGACCCGCCTCAATACTGCTTAGGCTTGCACAGTCAGTCAGGCTTATCCAACCAATGATGACAAAAGGTAAAAAAACAACGACATGAATCCCCATTATACCAGTTCTAACAAAGCAAACTCTTCCAACTAACATCCCACCTACAACCCCTTAAACACCAACAGAACAGCAAACTCTTCCAACTAACATCCCACCTACATCCCAAAAAGCTCATACCGAAGTTAGTATCATACCTTATTCTCAATCGTGACCCCATCTGGAATTTCCAATTTCAAGCCAGGTTTTGCAGAAATAGTCACTCTCCCCTGAAAATCAGTAATAATCAGATAAATACAAGAAAATCATAGCAAATAAACTTCTCATAAAATTATATGAATCGAAGTTCACTGATTTTGAATGCTTACAGTAAGTTATAATGACATTTGTATTATACTCAGTTCACCTAATTATAATCTTCAATTCCATACCAAAAGAAAAAAACTTACCCTACTTTATAGTAAGCAGAAACCTTAGAGTCTAACAAAAAAATTTGTAAAGCAGAAAAGAAGAGCAATACAGTTATTTTAGAAGGTACTGTCTGGTGTCTACTGATATCCGAGATCTATCAGTTTCAAATTAAAAAAAAAAAAAAAAAAAAAAAAGTGATTTATCTCTTTTACGGATTACCCAGAAATTTTCCATAGTTGATCAGGGATAATCTGAGTATCAGAAATATAAAACCAATTGTGGCCTTCACCCAAAAGTTTATGGGCATTAACATTGCATAAGAGCCTCTCTAAGTGTAACGTTCATCGGCCTTCATTTTCTAAAATATAGCTTCAGAAAGAGTGAATTATTGTCCAGGCTCTGTCTTCAAGTCCACGTGATTCTGGCATCAGAGGATGTGTTGCAGATATAAAACAAATATTAGCATATATTTCATTGCTCAATCTTTCAACAGAATGGTGGTTCTTGACCATGAGACCAGAATTATCTTCAGATTTTTCTGCTTCACTCACACATTATAATCTAGCTTCTACTCTCCTGAAAAATGCTAAATTATCATTTTTTTACTATCGGACCCCCACTCAACCAGCCCCCCTTGCACAACATCTTCCAAACAACTTGGATACGCTTGGGAGAGGCTATGTGACTGCCTCAACTCTTATGAGAAGAGCTTAATTCTTCAAATCTTTACACACTACATCTGGGTTCTGCAAGTGCGTGTCTTATTTCAGTCCAGGTCTCTCAATCCCGTTTTACTTGGTGAGTAGGACCATATTAAAGACCTGCTCAGAGCTGCAGTTTTGGAGTCTTTAGACATATTAAAGACCATATTTTTAGTGATTTTAGAGCTTCACGTAAATCTTTAGTAGTGTTGAAAATTTGCTATAAATTGGGTATGATTAAAATCGATTGGAATATAAAGGCTCCTATAACTTACGACAAAAATCACAGATATTCAGAAAAGGACAAAAGAGACGCAGATGAACAGGGAAAGGAACGTCAATAGTACCTTCAAAGTAATATTAGTTCCAAACCACACATCACCTCTGACCCTCAAACTATCCAGCTCAATGATGCTTGGAATGGATTTGAAACGACTTTGGAAGTCACCAACCTGAGAATAAAACACATATATAAAGGTAATGGCAATGCAAAGATAAGACAAGAAAAAACTAAATTTCACCTTTTCAAATTCAGGTCCCAAGTCTATCACAGGATTTAAATGATTAGTTCTAGCTGGATTGCGAGTTAAAACACCTTCTCTACAAGTGTATAGATCCGACTGCAAGAAACATAATTGGTGAAAGGGGGTCAGTCATGCATGAAAACAATATGTTTTCAGTAACTTTAATTGCGTATATACAATGAAGTCAGTGTCACCTGGAGAAGTAATAGATCTGATGTTGCATCCAATGGAAAAAACCCAGATTGGGGCACAGATACACCAATTACATTGTCAAAGAACTGATGAAGAAAATACATTAAAAACAGCAATCAGTAACTTCGTAGTTAGCAGAACTGATTGTCTGTTTATACCAGTCAATAGTTTATTCTAGCTTTCCCTCTCATTTCAAGAAGACAGAGGCCAGTGTCACACAACTTAATATTTAATTTAATCTAATTAAAGTATTTATAACACCGGTAGTGCTTAATGGTTTAGTAATACAAATGACCTTTAATACATGTAGTCACAATATCACATGAAAATCCTATTAACAAACAAATGAACCTGTATGGCTCAACATTTAGAGGACATAATCTGAAGTGAGACATAATTCAAGTCAATTGGAATTATAAAAAAACAGAGAAAGAAAAAAAGATAGATGTAAGCTGAGAAAAATTACATCCTGAAAAGCCACTTACAACAAGAAAGGATTCAGCCATTTACATATTGATAGATATCTTTAACACCATTACCAGACTAACAAATCTTAAAAACAAACTGACTCTTAACTGTCTTCATAATAAACTCACGGACTACATTTGTTTCAATTGGGATTAAAATTAACATCAATGGGTAACAGCAGGTTAGTTGGCCTCGCACAGCTCACTCATAATTTGCAGATTAGCATCTGAAACAGAATAAACCTTTTGGTATTATCTGGGAAATTTGGGTTTGTGTCACTTCATTGGATTTGTTTCTGTTAGTAGGATATTAAGTGTACTACTAGAAGTTGTTAGAAGATTGTAATCCACTAAATACTAGAGGACATAATATGAAACATTGGTTGGATTAATTTTAATCCACTAAATATTGATAGGAGGATCTGCTGGATTTTGAGAAATAATGATGTAAATGGATGGATTTGATCTAATCCATTTTTTTATACTGCTGTAACGGATAGATTGTGTATATACTTGCAGATGGAATGAAAGCTTGATAAATAGATTGTTTTGCCACTCTTAGCTGTTTATGGAGTTGTGTTCGGAAAAATTAGTGAATGAGAGAAACATAACTACAAAATGATAGGAGGATAAGAAATCCTAAATAAAGATAATTTAAAAAGATAAAAAAAAAATGAGACTAAGAAATTTCTTTTACCAAAATAAAAGAAAAAAGGGTTGCTCAAACAGATTTTGGCAACTTTTTTATCCGTGATTGATGTATCAATGATGTATCAATGTGATTGATGTATAAGTTTGATCATTCTCCTGGTGGAAGGAACCCATTCAATTCATTCTTACACGAGTCATTAATAGAATAATGACCTAATGACAGCTGGGAAATCATACCTTAAAAATTGAGGGCTTCTCCTGCTTTAGTTCATCAGCATCAAGAAATCTCTTCATGGCTCTTAAACTCACCCACCTGTGCAAAGTACAACACATGCAATTTAGCACTTTTGGTAAATTTTAATACATTGTTGAAGAAAAACCAGCATTCCACTCACATGTTTGTTGTATCAATGAGTTTGAAATTGTTCTTCAACTTCAACACATCATTCTGGAAAAATAAATTAAATCAGATTGGTGTAATATTCTCATAAGTCTTGTCAGAAATTCAAAATAAATCCTCTAAAACTATTACTTAAAATGATAAAAAAAATACAAATGCATGTAAAAGTTACGAAAATAAAATAAAAATTATAACTTACATTTTTATCTTGGTTTCGGGCAATCTCCCCAAGCTGCACAGATTAACAAACATATAATGTTTAGTCAAAGCTGTCCATGTTAAATTATACAAATCATAGCACCATTTTAATAGGTAATAGCAACCAAACTACCCCATTACCTTATCAGCATTTAATCACATCAAACAATAATATATTACCTTCAGTGACAGTGAAAATTTGAAATTCCAAAAAACTCAACTTCAAAGTACATCTTATATGCTCATATATAATGGCACATGGTAAAAGTTGCACAAATATTGAAGACAAGTGATTAAGTATCACACACTAAGTCTGACACAAATATTAGTGACTAAAGAAGGGATGTAAAGTAAAGGAAATGAAGAATATACCTTAAATTTCATTGTGGGTAAGATTAAGTTAAATGATTGGTTTGGTGTCACCTGTAAAAAAGAAAGAAAATGAAGCAGATTACTCATATTCCCTTGGAAGACAAATGGTAGCAGTTCATATGATGGACACAAATAATTATGCTCACCTCCATGCAATATTCAATATCATTAATCATCAAATGATTTAGTATATCTACAAGTCAGTCAAGTTTGATAAAAATAAAAATATGTTAATCTCAAAGCTAGATTAGGAAATAACAAGTAATGTCTCCAAAAAATGTTGTCATTAATGATAAAAACTATATGAAGGATACTTGGATCAACAATTGTCGCCACATTGTCTGACTTCAACACTAGGATATACTCTTTACCCTGGAAAATAATATGAATAAGTTAGTAAAAATTGGAAAAAATATGCACAACCTCACACATGAAAATTTATGAAATGTTCGATTATAGTCTTATATTGTTACAGTCGTAAAATTCAACTTTAAGTCTTTAAGTCTGTCTCATACAGTTCTAGATAGAATTTAACGCAATAGGACACCAGCTTAGGTAGAAGTGCCCAACAGTATAAAAAGGTTCATACCTGTGACAATAAGGAATCAATGGTTCCACCAGTCATGAGTGATCGGAACACCTCAACATCATCGAATGGATGCCTTAACACGTAGAATTAGTAAATTAGTTTAAAATGAAGTATTTATCATGAAAGCCAATTTGCAAGCACTGGACTGCACAATTCGATAGGTTGAAATATGTTAGAATGAAAATTGGTCATTAACTATTACAAATTTGTTAATCATTAGCTGTTACAGGTTCTAGGAAATTAGGATCATTGATCCCTGATTTTTAAGTAAACATTTAATGTATTTCATTTCCTACACTAGTAAAAATACATATACAATATGGTATGCATTAGACACAATATCATACAATTCTTCTTTTATATTGCATCAATAGTTTTAGTTTTCTTATCCCCCTCTGTTTTAGTTGGGCTTCCTCCTGAGTTTACCTTTATTTGTAATCAAATATTATCTAGTACAATTGTTTAATTTTATGACACCATTAGTGAACAATTACTTTGTTTCTTAGCTCCTCATATGTTTGGGAAGTCTTCTGAACTTTCAACAAATACATCTGCCTTTTACTCCCACTCCACTAACGGGTAGAAATCATGGTCAACGTCCTCATGGGAACTATTGTCAATGGTATGACAATATTGAGACAGATTGTCATACAAACGCAAGACAACAAGCTCCGACTACTAATATTGCTCAGGTTGTTTCTCTAGGACCATCTAATGATGTATCAATTCCTATTGATGCTTATAGTGAGTATCTTCAATACAAGGCAGCCACACAACATACACAAACCAATGTTGCTCACTCTGAAATCATTGTAGCCCTTGTTTCTCAATCCTCCTCCCTTGGACTCTTAACTCTGGTGCCTCTAACGATATGTTTGGTAACAAGCCCCTTTTCTATCATCTATCTTGTTTGGATTACCATGGCAGATGGCTATCAAATAAAAGTTCATGGCATTGATCAAACAAGACCCTCTCTTAATCATACCTTAGATTTTGTGCTTTATATTTCTTGGTGTCTTTTTAATCTAATCTCCATTAGCAAAATCAATCAGCTTACAAAGTAAATGAGATGTACTCTATTAAGTCCACTAGCTTATTTGCAACCCAATAAACAATAGCTATTTGTCACCCTTAATATTATCTTTGAAGTCAATGTTTTGGGAATGTAGGAAATTCCATAACAACTAAAAACATGGTCATATTATAGTATATAAGTGTATGTAAGTCTCTCTTTATAAATCAGTTTCGTAGAGCTGAATTAAGTTTAAAATTTGTTTTCTAAGTTAGTATTAGGGTTTATCATATTATAGTATATAAGTGTATGTAAGTCTCTCTTTATAAGTCAATTTCATAGAGCTGAATTAAGTTTAAAATTTGTTTTCTTAGTCAGTATTAGGGTTTATCCAAGATCCATTAAGAATTGTCACTTATCATGTCATCCACATACCATTAAAAGTTTTAAACTGATGAATGTGAATATAGCACGGAATAATAAAGAAATTTGAAGATACACTTATACATACACTAATTTTACATGCCTTTATGACAGATAAGAATATAGGGAGGGAGAACTACACCACCAAAAGTTATTCATTGTTGTTGAAGTGTAAGACCTTATAAACCACACATTAGAGTCCCATCCCTTGCTACTGGATCCAAACTAATCCATATCTTATAAAACAATTACGGATGGCATGTCTCACAATATTTCAGAAAGCAATCCCGTAAACAGAGAATGGCTAATCCAATTACTCTGCATTGTTTCCACACAACTAAATTATGGCTAAAACATCTAGACTATACCAGAGGTAAGACTAATAACAGTATTTTAACATGTCCATAACATAATAACAATACCATCAATTGGAGGACATTAAAGATGTATTATTCTATAGACATGCACAACAAGTTTAGAATTGAATTTAATAGGCAGATATTTATTTGAAGGATGACATACATTTCCTCCTTACTGGAATGTTCACCCGATAATTTCAATTCTCCACTTTCACCCTACATAATGTTATATATTATGATGTATAGGTCATGAGAAATCACAAATCAATATCACTTCGTCCGAATTGAAACAAATACAAACCGGCTTCAATGTGTGCACTTCAACACTTGATTTCGAATACTTCTCCAAAACCTATGGAAAATGAAGCTGAAGATTACAACAGTAGCTGAAGTCAACAATTACATATGGAAATTGATACGGCATTTCACCTTTAGAGAACTATCCCGAATATCATTTTTGTCAAAAAGCAGCAAAGGAACCCTGCATCCATACTTGGAGTTGAGCATCTACCAAATAACAACAGAAAAATAATAAGAACCAGAGAAAACCAGTCAATGACAACTGTATAGTATGTGCACAATCTGAATCATTCATAAAAAAAAAAAAAAAAAAAAAAAACAAA
>Ga0209589_1000575_pt1 | contig 52791 bp, 35 predicted proteins | sample CowpeawhiteBW_FD_187525 | JGI IMG/M metagenome (GOLD analysis project Ga0209589, IMG submission 187525) | Root nodule microbial communities of legume samples collected from California USA - Cow pea white BW (SPAdes) (version 2) | ecosystem: Host-associated > Plants > Roots > Nodule | place: USA...
ATATATATATATATATATATATATATATATATATTAATAATACAATTCAAGGTAGTACAAAATGCAACTTTTTAAATGATCCACAAAAATCAAAACACAAAAAATTAACTCAAAAGAGCATTTTCTAACATTCTATTTGTTTGACAAGTGGCAAAGCCTCGCGATGACACGTGTCTCTTAATTTCTAAACCCTAATTCCTTCACACTCCATTCTTCTCTCACTCTCTGCCGTCAACACTCTTCTCTCACTCTCTGCCGCTAACAACTCTTTTCTCACTCTCTGCCGTCACCCTACTTTCTTTCACTCTCATCACACTCAATTTCTTTCACTCTCTTCACACTCAACTCTTCTCAACCACACCATATTCATCTTCGATCATGTTTTTACATTCTGATTTCACATTTTTTAGGTTTTTTCCGATCATTTTTTGGTTTTGCCTTCACCGTTTACTCTTTATGTTTTTTCTATCATCTCCGATCATGTTTTCATTTTGTTTTTATGGTTTTTTAGGTTTTTTCCGATAAGTTTTTGGTTTTACCTTCACCGTTTACTCTTTATGTTTTTTCTATCATCTCCGATCATGTTTTCGTTTTGTTTTTATGGTTTTTTTAGGTTTTTTCCGATCAGTTTTTGGTTTTCCATCATATTCGACCACTACTTCTTAATTTTTTGTTATTTTATGTTTCCATGCTAATTTCTTTGTTTTTACAGGCTAATTTCACATTTTTTAGGGTTTCTCCTATCAGGTTTTGGTTTTGCCTTCACCGTTTACTGTTGATGTTTTTACTATCATCTCTGATCAGGTTTTGGTTTTGGTTTTTATGGTTTATTTGTATATTTTTCTGTTTTCCATCATATTCGACCACTACTTAATTTTTTGTTGTTTTATGTTTTCATGCTAATTTCTTTGTTTTTACAGGCTGATTTCACATTTTTTAGGGTTTCTCCGATCAAGTTTTGGTTTTGCCTTCACCGTTTACCCTTAATGTTTTTCCTATCATCTCCGATCAGGTTTTGGTTTTGGTTTTGGTTTTTATGGTTTATTTGTATATTTTTCTGTTTTCCATCATATTCGACCACTACATTAGAATTTCTATGTTTTTACTATATGATTTCACAAATTTTATGGTTTATTTCTAGCTTTTTCTGTTTTCCATCATATTCGACCACTACTTTGTTTTATTTGTTTTTACAGGATTATTTAACATTTTTAGTGATTACCTATTTTGTAGGTTTTGAAGATTGATATACAGGATGTCTCAAAATGACAGTCATGAGTTTAGTCTGAAGTTGGAATTCATTGAGTTCTGTTAAAGTTCATTTAGTTGAAGTTGGAACAGTGATTATTCTTTTTAATTTTGATATGCATTGACATTATTTTCATCTCAATTTATTCTGTTCATCTTTTATTGTCAGTGGTTGTTGATTTCTTGGTTTGTTGTTGTATTGTATCAGATGTAACAGTATTAATACATAATTAGTTTATAAGTGTATGTTTGATTTTTGTTTTTTCATTTTTTTATAAGGACTAGCTCAGTTTTCTTCATTGCAACCCAAGGTGGATCTGTTTTCTCAAGCAATGTTGAAATTCAATGCAGAGGAAGTAATGCTTTTTATGCAAAAGATATCATTTTAGTTTTGATAACTAATAATGTAGAAGTTTTGAAACCAATATTAAATATCATTTTAATTTTGTTAAAACAAATTAGATATCTCTTAATTATTTTATTCAACCTTATAATTTATTTGTAACCTTATGATGGATTTTTTTTATGTAGGTTTACCCATATTTTATGTTGGAGTCCTCAGTTAATTAACATCAAGTCTTTTCTTTCCTTTATCTTTGATGCAGCTACATGACTGCATCAAGTTACTTCTTTCCTTTTTCAGCTTTCTGATCTCTTCATAGTTTTGTTTTTCTTCTCTCCTTTTTCTTCTTTGTTGTCTTCATATTTCCTTTTCTTGAAACCTTCAAACATTATCTTTATTTCCTTTTAAATGTCCTGCAACTTTTATTTTTCTTTTGCTCTCTGCCATATTTTCCTTTTATTCCCCAACATTGAGCCGTGTGAAAAAGAGCTTTTGCTTTTTTCTTTGGTCTTGATATGTTTGACCAGTTGCTTTTCCCACATTTTACTCACTTTGGGAAACCAAAACCAGAGTATGCGTATGGTTTTGGTTTGAATGAACCATGGTAGGCATTTCATAAAAGTTGTTTTTCTTTCTTCTGTCCTCTTCATATGTTTGACAGTTGCTTATCAGGATTTTTACTGAATTTGTGTAACCAAAACCACAACATGCGTACGGTTTTAGTTTTGATGTATTATCTCTACAAATACATCAGACTATTCTTATGTTTTTATGTTCTCTACAAATACATCTATCCATAACTTCCTTTCTTCACTATTGTCTAATTTTTCGTTTTCTTTACACCATGTCTGCTTTGCAAAAACAAACTCAGTCATTACAAGAACTGAACCCGGAGAAGGAAAGTTGAAATATTGTTGCAAGAGTGGTAAGGTTATGGTTTGTAGAAGATTACACAAAAGGAAAATCTTCATTTTCCATGGAGATTGTTATTCAAGACAAAGAGGTACTACACCATACTATAAACGTCCGTCATTTGTTTACTTTTCTTTATTTTTTTAGTTTCCATGTTATATTATAATGTGATATATGAAACTGTTTGTGCAGGGTGTCGTAATCCATGCGTCTGTTAGACGCACACTGATATACAAATTTCAATATGAAATCAAAGAGGATAAGGTTCACTCCATTTAGTCTTTTAGTGTTTCATGTAATGGTGGTTCTTATAGAACTACAAATCACGCCTATAAGATCAACTTCCAATTTGGAACCAAGGTCAATTTGGTAGAATCTACCTTAGTTCCCAAAATTAGTACCGCATACACCCCTTTTTCAACCATCAAAGCACTTGGTTTTGACACAGATTACTTACTTAGTAAGTATATTAATTTTTTTTCTTCTTTGCGTTTAAATTTTTATTCATGTTTTATTTTTTTTTAGATGTCATTGGAATGTTTACTAGTGTTGGAACAAAGAGAGAGTTAGAGAAAGGTGGTAAGAAGACCAAGATGAATGTCATCCTTATTGAATCTGATGGGTAAGAGTATTGTTCTTCTTTTATTTGATGTTTAAAATTAGTCTTATCTGACCAAATTTTACATCATGCAATGGTTATCGACTGGAGTGTACAATACTCTTACTACTTTATTTGGTCAATATGTTGATATGTTAAATGCATTTCTTGCCTCTGGAGAGGATCAATATGTTGTCGTTGCTTTACATTATTGCAAAGTCAAGATCTTCCAAGGTAACTAACTTTTTGACATTTTGTACACCTGTAGTAATTTTTTAAAAAGTGTTTGACATCTTTATATATTTTATAGATAAAGTTTCTATTCAAAACTATATGAATTGTATGAGGATAATTTTTAACTGTGATGGTGAAGATGCTACGAAGTTGAAAAAAATGTAAGTACATTTTGCATTTTTTTATTTTCGTTTATTATTTTCGTTTAATTTGCTTGTTTCTTTTTTTGTTGGATGTGGGATAGTATTGAATCTCCTTCTCAACCTCTTACCCAACTTGGTCAGTCTTCAAAAGTTAGCTTAGAAGAAGATTTCATTAAGCTGCATCCTAGATGCTCAATTGAAGGTCTCAAAGATTTTAAACAGGTTGAATTCTTTTCCTCTCTCTTTCATTTAAATTGTTTAGTTTGAATACTGTGCTTTATATTGTTACATTATTTATGTTCCAAGAAAGTACTTTTGTAGTGAAGGCTCTCTTTTATTTAAATTGTTTAGTTTGAATACTGTGCTTTATATTGTTGCATTATTTATGTTCCAAGAAAGTACTTTTGTAGTGAAGGCTACTATCAAACATGTTCTAGATCATGATGATTGGTGGTACACATCATGTATTTGCAACAAAGCTGTGTATCCTGATTCCAAAATGTTTTTTTGTGAAAAATGTAACAAACATGTCATTAAGGTTACACCTAGGTAATATTATTAATCTTCATAATTCTTATTTTTCTAATTTTACTAATTTGACTAATAGACAAATTTGAATAAATGAATAATGTTCTATTTTTTTTTGTTAGGTTTAAACTTAGACTTCATGTAATTGATGCTACTGATTCTACAACTTTTGTTGTATTTGATCGTGATGCAAGTGCAATGTTAAAGAAATCATGCTCTGATATTATTGACTTACAAGACAAGATTGAGTATCCTATATAGTCAAAGAAATCATGCTCCGATTATTACATACACAAATTATTTTTGATTAAGTTAAATAATTTGCATTTCTACTTCTTTTTATAGAACACTGCTGCTGGTAACTTGTCTAAAGAGTTTGAAGTCCTCATTGATAAGACCTATCTGTTCAAAGTTGAGTGCAAGAATGATTATAATAGCAAATTTGAGCAATCATTCAGAGTTAAAAAAGTCTGCATGGATGAAGAAATCATTGAAAGCTTCAGTGGTGTTGAAGTTAAGTTTTTGGTAAGATCTGATTTATTTCTGTTTAGGTCTTTTCATATATATAATTTTAATTTTACTCTTTTTTTACTTTAATATATTTGTTAGGATGTATACTCTGGAAATGAAGAAGAAAGTAAACTTAAGCAGATTACAAATGAGATGCATCTGATACCATTGCAGAGGTATGTTAATATTACAACTATACTTCTTTTTCTAAAGTTTTTATATGCTAACTTTTTCAAGTTTATTTTTAGGATTTGCTGATCAAATTCACTGAAGAATCAAATGATGTTGAGGCTCTAAGTGATCATTTGAACATTATAGGATCAAGCCCTGTTTCTACAGAGGAGGCGTTGGTCAATAAACCAGTAATTGATGTTGAAAATGATGAGTAAAAAAAAATAATTTATTATCAATAATAAAAAAAATCTCGTGCATGGGTCAAACAAACTAGTATATATATATATATATATATATATATATATATATATATATATATATATATATATATATATATATATATTAACAAATTTTGTTTCAATTTGTGAATTTATGAGTCTCTTCTTTGTTTCAATTAACTCTTTTTGGAGGTCCTATTTCTTTCCAACTTTATTGTTTTGTGTCTTTTCAAATTCCTTGAAGTTTTTTCTAGAGTTATCTTTGACCTCTTGAGTCAAGATTTAGATTTCACAACATTTTTCACTATAATTGACACTCTTTGCTTAAACTACTAGAGTTTTTTGCCAAGTGCTAAAGGGGATTTAAGTGGATAAAGACAAGAGAGTACTTTCAAAAAAGAGCCTATAAGTGTGATACCTAAGTGAACTTTTGAGTGAAAGACGAGTGATTTGAGTGTAAACACTTAGTGAGTGGAGAGGTCCATTTTAAATCTTTTGCATATATTACTTGTGCTAACCATTTACTTTGTTTTGTGTTAATTGTTGTTTTTATAACTCTTGTTGTAAGATATAGCAATATTGAGCAATTTAACATGTTATAATAGAGACATTATTCTAGAAATTGTTTTACATATTGGTTTACCTCACCTACTCCTCACAAAACTCCATTGGTTAGAGAACATGAAAGTGCTAGAAGAGTGACCCTAGTGTTGCAAATTTGCAAAATACAAGGAAAACATTGCAGCTCTTGGAGACCTCATAAAAGGAGAAAAGAGCATGGACTACAAGAGACACCTCATATCAGTTTGGCCTTGGTGAGGGATGTCAATGCCTTCGCCTCCACCCCAACCTCTTCAGCAGATTTATTCTCACATTCTACCCCAACCTCTAGATCACCTCCAATTCCATAATCCTCTCTAACCTCTGCAGCACCCGCAATCCCAACCTCCACATCAACCTCTAGAGCAGCTCCAATTCCAGAATCCTCTCCAACCTCTGCAGCATCTGCAATCCCAACCTCCACATCAACCTCTGGAGCAGCTCCAATTCTAGCATCCTTTCCAACCTCTACACCAGCTGCAATCCCACCACCTTCCACACTAACTTCTGCATCAGCTGCAACCTCATTACCACAATATTCCAACAAATGAACTATTTGAGGTTCAGACACCATGTGTACAACATAAAGATGCACTTGGCCATTCAGTATGCCAATATTCACCATATGGCTTGCACCTTTGTCATCACTTAGCAATTCCAACCTTCCTTCCAACACGGAACCTCCACCCACTGAACACCACCTCTCCTTGACATTTATATATCCCATTTCCTTCAGAACTGATAATATTTCAAAGTAGCTCCACCTGTCTGGGTCACATGCCAGAATATTGGTCTCACCCATGTATTTCAGTGACCCATCATTGATAAACTTCCCTGTGAACTATGAAAATGCCTAAACAATAATACCAAATTTACAATCAATACCACCTACACACCGAAAACATTTTAAAATGGGGGACCACAACTAAAACACCGTCACTTTCACACAAACGGTGGACCACCACTAACATCAAATTCATTAAACAAATACAGACTGAACCACATTACAAAAAAGGGCACATTGAAACTATTAACGCATATAAAACCACAACCCTAAACAATACCATCAGAGCAATTAAAAAAAATGCATACGAATCAAAAAACCCTAAAAGCATCACATGAACACAATCAAGCACAAAGGTGGCTAAGCTTCAACAAACGCACCTTTGATCCAAAATGCACTACTCTACAATGTCATTCACACCTTCAGATAACGATTTCAGCTTCGGATTGAAGAAAACCCCCAAATCGCCTTTGTCTCTGCCAGCTTCTCACTCCGCTTTCTCCTTTGCTCGAGTAACGACCTTAATTCGAAATACCCCCTTTCAAAATTATTAACACAATTTCATTAATTTTAATAATTTCAATTTTTTATTTGCAATTCCACGTCACAAATTATTTAAATACCACGTGTCAAAAAAATGCGTCAATGGACTACCTTAATAAGTCAACGTTAATGATTTTAACGGCATCAATGAAAATAGACCTGATTGATGTACTTAAACTTATTTGGAGACTAAATTGACACTTTTTTTTTGCGAGATATCAATTTGACACACTTTACCCAAAGTGGATACCGTATAAGTAATTAAACCTTTTATTTAAGAATCTCTTTGTGTGTTTTTTACTTCAAAATGGAGAATTTTTAATTGAAAACATTTTACAATTTTATTATTATTAAATTATTTTCATAATGTACAATTATTTAAAAATGTTTTCATAAGATAAAAGTAATGTACGATAAAAAATAAATTAAAAAAAGTAACCATATGTGTTTTTCTTCTTTTTTAAACTTATCCAAAAGCTCCTTCCTTATTTATGAATCATGACTAAGCAAAAAAAAAAGTACAAATTATTTTATATCATCTCAAACAATAATGGGTAAATGCACCACATTAACTACAATAATAATATTCACAACCTCATGCTGTCACATGTCCTATTTGGTAAGTTTCAAGTAATAACTTCTCACCTAATTACTTAATATTTTTGAATTATATATACTTTGGAAACTTAACTATATTGCACAAAACCATTTATATTATCGATTTTCATTTCAAACGTTTATTTATATTTATTAATTGTTATATGAATATAATATTTTATTTTTAAAAGAGTAGGAGAGGTGGTTGTATAAAATTAAGTATTAAATGATCATCTGCATACTTTCAGAGAAAAAGAGAAAACGAAGCCATATTAATTACTGATTTTTATGAATTTCCCAAATATAATACAGAATGATAATGATAGACATATACATTTTGATGGATACAATATTAATAAAATAGGAGATCTAATTTATATAACATTAATTTACTTTTAACCTAAAATTTTCAAAAATGAATTTATATATATCTTTTATAAAGTTTTAAAAGCTGGATTTATATATTTTTTATCTATAAAGTGCTCAACTTTAATTATAATCTTTATCTTTATGATCTTTATAATGTAAAACTTACCCTTATATTTAGATTTAGATTTTCGATAATTTGTCTTAAAAAAAAAGTGAATCATTTCTACATTAATATCTTTTATTGAATAGAAACTTTCCTAATTCAATAATAACCTCTAATTATATCACTATTTTTTAGCACAAAAACAAAATACACTTCTTGAAATTCTTGAAAAACTTTTAATATAAAAATAATAATTAAATTACTCTTTTAATTTTTATTTTTGTTAAAAATTATAAAATTAGTTTTTTTATCTTTTTATCTCAATTTAATCATGATTTTTATAAAAAATATTGTTATTAATTTAGTCATCGTTATTAATTTTTCACAATATTAAGTTAAAAAAATCACAAATTAACATTTGATATTTTAATACCATTTATAAAAAGCTATAAACAAAACCAAATTTAATATTTTAAAAAAATCAAAATCAAATTAAAAAAAAAATAAAAAACTGAAAGAACAATGTGGCATTTCTTAACAAAACCAATTAATTTGCACAAAGATATCTATCTTTCTTATGTATTCATATGCAATTTGAAAAATAATATTTTAATCCATTTTTTTTATCCACTTTTAATTTATCACTTTCTTATTATCCTTTGATCATCTATTTTAATTTTTTATAATGATGTAATATGATAATCTAAAGATAATAAAAATAATGAATTAAAAATAGGTAAAAAAAATAAGTTAAAATGTCATTATTTTTGCGATTTGTAGGTACCGTTAGATTCCCCCATACATATTGAAAATGTAGTGAAAATGTAGGGCAGTAAATCCAAAAAGACAGCTGGCACAGTGCAGCATCTCAGAAGAGAACAACACAAATAAGTGTTGAGTGAGTCCTTTGGTCCTTTACAGTGGAATGGGTTGTTCAGCGAGCAAATCAGGGTCAGGGTTGAGCTTCTCAGAGACATGGGTGGTGATGGCGGGAACAGCTGTGATTTGTGGGTTTGTGGGATACATAGTGTATGATGCAATTATGGCGACTGCATCAGAGTTGGTGCAACGTTTGGTGGTGATTTCTCCACTCTTGTTGATCATCATTGTTCACTGCCTCTCCACAGGGACCCAGATAAGCTTCCCCATGCCGGGATCTGAGCCCACCGCCATCCACAGAGCTGGTGGTTCTCCCTGGGGTGTTGCCTTTCTTCTGCTGTTACTTTTCTTTCTCATCTCCTTCCAACCTTCCCTTCATCAACTTATCTCTTAGCCTCTGTGCTTCTAATTTTACTTCAATGCTGTACTTTCGCTTCTGAAAGTTTCCATCTTTCATGAAAATAAATGTTATGGCATGTCTGGTGTTCGAATGCTGCTTCTAATTTTAGTCTTTACGGGTAGTTTAGCTTCCAGCAAGTATCTTGCAAGGGACCTCTTTGGTAAGTGAAGCTGTGAGATGATAGTTCTTTTCGAGGGAGGCATAATAAATGAAACAAGACTTCAATAATTCTTCTCATCTTTAACTAAAAATTAGATTTTTAATTTTCATTTTATAAATTAGTCCGTAGATTTTTAGTACATTTTTCAGGTTCATGGATATATATTTAATTTAATTTTAATTTTAATGTTATAAATTTTAATTTTAATTTCATTTTATATATTAGTATGTAGATTTTTAATACATTTTTCAAGTTCATACACATATATTTTGAGCGTGTAAATAAATATTAATGAATGCTGTCACGATAAATTAAACAATAAAAAGCAGATTTTAAAAGTCTCTAATATATTTTAAATAATGAAGTTTAAAGATGTGTTATTTTGGAAGGAATAATTTAAAAAAAAAAAATGATTTGGATGAATTTGAGGATGAAATTTATGTTATTCTTTACAAGAGATTTGTAAATGATAATAGAATTGATTTGAAAATAAAATTTATAAAAATTAATGATTAATTTAATTGATGTGACTAATAAAAAATAAAATTTAGTAAATAATAAAATAAAATAATCAAATTGTCAATAGTATTAAAAGTAATATAAAATTATTATTAATATTTATTATTTCAATAAAATAAATATTATAATATAATTGATTTGAAAAATTGATTATTTTATTTTTTTTCTTTTTTATTAACACAAAAAATTTAAACATTTGTAATAATAATAATAATAATAATAATAATAATAATAATAATATTCATGAATTCGGAATCGGGTACAACAAAAATGGAATTGGATAAATGCTTCAAAAGCTTTTTGAAATTGGAATCAGATCCGACTAAAATATATTTGGTTCCATTCACTTATTCAAGAATACATCTGGTTCTAATAAACCAGTGAGTTTCGCACTACTATCTTCGTGTCTCTTTGTCAATGACCAATAATAATGGAAAGGGAGAGAAGTGTTATGGAATATAATAATTAGGACATATTGATAAGATGTTATAGATCACCCTCAAATCTTCTCTTAGTAGTGCGTTCCATTCTTTCTCATTGAGCGAAAACGAACACGAAAAATCTCTAAAATCATCACTCTCTATCACCTTTCAATCATAAATCTTTGAAAAAAAACACACACTAAATGTAACTTAATTTAAAAAAATATTCATTTAAAATGAAATTTTTATTTAATTATATATTATATATTTATTTGATTTTTAATTAATGTAAAATCTTTTATATTTTATTTTTTTACTTTCACTCAATCAGATGAACTTTCAACCATTTTCTACGGTTTGAAAACCTGCAATTTGGTTAAAGTTCCCATCTTTTTGCTGAAAATAATTGCTATGTGATGATCTTTTTCTGTTTGGACTTTTTCTGTTGGAGGTAATATCCAAAAGTAAGTACATCTATTTTTGCAAATATCGTGCTGGTAAAGTATGTTTGGATTTAGTGCGCACGAAAAATAATGATTTAACCTTTTTTGTTTCATTAAGTATGGAAATAAAAATGTAAAACCATAAGTTCCATTTTAGTTGGTCTTTTTTACATCTTATGCTACTCTGGAAGAGTCGAAATTTTGGTTTAGCTCCCTCGGATGACTATTAACATTTTCCGAGGACTATTACATTAGTATAGAATGCACATAACTTCTAATACACTTGAAAAATATATGAACCTCTCTATATTGAGACAGGAAATCAAATCATGAAAAAACAAGTTAATTGAGTCCTTGTTCAATTTACAAGTTTATACATACATTTAAATAATAAATTACAGATAGATAGTAAAAGACACACAGAGAGTAAGATAACAAAATTATGCTCACCTGAAACCTTCTCATCTCAGCATCAAATGTCTCTATCAAAGGTTATTACTTATCTCTTCCTGCTTTTTGCTTCTATCAAGGAACTCGTGTGCAAATTTAAAATAGGCTCTCTACAACAATTCGACCAAACAATGAACTACATGGAATTGGAAGCATGCTTTATCACAGAAACCAATTACCACTTTAACTAATTGTATGCGAAACTATATCAATCTGGTAGAACGAAAATATTGGACTCAAAATTATACATAAATTTAAATCTAATAAACATAAACCCTATTTGAAATATAGTCATCAACAACATTATTTAAAAATTATACAATCTCATTCTTCATCATCTTCTTTTCAAGGATTATTAGATGCATCCTTAGAACAACCCCTTCATTCTTCCATCTTCATCATCATCTTCAATAATATCACACATAATGAAATAGAAAATAGAAGTTAGAATATAAAAATTATTCATGAAAATAAAAAAATTAATAAAATTTAAATTAGAGAAGTTATAATCACCAAACCTATGCTTCCACATTTTTTTTTTGTAATAGACAACTTCTATACACTAGTGTATTTTTGGCTATCTAACTCGGTCTTTATATCTCGGTTGCAGAGCAAACAAAGTATATAAACATGCAGTGACAATTTTAAAATTTTTGCAACTTTTTATGCCTCGGTTATCACGATACCCAAGGCAGAAATCTCCATTCTGCCTTGGTTCACACAAACCTCAGGCCTAATGCCTAATGCCTGCCAGAATTTTTAACTTTCCCGCTATTTTTAATTTTTCATTTTTAACGAAAATGGTTATGCCTCGGTTGTGCAGGAGCCGAGGCAGAAAGTGGTTTTATGCCCGTATTTTTAATTCAACCGAGGCAGAAGAGTTAGGTTAAAAAAATAGCCAAATCATAAACAGTCACCACTTCGTCTTCTTCTCTACTCGTGAGGTTCTTCTTCTCATTTTCTCTATGGGAGGTTCTTCTTCTTCTCACAAGGTTTCAGACCCAATCTTCTCCAAAATTCCAAACTTTCTTTCACACCAACATCCAGATCCAATATGCAATCTCAAACTTTCTTTCGTTTTACATTCAAGCCAATTTAGTTTTGAGTTTTATTTGGGGGGTGGAGTGGTGGAGTATCAAGGTGGTTGGGTATGCTCAAAGGGATTTGGAGGTGACACACATGGTGGTTCGATGACTAGCGATTCTGGTTTGTTCATGGTGGCTAATGGTGCAAATGTGTGCTACTTCGCTCTAGTGCGTTGTTCTTCATTCTGTGGTGGTTCATCTCAAGAATGATCTATTGTAGTTTTTTGAATGTTATTTTTGCAGGTTGTGTGAAGGTGGTTGATGTTAAATTTGCTTCACGATGTAGGTGCAAATATGATGGTGTTTGCATTTTCTGGTTAAGTCACGAGGTGTGACGCGATGGTTGGCATCACAAATCTGTTGCGTCAAAGGTTCAAGTGTCTGCAGCATTCTCCAGCAAATAACTGCTCAGAGGAATTAGAGAAATCCTATCAAGGGGCAATCGTCTGATTTATTCTTAAAATTTTTAATGCACATTATGTCTTGGTTCCCTCTAGAACCGAGGCAATAAAAAAGAAATATGCCTCGGGTCATAACCAAGGCAGAAAGGTCACCCCTTGTTGTCTCGACTGGATATGCCTTAGGTATTAAATTGAAGCCAAATCGCCAAAATAATCATGACCAAAACCCTTTTCTACACTAGTGATACTTATTCAAAATCCTTGAACCAATGCTGAAAGCAGATTTATATGCAATTGTAGTAATTGAGATACTTAACAAGTCTCTAGCCATGACTAAGAAATCTGAAAAATGTTGACTATTACTCTTCCCCTATTCAATAACATCCATACATTTAGTAATATCAACATCCAATATTGGCTTATCCAAGTATATATGAAGTTGATTTCTTCTTATTTTAGCAACATCCTAAAGCTTGCGTTTCTTTATTTTCTAACATAAAAAGGCAAATCAAAGTTTAAATTATATGTATATATAATAATATTAAATGACAAAAAAGTAAATAACTTACATCAAAAGTGGTTGGCTCGATTGAAGCAACTAAAGATGACATTGACAAATCACTATACTTATGCTTTAGAATTAGGGAAGTTGAATTCTTGGAACAATATTCAAAAGCTTGTACAAATTTTCTTTCATCTTCTCTAACTTTACTTCCTAACAAAGAGGATTTATCTTCTCATAACAATATCCCAATATTTTCAACTTCATCATTGGGTTTAAAATTGACTCAAATAAAAGGACAATGCTATATTCATCCTAATATTTATTAAACTTCACCATCACCCTTTCAGCCATATCTCTTATGACTTGATCTTCATCTTTTAAACTTCCCATTAGAAGGGTTTGGAAGTTCCAAACTTATAAAAAGTACAAGTTTGATGTATGATAAATTGAGGTAGAAATCATATTTTTAATTTGATAAAATGCTGACAAGAAAGCACTAATTTTTTCTATTCTTTTCCATTTCTCCTTAGACAGACAATACTTGTAATTCTCGTTAACTAGATGTAAACTTGCAAACAAACGTTCGGGCAACTTGAAGCATAAAAAAAGTTGAGTTCCAACTTTTAGGAACATCCATACACAAATCACTTTTTGCATCAATGTTCTATTTTTTGAAGACATTGTTTAAACTTCATCATTCTAAAGCATCACTAAGAAATTTCAATTCTTCTTGCATAATCACAAATTTAAAATGTGTCTACAACAACACATATGTAAGAATTCACCATCACAAACCAAAGAATTTTGCAAAACAAACTGACTTTTTAAAGTTTTTATAAAAACATCATTGTTAGAAGCATTATCCAAAGTCAAAGAAAAAATTATTTTCTCAATTCCCCAGTCATGCAAAATTCGATTTATCTTCTTTGACAACTCAAATTTAGTGTGAGGTGGAAGGAAATGGAAAAAGTTTAGAATTTTGCTGCACAACTTCCAATTTGAGTCCACAAATGTATTGTTAAAGTAATATAACCCTCAGTAGTTAAAGACGTCCATAAAAAAGATGTCAAACAAATCCTATTTGATATTTTCTTGAACTCTTACTTTAGCTTGGTTTTTCCTTTCATAAATATTCTCAAAGCATCACTCTTGATTGTATTTCTAGAAACTAAAGTTACATAAGGATTCATATAAGTTATCCAAGTTCTAAGCTTTTTATACTCAACAAATTTGAATGGTAAACCGTGTTGGATAATTGAATTGGCACACATTTCACAGGAAACCATTTGATCTAATTTTCTTGGTTTCAACATTCCGTGTCCGTCCACAATCATTTGTCTCATATCTTCAAATTTGCTTTTGCTACATTTTTCAATGTGACGCTTCAAATGGAAGTGCCATATTTTTTGCTACCAACTATGTGTTTTTTGATATAACCATTACCCCTGCCCTCTCCTTTCCACAATCACCAACCTCAATCCTACATTAGTGTAAAAAGCCCATTTAACTTTGTCCAATATGTCTCAGATTTAAGAAAAACGAAGCATATCAAAACATGATGACATTTTTGAAATTATTGAGAACATTTGGGCTTCGATTCTATTAAAAACTGAAGCATATACACGTTTAGGCTTCAATTGTCTAAAAACAGGTGCCTAAAAGTTCCCATTAATTTTAAAAATGGTGGTGTTCGTCACTACGTCAAAACCACCATTGTCTCTCGTCGCGTTGGTGGTGGTCGCTGCTGTAGGCGATTCTATATGGTAGAGTTGTAGTGTTGGTTCGTGTCTCAATCGTCCTACACTCGTGGTGGTTGCAATCATTTGCACTCATGGTGGTTCGTCGACATCATGGAGTCATGGTGGTGGGAGGGATGTGTGTTTGCCTGAGTGTGAGAGTGAGATGAGATGATGAGAGTCTGAGTCTGAGAGATGGGACGACAAAGTCAGCAAGCAGCGAACAAACAACAAAAACACTACAACACACGTTTTTCTTAAAAAAAAATGGGTCGCAGGCTGACTCTGTTAAACTCATAGATTGGCTTGCTGGGTTGACAGATTGGGTGAGCCAAGCTAAGATAGGTTGATGGGTTGAAATCTCAATTCTAACTCGTTTTTTTTGGACAGACTAACCCATCGAATTTGACCCATTTTACCATCCTAATTATTCAAAAGAAAAGTAATTTAAGGCTAAGTAAAATTACGTACATTTTAATATGTATAAGGATGTTTGCATCCTCCTCAAGTGACTAATAATATCCATTGCAAGGACATAGTATAGCCATATATACAATGATATATACAATGACATGTATTTGGATAATTTGTTGAAATTTATATTTAACTTGAGTTCCAATTAGATTTATTTATTTATTAATGAATTTATGTTCGGTAAAAGTTGGTTAAAATTAATAAGAACAAAATTCTTCAACATTATAAAATAATCTTTTTATATCTAAGTTACTTTAAAAATTGATCATAAATATGGTTAGAGTAAAACAGGAAAGATTTGAGAGAATAAAGAAATGATACAAGAACTTAAAATAGTTTGATATATATAATGTGGATATATACATTTAAGACTATATTAGAAAATATTTGATTTATTTAAAAGTTTTAAATATGTTATTTATACAGTAATATACAATATAATATACCTCAATGATATATACAAGAAAGATGAAAATCAAATTTGACAATTCTAATAATTTTTCATTTAGTTTGATTTAAATCACCACGTAGTGTTTTCATCATCAATTATCCTTTAAAGTTAATTGAGAAAACAAAAAATCTCAACTTTTCTTAGCCATCAGATATCATTGGATTATCTGATATTAAGATTTTCAAGAGCTAAAAATCTCCACCACTTATTAGGTATATTATAAAATGACACTTTACGTGTTAAAAAACAAATTTTGTCAAATTTTATAAAAAAAAATATTTGTACAAGTACGATAGTCTTTTCTAAACCCTTTATTTTCCTATACTCTATTTCCCAAACTTACGTTCTCACACTATTGCATTCTCAATTCCAACCGGTGCCCTCAGTTAGTGAAGGAAGCGCCATAGAAAAGAGTCCGTGAAACAAAGAAAGCAAGGTTAAACTTCATGAGCAATATTGCTAAGGTGCAACATTTGAAGTAGAAGGAAAAGGGAGGAGAAGCAAAAGAAAACGAAAATGAATTTACACTCCAAGAAATTTATTAAAAATAATTAATCATTATTAACTAAGTTAGGAAGTATTTTTTAAATTAAAAATTATTAGTCACATAAAAAACTTATAACATAATTAGTTAGAGACGGCGTGCCGCGTGCGGCTGATTGATGTTTATCTTTGACGATGCAAAATGCATTTTAAAGTACACAATTTTCTTACAATTTTATCTTCCTACCAAATGTGCTCATATGTCAGGCTAAAATCGCTTTGAACCAAAGACCCAACTATTACAAGTTTTTGTATCCACCTCATAAGCTACTTGACGATTTTCGATATAAACAATACATAATTTTCTAATAATTTTATCTTTAACGTTGCAAAATGCATTTTAGAGTACATAATTTTATTACAATTTTATTTCCCTAACAAATGTGGACATATAAACAGTCTGTGTTTCTGTTAATATGCAATAAATTTAATTGCGCATCTTAAAATGAATCATAATTTTTTTATTCTTTTACATTCTCCACACACATGAAGGTTAAACTCATACATGAATATGATGACACAAAATTGGTTGCTATAAAATAAATGGAGAAAAGCTTTTTCTTTTTGGGTGCATGTGGTGATCCGATGATGTAGCAAAACAAGAAGAGCGAGTTTGTAGACAGAGGCACCTTTCGTTTTTTAATTTGTTAAATATATCTACCCCTCGTCTCATTTCAACATTATTGTTTATTCACATGAGAGAGATTTAGTTTCTCTGGTCATCGCGAAGAAGAAAAAAGCATGGGTGATCAAGATGAATGTGCACGCGTTTTCAAGCGGTTTGATGTGAACGGCGACGGCAAGATCTCGTTGACGGAGTTTGCAGAGGCTCTCAAAGTGTTGGGATTAACCTCACAGGAAGAAGTTGAACGTCGAATGGAAGAGATTGATACAGATGGTGACGGTTCCATCACGTTGGAAGAGTTGATTCAATTTCGTGATGCAAACCCTAACTTGATGAACGAAGTTTTGCAGAAACTCTGATCTTTTTGTCTTTTCATTTCTTCGATTCCTGTTCTTTTGTAAAATCACTTTTCTATTTATCCTTTTAGCATCTCCAATTAATTAATAGCTTTCTATTTGAGACATATATGTTGTAAAGTATTTTGGTTCATATGGTGTAACATGATCATTTTATCATCTTGATGTTAACGATGTTTTGAAAAACTTTAATCTTTTTCATCTTTTTCATTTTGTTGTTCTTATTTTTCATAAAAATCGCTTTTCTATGTCATTTTAGCATCTCCCTAGCTTTAAATTTGAGACATGTATATTATAAAATGCTTTCATTCGAGGATATAGTATAACGTAGCGGTAATTTTAAATTATAACGCTTGATCCAAGTCTAAAAGTAAAAGTAATTTTTTTTAATATGAATATGTTTTCAGAACATAAAATTTCACACGAAACCGAGTAATGATATGACAAGGTGAAACTTATTTAAAACAAAAGTAGTATTTTTTTTTTCAAGTTTTATTTAAGAACTTGGTATGCGAGGGAAGTCTCCCTCAAGTTCCATCATGATCCACCACTCCAACTTCTTCATTATTTTTCTTTTTTTAAATATGATTTTGATCTTTCAACTTTTAATGAAAATTAGAATTAGTTTCTTTTGAAAATCTTGAACCAATTTAGTCCTTCAACTCTGTAAATGCGTGAATTTAATCATTTTAACCAAATTTTATTAAGTTTATATTTAACGTTTCAAACACATTTCATTATAGTATTTTAGTTTGTTTATACCGTTTGACATATTTTCTCTTCAAAGCTGAAAAACACATTTGAAACGTCAAATAAACTTAAAAAAATTTGATTTAAAGTAAATTCATGCATTTCTAAATATGAGAGACTAAAATGGTTCAAGGTTTCCAAGAGGAACTAATTCCAATTTTCACTACAAGTTGAAGGACTAAAAACATATTCAACCTTTTTTTTAAGTTGAAGTAAGTCCATCTCGATAATCTTTCGAGTTGAAAAGCAATAAATACTTTACTTTATGATTCTTCTTTTTTATGAAAAAAAAGAGAATGTATGAAAGTCACACATTTTTATTTAAACACTTCATATAATTTTTTATTTTGAAATAATAATGTATATAAAACACTTTTCATTCACGCTAGTGATACAGACTTTGTGCATAAATACTATTTCATTCACAGTCTGCTAAAAAAAGGTTGGAAAGTGAGAAGAAAGGTTTGGAGGAGATTGTGAGAGACATTGTCAACATCGTGTAGGTGAATCCCACCGTTATCTGCGAGATCGTCCTTTCCCAATGGGTTTGGCGAGGTTGAGGGAGAGTCTTCATCTTGAATGCAAATCTCAAATCACAATTTCTAGAACAAGACTTCATTTTGTTTGCAAACATTCTACCAAAAAAAAAGTTGATTATATTAGACCAAAAAAGTGGTTATATAGGCTACACAATTGGTTAAGTTACATCGGATAATGTTTATGAAGCATTCAATTCCATATTCGTTTAATGTTGATGACTCATTCACAATTTCTGGAATAATCCTTCATTTCTTCATACAAACATTCTACCAAAAAAAGTTTGTTATATAAGATAAAGAACAATTTTTGGAATAGTCCTTCATTTCTCTATACAAACATTCTACTAAAAGAAAGTTTGTTATATTAGATAAAAGAAATGGTTATATAAGTTACACAATTGGTTAATTGGTTAGGTTACCTCACAAGGTGTTTATAAAACATTCAATTTCATATTCTTTAAAGATTGATAACTCATTCACAATTTCTGCAATATGCCTTCATATCTCTTTGCCTACTAAAACAACATTGGTTATATTAACCACTCATCGATAGTTCCTAGAAATATACTTTAATAATTCTTCATTTACTTTTAGAAAGAAAAAAAATGAGTTAAGTGAGTGCAAAAATGTGGTTTAATCAATTATAAAATTGGTCAAATGATCATATGACCTTAAACCACTTGGCTTTCATCAATAGTCTTTATAAAAATTTAAATTTCTTTATTTTAAAATTGTAACCAATGATTGAGTGTTTGTGGAAGCACACTATAGTTACTCTTGACTTAGACTCTGTTAACAAGTGGCTAAATCAATTCAAATAAGTGGTTAAACATGTCATATAATAGGTTAAATGATCATATTGCTTTAGACGACCACTTGACCTTCAATAACAATGTTTATAAACCTATCAATGTCTTTAAATTTGAATGCTTACCATTGATTAAAAGTTTCTGTAAACATACTTTAATTATTCTTCATTTACATTTGAGAAAATAGTAATGGGTTAAGTGAGTATGAAAATGTGGTTAAATCAATTACATGACCTTGTACAACTACTTGGTTTTCCACAATAGTCTTTATAGAGATTTGAATTTCTTTATTTTTGAATATAATTTCTCTTGATTTAGTCTTTGACAACAAAAAGTGGGTTAAATAAATTCAAATAAGTGATTAAACTTGTTATAGATTTAGTTAAAGGACCATATTACCTTAAACAACTGCTTAGCATTCTTTAAATTTGAATGCTCACCATTGATTGGGATTTTGTGGAAACATACATGAATTATTCTTCATTTACATCTGTGAATAAGAAAAAAGTGGGTTAAGTGAGGGAAAAAATGTTGTTAAATCAATTATAAAGTTGGTTAAATGATCATATGACCTTAGACAACCACTTGGCCTTCAACAATAGTCTTTATAAAGTTTTGAATTTCTTTATTTTAGAATGGTAATCAATGATTGAGTGTTTGTGGAAACATATTATAATCACTCTTTGCAAAAAAAAAAAAATGGGTAAAATAATTTCAAATAAGTGCCTAAACAAGTTAAACTAACACAAAAAGGCTTTTCACGCCAAATATTTTAGGTTTTTTACGTTTGACATAGGTCAAATGTAATTGTGGTCTGATAAGATATTAGACATACATTTACGTTTGATGCATATAACATACGTAAATTTACGTGTGGTGCATAGATAACAAACTTAATTTTGTTATAAGATAACAAACATCAATTTTTGGAATGTTTTTCTTGTTAGGAACAAGGCAACAAAGAAAAGAATAAAAGAGAGAAAAATAAACGACACGAAGAATTTAATGTGGTTCGGCGTACAATGTGTATGCTTACGTCCACGACTACACTAGGAAGTATTTTTATTTTGATGTGTATCAAACTTTACAAAGGATCTCTTATATAGCAAAATAGAGAACCACATTTCACAATTCTAAGCAACGTGAGACTAAATCAAGCACCATAATACTAATAATTCTCCCACTTGGGGTTTGATTTATATTATCACCTAGTGTAGTGCCTTCATCATCAATTTTCTTGAAGGCCAATTGAGGCAATGCAAAGTCTTAACTTAGTTGTTGTGACAGTCTTGGTCAACATATCAGCTGGATTCTCTACACCTGGAATCTTCAACAAAAATAAGTCTCCATCATTTATCAAGTTTATGATAAAATGATACTTCAATTCAATGTGTTTGCATATGGAATGAAGAATTGGATTTTTAGCAAGACAAATAGCAGTTTGACTGTCATTGAGTAACGAAGAGTCGTTTTGCTATTTTCCTAATTCTTTTAAAAGATTCTTCAACCATATCATCTCCTTTGCTGCTTCTGAGATAGCTACATACTCAACTTCAGTGGTTGAGAGGGAGACTCTTCCTTGAAGTTTGGACTTCCAACTTATAGTTGTACCACCAATTGTAAAAATGTAACCTGTTGTGCTCTTTCTACCATCCAAATGACCTCCCAAATTTGCATTAGAAAACCCCTGTAAAGTGAGATTACTTCTTCTAAAAGACAAATGCATCTTTGAAGTGCCCTTCAAATATCTCAATATCCACTTCACGCCTTCCCAATGCTCATTTCCAGGATTTAATAGAAACCTGCTCACAACTCTCACTACATGTGCTATGTCAGGTCTGGTGCAAACCATAACATATATCAAGCTCCCTACTATAGATGCATATGACACTTTAGAGATGTGACTTTCTTCTTCCTTTGTTTGAGAAGTTTTCCTTTTTTAGAACTTTAAGTGAGTTCACAAAAGTGTATTCCTGGTTTTATCATTTCCAACATTAAACCTGCTAAGCAATTTTTCTATATATTTTTCTTGAGATAAGTTCAGAATACCTTCAAATCTATCATTGGAGATTCTCATACCAAGCATTTGCTTTGCTGGACCAAGATCCTTCATTTCAAAATTTTATGACAATTATTTCTTCAACTTGTCAATTTCTGCCATATTAGCACTAGCAATCAACATGTTGTCCACATACAAAGCAAGAATGATATAGTTGTCAACATATTCCTTCACGTAACAACAATGATCTTCTTCACATATGTGAAATCTTGAGTTTCTCATAAACTCTTTAAACTTCTTGTACCATTATCTCGGTGCTTGTTTCAATCTATACAAACTTTTATGAAGCTTGCATACAAGATTCTCTTTGTCTTGTACTTCAAAACCTTTTGGTTGTGCCATAAAGATTTCTTACTCAAAATTCCCATGTAGGAATGCAATTTTCACATCTAACTACTCTAGATGAAGATTTTCTACAACTACTATACTTAAGAAAACTTTGATGGTAGTCATCTTGACAATAGGAGAGAAAATTTCTGTGAAGTCAATTCACTGTCTTTGTTGGAACCCTTCCACTACGAGTCTAGTCTTATATCTTTTGCTGCCATCTGGTTCTTCTTTTAACCGATAGACCAACCTATTTTGCAAAACCTTCTTTCCTTTTAGTAGCTTGGTTAAAGATCATGTTTTATTCTTCTGAAGAGACTTTATCTCCTCTTCCATTGCTAGCTCCCACTTAATATATTCATCTCCCTGCATAGTCTCAACAAAATGCATTGGCTCACCAACATCAGTTAACAACAAGTAATGCAAAGGAGAATACCTTTGTGGTGCTACAATTTTTCTGCTAGATCTTCTAATCAGTATTTCAGGAGTTACGGACTGTACTATTTGTTCAAGTTCTGACCCAAGCTTTGACTCAAGCTTTAACGACTCTACTTCTATATTCTTCCTTCTATTGACTACATCACTTTCTGAAATTTCTTCTAATGATACATGCTCTGGCTGTTTATTCATGTTTTCATTAAAAGTAACATTTCTACTTCTAATAATTTTCTTGTTTTTGTCATCCCAAAGCTTGTAGCCATACATGTCAAATCCATAACCAATGAGATAACATCGCTTTGCCTTAGGGTCCAATTTATCTATGCTATTAGAGTCTAACATAATATATGAAGCACAACAAAAAGCTTTCAGATGTGAAAAGTTTACTTCATTTCTAGACCATACTTCTTCAAGTAATTGATAGTCTAAAGGAATTGATGGTCCTTTGTTTATGAGATAGGTTGTTGTGCTTATTGGGTCTGCTCAAAATATCTTGGGTAATCCTTGCTGGATTCTCATACATCGAGCTTTCTCATTTAAGGTTCTGTTCATTCTTTCTACCATACCATTTGTTCTAGTGTTCCTAAAACCGTCTTGATTATTTTGATCTCGTTCTTTGAACAAAACTCCTTGAAATTACTACTGTCATATTCTCCACCATTATCAGACTTCAAACATTTAACCTTTAAACCTATTTGAGTCTCAATCTCCTTTTTCCACCTTTTAAACACAGGAAACACATCAGATTTATTTTTAAGAAAATAAATTATACCTTTCTTGTAGAGTCATTAATGAAGGTTAGTAATATTGTGAACTTCCAAGGGATTTCACTAGAGCTGGCCCTCAAACATCTGTATGCACACTAGTTTTAGTCTTTCAAGTTTAGATGACTTACTTGTTTTGGAGAAGCTAACCATTTTCTGCTTTCCAAATATACAATGTTCGCAAGGTCCAACATCAACATGCTTCAAGTTAGGTATTTTACCTTTTGAGACCATGAGCTTCATTCCTTTCTCACTCATATGCCCAAGCCTCTGATGCAAAAAAAAAATGAATTGTTGCCAACTTCTACAACTAATATCATATCCTCATCTGCAATCATGTAAAAAGATCCTCGCTTATTTCCATGAGCAACAACAAGACTACCTTTCATTACCTTCCAATGTCCATCTTTAAAGGTGGTGTAATGTCCTTCATCATCCAACTACCCTGTAGATATTAAGTTTCTCTTTAGGCAAGAATATGTTTGGCATTATTCAAAGTCCACACACTTCCATTAGAGGTTCTAATGTTAATATCACCTTTTCCCATAATATCAAGATATTTTCCATCTATAAGGTAGACCTTCCCAAACTTTCTTGAAACATAGTTAGATAATAGTTATAAGGAAGGTGTAGTATGAAATGACACACCTAAGTCAATAGAACTATCTAAACTACATAATAGTGCATCTTCAATTGCATCAGTTGCTACATTTGCTGATTGATCATCATCTTGCTTCTTGTTGTTGTTGTTGTGCTTTCTTGGAGCCCTACATTGATTTGTAAAGTGAGATCATTTTAAGTAGTGAGATCATTAATAACTTTAAGTGGGATGTAATTGCAATTTATGTGTCTTTTGTAATTCCAGTGGTTAAAACTTCTATATAAGCTGAACCCTTTTATCAATGAAGACAAGTTGAGTTTTGTTCAGAAATTATCTTTTTTCTATCTATTAGTAAGAGTGATTCTCCTAAGTTCTTAAGTGATTCAAGAACTCTTAGTTATATCAAAGGACTTCCACCTTTTCATATTCATCTTTTCTTCATTCTTAACCCAAATTCAGAAGAAAAAAAAACAATTACTGATTTTTAAGCAAAAATTATATTTCAGAAAGTGAACTTTTACCTCATTTTTTAATCACATCAATTGGAGTTCAACAACCGAAGATATTGATGTTTCTACGGTACTAACCAGATTGAAACTTCAACCTTTTTTTTCTAATCCATTTTTTACTAATTTTCCAAGTTTCTTAAAGGTTATAATTCTAAAGATTCGAAGTCATTTATTGTACAATTGGGGTTCAGATTAAAATCCTACACCACCTTGATGACATGGTGTACTTTTAACCTGTGTAGGAGTGCACTTTGAGACATGGTGTACTTTTAACCTTTTCCAATTGGCACCGGTTGGTGTTGGAGTGGTGGTGTACGCCACCTTTAGTGTGCCTCTATCATTTTTCAATTGTGAAATGGAAGTACTTACAAAAAGCAATGTCACTCAAAGGTTCTTCGTCTTTACTTCTACCTTTCTTCACACCCTGGTTTCCGTCCTCACTACTCTCTTTTCTCACTCAAAGCTAACCACACTCTCCTAACCAACTTCAACGCTTCACTCCATGCAGACAACCTTCACCACACCCATCCCGCAGGAACCTCAACAAAAGAATACTACATCAATGTGGAACCCAAACGAAGCTTAATTATAACCTTCACACCAAGCTCCAACACTCATCCCAAAGCTTACGCCTTCATCAATGGCATCGAAGCCATGTCATGCCAACTGATCCCGATCAAGCACTCACCAAATGTACAAGTGAAAGCTCCACTTTGAAGCCAGAGCACAGAACCAAGGTTGTTAGGAACAAGATTTCCACACCCTCACACCCTCCTACGTCACTCAAAGCACTACCACCCAAACCATCATACCCAAAAAGCATGAAACTTCCATTAATAGCCTCTGTTTTGGCTGCGTCGTTGTTACTATTGTCGTTCGTCATCGGATTCATAATCTTCCGATGCGTAAGAAGAGTTAAATCCGAGAGAGATAGCAACTCGGAGTCTTCAAGCACGCGCTGCCGCGAGTTTTCTCTGGCGGAGATAAGAGCAGCCACCAACAACTTCGACGAGCGTTTAATCGTGGGCAGAGGAGGGTTCGGGAACGTGTACAAGGGACACATCGACACGAGTCACAAGCCCGTGGCCATCAAGCGGCTCAAACCGGGTTCGGACCAGGGCGCACACGAGTTCCAAACCGAGATCAGGATGCTCTCGCGGTTCCGCCACGTGCACTTGGTTTCGCTCATCGGGTACTGCAACGACGGCAGAGAAATGATCCTCGTCTACGATTTCATGGCGCGTGGGACCCTCCGAGACCACTTGTACGGCTCAGGCGAGGCGCTGTTGTGGGAGCGGCGGCTGAAGATCTGCCTGGAGGCCGCACGTGGGCTTGAATTCCTCCACACCGGCGTGGGGCGGCAGAGCGTAATCCACCGTGACGTGAAGAGCACAAACATCCTGCTTGACGAGAATTGGGTGGCGAAGGTATCGGATTTCGGGTTGTCAAAGGTGGGACCGAACGCGTCTCACGTGACAACAGACGTGAAGGGTAGTTTGGGATACTTGGATCCTGAGTACTATATGAGTCTTTGGTTGACGCAGAAATCTGACGTGTACTCTTTCGGCGTGATTTTGCTTGAGGCATTGTGTGGGAGAGCCCCTATAGCGAGCAGGGTGGAGAAGGAGCAGGAGTTTTTGGTGGCGTGGGTGAAGCGGTGTTTTCACGGTGGGAATGTTCATGAGACGGTGGATCCAGTTTTGAAAGGTAGCATGCGCCCCAAGTGTTTGAATAAATTCGTGGAGATTGCTCTGAGTTGTTTGAATGATCATGGGAAGGACCGGCCTCTGATGAGAGAGGTGGTGAAGGGGTTGGAGTATGCGTTGAATTTGCAACGCCGCTGCGAGCAAGGTGAACGGGAAATTGGGTTGACAGAAATGGAGCGTCATGGCGAATTTGACGACAAATTTGCTTCTACCAGCAGTAAGGCTACGACGACATGCAGTGAGGAGGAACAAGCTTTGGTGCATGCCATGTTCTCTGACCTTGGAAATGGAAATCAAAGACCACGGTAATTAGTATCGTCAAACTCTGCTAGTATCCAACCTGTAAATCACGGAGAAATACTAACTACTGGCTTAATGTATGGATTTACTGCCAAACTCTAGATGTTCCTGAACTGTAGTTAGTAAATATTTACATAATAGTAGTTAAGTGGATCATATATTTTTCGTATAAATCGAAATCTCAGTTGTTACAAATTTATATTTTACAACAATAAATTATGGGTTAAGTATGTTTTTAGTCTCTGAATTTTGGTCCAAAATTGGAATTCGTCCCTAGTTGAAACTTCGATAAATTTTGGTTCCTAAACTTTAAAAATAAATAAATATAGTCCTTTTAACCTAATTTTGTTAATCATTTTTTAGGTTTTGAATGCATTTTTCAGTCAATATTAGAGTTGTTTATGCCGTTTGACACATTCTCGACTCAATATTTATTGAGAAATGCGTTCGAAACCTGAAAAAAAGTTAACAAAATTGGGTTAAAAGGACTATATTCATTCATTTCTAAAGTTTAAGGACCAAAATTTATCAAAGTTCTAACGAGGAACGAATTCCAATTTTGAGTCAAAGTTCAGGGACTAAAAACATACTTAACCCATAAATTATATAAGTTTAAACTCAATCGTTATGAATGAAAACGCGGTGTTATTTTCGAAAATAATTAGATAAATTTATATATTAGTTCACAATCCTATAGATGGAATATATGTGTGTTTAAAATATTTTGTACACCATTTTCATTTCTACTTAGCTCATGTCCATGTACTTTTTTTCTCTCATTATTCGCGCTCTATGCTTCTTTTCTCCTCCTGCTCAAATCATTTACTTCTTTTTCACCTTGAGCTTGCTGTCATCATCATGTCACCCCTCACTCGCAATAGGGCTGAGAAAAGAGAAGTTATTCAATTGAAACCGAAGAAATCTGAAGCAAATTTGAGTATATAATTAGCTTGGATCGGATAAGAAGATAATGTCAGATAAATAATATTAGTTAAAATGGATAATTTTGGTCAGATTTAGATACAGCGTTAAAATTGTATGAATACTCAACTCAATTTGAATTTATATTTTAATATTTATAAAGTGATAAATATATTTTAAATCTAAATCTTTTTAATATGATACTATTTTATTAAAATTTAGCCTTAAATTATTTAAAATGATAATTCTTTATAATAATTATTATAAAAATTTTGTGTTGTTTGATTGACCATTATTATCCACCACCATCTAATTATGATGGGTTTTTGTGTTATTCTTTTACGCTAACCATCAACAAACTAACTGCCTAATAGCCCACTCCACAATTATGCAATACCATGGGGGTCAACTTGTACACAAATAATCGAGTGACGCATGGTCATTTCCAAACTTTGTGGGTCCACACCACAATACCACCTTCACTTTTGACATTGTGCCTCTAACTTTCGCTTTTCTCAACGATCACAGTTGTCGCTACACCCAGATCATGTACAAACACATATATTACATCTGTTCTTTAAGATAACTTGCACAATATGTGACACATATTATATAAAATATGACACACTTATTACATTACTAGCATCTACATCAAAATTTATAATCAATATAAATATTAATACATAATTAGTGTTAAATACGAATTTTATAATTTATATTTATATTTATATTTATATTGTATACATATTTTATAGAAATCAGTTGGATTTCTTTTGCATTTGGGAGATGGATTTCAAGTTTTCTTATGTTTAACAAATTTAGGTTAAGTGTCCTAGAAGTTGGAAATGGGACATTGGTACTTCAATTTTTGTGTATGAAAAATTCTATTGATAACTTTAAAAAAAGGAAACTTTGTGCTTTAAAAAAGAAAAAAAAAGATTTTGCAATGAATGCTATTATAAAAAAAAGTTAGGTGTCTCGTCTTTCCTTGGTCATGACTTTAGGAGCAAAATAGGGAGATTCCAAGACTGTTATGTGCTTTTAATTGAATGGTAAAGTAGGATCAAAGTTGAAATTGGGGCCATCATACGTTGATTTTTATGCAAATCTTAGAACTTTACATATGCAAATGAAAATACTTTTTGCTTTCTTAACATTATCATCAACTTTATGTGATAAAAAATAAGAGCTGCATGTAAGGTTGTGCGAAAAGACGAACTATGATTTATATACAGGATATTGAATCCACATAAAATGGAATTAATGGTGGAAAAACAACCTTGTATAAATTTTTGTACACAATATAACTAATATTCAAACGAAACATGTTTGTAATATATACTTTAAAACATACTCTATATTATTAACAAAAAGTTATTTAGAAATATTATAATTTTCTTTTTGGATGTAATGTAATAAACTTTTATTTTAATTTTAAAAATACAAAAAAATTATTAAATAATGACTAATTTTAGTGAACAAACACTATAAGAAATGTGTTATTTATCGACGGATTATTCCTGACGGATAAAGTGCCGTCAGTAATTACGTCTTACCAACGATATTTTTGATGGATAATATCAGGTTGATTATCGACGAATTATTCGTCGGTATGTCGTCGATAAATGCGTATGTTTATTCTTTTAAAAGGACCTGTCGTTAACATCATCGATAAAGTACATGTATTTATTACCGATGAATTATTCTGTCGGTAAGTCACTACTTAAAATTAATTAAAAATAGAAAGGGCTTTGACGCACATTTTCACACCACACAACGCACTCCCTTTTGTCAGTTCTCCACTTCATTGCCTGCGTCCCAATCTGGTTGACGTTTAAGGTTTCACCGCTGTCGCTTAACGTCGCTCTGTGGCCAAGGTGGTCAGTGCATCTCCATCATAAGCCTTCACTCCCCTCCGTCTTAAGGGCTTTGCTCTGTCGACTATGTCCCAAGCTAGTGGGGGTTGCTCCATCACCTGAGGTCGCGACGTTGCTAAGGTTGCTTCGTCCCCGTGGTCAGTGCATTTCCATCAAAAGCCTTCGCTCAACTTTGCTGACATACGCGAACCTTTGATGACCTACGCGAACCTTTGCATTATCTGCATCACATTCGTCAGTGGGATTCTTCATCCCCAAATAGGTTAGTGCGAGATTCAATGTATGTGTTCTGCTTAAACTGATTTGTGCATCCGTGAAGATTAATTCTCTACTTGTCCTAAATTGGTGTTGTGATGAATTGATGCTATGATGAATTGATGTTGTCATGAATTGGTTCTATGATTAATTGAGATATTTGTTGTAATTTGTAATTGATTGTATAATTTCAACCTTAAATTTTGATATACTTCATTCTCTTGTCATGGATCATCTGTTTTGTTCAACTTCAATTCAGAATTGAAACTTTGATTTGTTTGGTTAATTGAATAGGAATTTGCACAATTCTAGTTTATAACACGGGAATTGTGGAACCCTAATGGGCTTGGTTTATTCAAGAGGGCTTCGTGAGCCAAATTGGGATTTAACATTAAAATTTTTTTTCCTAATTTTTAAGAATAATTTAACTAGTAAGATAGTTGGGGTTGGAAGTTTTTGTCTGGTAGTTTGCCAAGCTTAGTTGGTAAATTGGCAGTTTTTAAATTAGGGATTTGGGGATTTGTGTTGCTAATGGGTTTTTGAATCGAAAATGTTGTGTGGTTGAGTTTATTTTAACCTGAACATGGACACAATTTGGAACGAAAATTACTATTCTCAGTTTTGAAAGGCATTTTTTTTTTGTGTCAATTTAAGCTATGTAGAAGTTGATATGAAATGGGTTGTAAGTGAAATGAAGCAAATATATTGAAGAAGCTTTGATGTCTTTGGTTTGTCTTAAAGCTAGTGTGAACTGTTCAATTGAACATGCACTTAAGGCTAATACAATTTTTTAGAGCCAAATTCAATGGCCAAAAAAGAACTATGTTACATACATTACTGCCACAGTTAAGTTTGACGAGTGATGCAATCTAGTGGCACATGTAAATTTGAATAATTTTTTATTAAACTAAATCAATTATAGAACCTTCAACTACACCACTGAATGGATCATTCGTTTTCTGTTTTGAGTCTTATATACAGTCACTAACACACCTAATTGTCAACTAGCTACTCTAGTTAAAAATACCAAAGAGTCAATACCAAAAGCTAACCAAACTAAGTATGTTTGGTGGAATGAGTGCTTCCTTCTTGACAATTTCACTATATTCCAATCACTTTTAGTGTTTCTTGAGGACTTCTAACTCTTGAATCACCAATTTGAACTACATATTTCAAAGTCAACCCTAAGGTCAAACTTCCATCCTAGAAATGCTCTTCAAATAATTAAATTGCTCCATATCTTTTTTCATATTCAAATATCATTGTCAGTTAATTAATGTGACACACAAAAATGTCATATCATTGTGTTTTTAATTTTTTTAATTTATAAGGTTTAAAATAATATTCTTTAACTGTTGAATAAAATGACTTTTCCAAAGTTTTTGATTTTTTATGTTGTTCAAGACAGGTTTTTCATCTTCCAACTCGTTTTGCGATTACTTAATGTCACACCCAACCTTCATAAATCTGATTCTCATTTTACAGATATTAATAAGTTTTAAAATCTTTTTTTAAATTGTTGAATAAATTGGTTTTGCACTAATGAAAAAGCTTTTCCTGTTCCAATGTTTATGATTGTTTGCACTGCTCGAGAACTTTTTTACATCTTCCAAGAAATTTTGCAGTTAATTAATGCACACCAAAGCATCGTATCATTCAAATTTTTTTTATATCTATATTAATTTATTAATGTATACATTAATAAATTAAATCATCGAAGATATTTACTTGGCTTCTCTATGAAGTTTTTATCAATATTGAAGTCTTATATGTTTTACATCCTTAATTTTTATTATGCATAAGACGTTTTTTAGTTTTTGTACAGTTATCAAAAGTATGGAACCAAAGAACTTTTTACCAGCAGGATCAGATTCTTATCAACCATCCTTATCCAAAGGTATGCACTTTATGTGTTGTTGTTTACACAAATAATCTTTGTTCTTTGAAGTCCATCTCTTAGTAATCTATAAATTATACTCATGTACTTTGAAGAAGACAAATACCATAAATTATATACTTCATATGTTGTTGTCTATAGAATTAGGGTTTTTCCTTTTTTTTTTCATTTCTGAAATAACATCTTTTTTCTTCAGTCTCTTTTCTTTTTTTGTTGAATGCTTTTTAGGCCAGTATGTATTTGCAGATTTGCATTGTTTCCACAATATTGTTACAATTAATGGTTGATTGCAAAAGACATCACAACAACACATTATGTATTTATTTTTAAATAATATATTACATGCTTTCTGTTGAGCATAATTTGTTTGTATTACTTTTCCTTTTTTTATGTAACTTGTGAATACATGCATATGAAAATGTAATGGTTTCTGACATCAATAATTGATATTTTCAGTTCACACAAAACGATGTTAGTATGAAATCTGCGTTTGTAGGTCAAAAGTATATATTTCTATAAACATCATATGTCTATCACTTTTGCAATAGCTTAGAACTCCATGTTTGTAGAAACCTAATTTGATTTTTTTGTCCTTTTTTAATTCTTCTACCATTTGAAAGTAAATACCCCAATAAAATTTCTACCTTAAGTTTTGCAAGAATTTCCAAATCCATGTTAGTATTAATCCTTAAGTTAGATGTCAACTTTAATTTTTATGCATTGTTTGACCAAAGAAAAAGCTAAAACTCTATATCTACTTTTAAACTTTTCATTAATTATATAATAAAATTAATATGAGGACATTTATTTATATTTGTTTTATTTATTTATTTATTTTATACTTTAATTTTTTTGTATTTATACATCTATAAATATGTATGAGGTCACAAATCTAATACTCGGTTGTCTACTTCTGAATTTTGTATACCGTTGCTGTAAGTTCTATATGTGTCTCTGTGAAGTTCAACAGCAAAGCTAGAACATAAGTTAAGTTACTCCAGAGAAAGAGAACTGAAATATCATTGTTAAGGTCATACGTTCATGGTTTGTTCCATATTTCAGTAAACAGAGGTGTCCTTTCTCAATGGAGTTGGTTATTCAAGACAAAGAGTTAATATTGCGTTTAAGTTTTTCCAACATTTTTATGAAGAGATTCTTGGTAGGTTGAACATGTTATTTATATTGAGTTTTTGCAGGGAGGTAAAATACACTCGTCCATTACAATACTCTAATTTACAAATTTTAGAATGAAATATATGAAGACCATGTTTATGGAATCCAAAATTTCAGTGTTGCTTTGAATAGTGGAATATACTAAACTACACACCACCCCTATAAGATTAACTTCCAGTTTGGTACAAAAGTTACTTTGTTTGATACTAACTTGGTTTTAGATATCAAACCATAATACACACCTTTGTCGATATTGACTACCACTGGATTTAACACTGATTATTTAGTGGGTAAGCCAATATTTATAGTTTTGTATTATTTTTTCTTTTTTTGTATTAATATTTATTTATTTATTTCATCATTTTGATGTATTATTATGTAGATATCTTAGGATTACTGATAGGAGTTGGAACTGTAAGAGAATTGCAAGTGGATGGGAAAACAACAAAATTAAATGTCATTGCCATATAAGTTTATGGGTACTTTACTTGTAAAGTTGAGTACATACATTTTTTGTTGTTGTATAAAAATAATGATTTCACATAACATTTATTGAATTTGTAGGTTTTGAATAGAATGTACTTTTTTTTGGCATTTATGTGATGAACTAAATGTCCAAATGGAAAAGTACAAAATGCTACAATAAGTATAGAGTTTGCTAAAGTTAAAATTTTTCAAGGAAAACTTGTTATTACACTATTATGAATGTTAGTTTGAGATACACTATTTTGCAATTTAGATAAGATTCAAGTTCATAATTGTAAGTATTGCACTAGGATTAAGTACAATGTTGATTTCAAGGAGGCATCTGAACTAAAATCAACGTAATATTTTATTTCTTTTTCATTTGATTATAAATTACAAATATTCAATTATATCTATTGTGTTTACTTTTTTTTCTTGACAAAATGTGTGAGAACACCAAATCTCCATCACAAGGATTAACTCAACTATCCCAGAGTTCTAAACATACTATTTAAGATGACTTGTTAACGCTTACACCTAGGACAAACATACAAGGTCTCAAAGATTGTAAAGAGGTAAGAATATATCAACAATTCCAAATTTTTTATTCACATGACTGTTGTGACTAATTTTTTTTTATTGTGAAAGGTAACCCCTTACATATTGTTTAGAACCATTAAACATATTTTGGTCGAGGCTGATTGGTGGTATACTGCATGTGTTTGCAACAAAGTTTTTTATCCAGATTCTAAGATGTTTTTTTTTTTTTGCGAAAAGTGTAAAACCATGTTATGAAAGTCTTTCCAAGGTAATTTTATTATGTATTACATTTAATTTCAATTGAAATATCTTCTGTATTTTCCACTTTTTTTTCATAAATAGCTTTTTCTATTCATTTTTCAAATATAGGATCAAAATTCGAGTCATTAACTCATCCGGTTTAACCATATTTGTGTTGTTTGATAGGGATGTAACCATCTTTTTCAAGAAATATTGTGTTGATATGTTATAAAGTCATGATAAGGTCTACTTTACAATAAGAATTTAGATATATTAAATAACAACTTAACTTATGAACATTGGTATATATTAATAAAAATCTACTTACCTACACTACATGTTATTACTTTGTTAACATCGTTAATGTTGTCATTGTCATTATTACGTCCATTAGTTCTTTGTCTGCTATTGTCGACATCTGTATTCACTAAATAAATAAATTCATAGTAATTTAAAAATCTTCATTTTCATGGGTTTACAATAGGCATAAAAAAATAGGATGAATGTAGAAATATACCAAAACTACTATTGTTTGTTGTAGTAGAAGTTGGAGATTGTGAAAGGTTTAAGTTTTTCTTGAAGAACTTGGTATATTGTTTTCAATCAATGCATTTAATGAAACTTATGTTATTATTTTTTTAAAATTAAATTTGATGTCTATTTTTCAACAACTAACAAAGATCACTCATCATTTCTGGTATGAAATATTGCATTCATATTTTGGATGTTGTTGATGGTGTTTGGACATCTGTCAAATAATTATTGTAATAGTAATGAATGTAACAAAAAAAATACTTAATTCTTTGATATAAGAAGAATTAGCTTATAAACAAAAGACTTACTAAAATCCAATTCAGTTAATGACTTCCTTTGTGTAACATTTTGCAATAATTTATCAGATTGACTTATTTTGTGTGTCACCAATAAACAAAACATACTTCATTATGCATGTGCATTTTGAAGTTCAAGTCAAAAACATATAAATAGTATAAAATTTAGATTTAAAGTTAGTTATAATAAGGAAACCTGATATGTTGCTACTTCCAAAAGCATTGTTGGTATATTTTTTTTCTTCAATTTTCTTCTTTGTTATCTGCAAGAAAAAAAATGACTAATACAAATGAGCACTTTATAACTATTTGTTATTGTTAGTTTTGAAATGGTTGAAATGCCACGAAGGGGGGGTTGAATTGGCTAGTTAAAAAATTTAGGCTACTTTGAAAGTTAAAAACCACCTTTAATTAAATCAATTAGATCACAAAGTTAGGATGCAAACACTACTGAACTGTATACTTTCAATCGGTCAAAAATAGAGTTAATCGATTGATTTTACTAAACAGATTCTATTATGGTATAATCAACCGATTGAAACAGAAAAATAGTTGACTAAAATACTGGGAAAAATGCAGAAAGCAGATTCGAGTTTTAAACAAGAAACAATGCACAACAATGATCAAGCAGGTTCCAAATGAATATGAAAAAGATGATTAAACCACAAGTTCTTTAAACTTTAAAATGAATATGCAAGAGAGAAAGGTTAGAGAAGAGAAAAGACCACGAGATTTTTATACTGGTTCACTCAAACCTGAACTACATCTAGTTTGTCAAGGCAACCTGAGCTTGAGAAAGATCAAACCTCAGTGGTAGCACAACCCAGCCTACCACAAACCACTTTCTCCAAGCTTCAAACCAAGCCAAAAGCTCTAAAAATTGATCCAAATCAATCTTTAACTACTGCAAATTGTATGATCACGAAGGAGAGAGTTTCCACGAGTTTCCAGAACAATTTCGTGTTAAAAAATTATCAACAAACCTCTCTTTCAAAAATCATAACTTTTATAGTCAAACTGTTACGAAATTGAACAGGTTGATTTCCAAATCAATCGGTTGATGAAATCAACATGTTGATTTCACTTGACTTAAGTGAAAACAATCAATTAAAAAATAAATCAACTAATTGAATTAGTTGCAGTTTAAGACCAATGCAGCCAACCTTTTAACCTGTTGAAAAGCCATTCAACAGATTAAAAGAGACATTTTAACCTATTGAAAAACCATTCAACATATTAAAAACCCAACAAAGACCAAATACATGTAATTAATGCTACAAGGTCTACAATATGAATTACAAACTTCAAATACACTTTCTTAATGATGTAACTATGTGGAGAGCACACGTTCTAGCCTTGAACAACATGAATACCATCAAATCTCTTTTTCTTCATCAATGTAGACTTCATTCCAATGGTAATGACTTCAAGATAGTTCAAAAGGGCTTCATTAAATCTTCATCAAATCTTCAAGAAGCATATCACCTTGGCTTCTCATGTCAAAAATTTCCCCCTGATTGGTTGAAGCCAACCTCTATCTTCTTCTATCTTCCATTGTAAATTACTTCCATATGTTGGATACCATTAAATTGATGAAGTGACACCTTAGCTTGAAGCTTGTGTGTAACATCCCTAGGGAATATTACTTAAAAATAAATAATAAAAGAAATAATTATATTAATAGTCATCTCAATAAAAATCCCAACGCGGGAAAAATTTAAATTCATTAAAATAGCGCGCCAAAACTCATAACTAAATCCATAAAATGTTACAAGTTCCCAAAATTTGTATTTAAAGCATAAAATACACATGAGCAAAACCCTAGCTCTAATCCCACTGCTAGCCCTCACTCCGCCGTCTAGTCATCCTCAGCATCACCTGTACCAACATCTGCTCCCGTGTAACGAATCACACGATCATCGCCATACACAAACACACAAATAAGAAAGGGTGAGCTAAGAAAAATAAAATAAGCGATATACAATATGCAAAATATAGCATACATCCATCTTATTCATTCTACATAATTCTTGGCCAAGACCTTAACCCCAAGACTTATCAGTCTTCAAATCATACAATTGGTTAGCCTTGGACTCGGAAACATGATGCTCACACGAACCTGCCCGCTCGTGGTCCTGCCTCTATGAACCTCCCCACTCGTAGTCCTGCTCTACAAACCTCCCCGCTCGTAGTCCTACTCTACGGACCTGCCCGCCCGTAGTCCAACACATGTGATCCACCAGCCCCGTACCTCCCCGCATGTGGCATCTCTCACCGTGAGCACGTAACATACGAACCTACCTCGCTCGTATCCCCACGTGAGAGTAACTTGATATGAACCTCCCCGCTTATATCATCACATGTCAATTATCATCCATGAACCTACCCGCTCATGGCACAGCATCTCCCGATCCAAGCAAAGCATCATTATCAGTTAAAACAACACACACAACTCATAACCTGCCATGCAAGCGCCTGGCGCATCCACCAGTACCGCTTGGCGAAACAGGTTCAGGCCGCCTGGCGATTTTCGTCCCACCGCCAGGCGCTATGTTCTCGTACAGGAGCTCGCTGTCTCGCGTCCGCCTGGCGGATCTCGTCTCACCGCCAGGCGCCAGCCTCTGCAGACTCCCTTTCTGGGTCTTCGACCGCCTGGCGCACCCAGTTCAGCCGCCAGGCGCTGTGACAATACCATACCAGTCATTGATTTTCACCTCTCTTTCAATTATCCCACACTTCCTTAATCTCTCCCAAGGTAGTAAAATAACCCTAGTTAATCCCACTCTCGTTCTGGATTCCTAGCCATCCTCTTGACTGATTTCAGTACCTATCATCTCTCATTCCAAACTCCCTATCGTACCTAAGATTCACCAATTTTCTTCCAACATTCCAACATAATTTCTCCTATTTCCTCATCAAGGCACACAATACATTTTCTCATACCACATTACTTACTCAAATGGCTCTATCACAGTACCACACCACAAGGCATAGGATTTTTCCCCTTTCCTTTATCAATAGCCAATGACTCATCTCAACTCAAAGTGAAGCCACTCATACAATACCCCATAGCATTTTACGTATTTATTTCACAACAACAACAATATACACAGTCTATCTATTAGTCTTCAATCCTTCTTTTTCTACACCACCTTAACTGTTACCTCGATTCGTTAATTCACCCATCTCATGTCCCAATTATATCCTATCAACCAAGCTATACATTTTAACCTTGAAACTTTGCATTATGATCATTACTTGCTCTACCTCAAATTCCACTTCCTATTCCAACGTCCCTCGCCAGTGTTTATCGTGCCTATTCAGAACACAACACCCCAACTGCCACTGCAGTCGCCGCCGCCTGGCGGCACTCTATTTGTACCAGGCGCAACAGATTTTCCTATCCCAGTTCGTGATCCCTTCTAGCTTGATTTGATACCCAATTTAATTACACCAACCTCACTAATCCATATCAATTTTTCCAGACCAGAACTCAAATCAATCCAAGCCCCAATTGAAATATTATACCCACATGGTATTACGCACAACATCACATTCAGAATCCAAAACAATCCAAGTGCCATTCAAAAACCAAGAACACCCGTACCTTGTGACTCCCCGCCTGGCGGATATTCAACCTTGCCAAGCGGTTCAAGCCAAACTCAAGAACAACATTGTCCTACTTCGAATTCCAATCGATTACCGCCTAACCCAATATTCAAAAGAAACTTTAACATATCAATTTCAATAATCCAATTGATTATCACGCAAACAGCATTACAAATCACCAAAATAGAACGCAACAGTGTCGCGCCGCCTGGCATGAATTCATCGCCGCCAGGCGGTTCATGCCAAAACAAGAACAACACACCAGTCTGATGTGCCGCCTGGCGGTAGGGGATGAACCGCCAGGTGGTTTCTGGAAAAATCCAGAAACTTCAATACAACAGTGCAGAAAACGATGCAGTGATCATGTTACGATTCATGGCATTGTACAATTATTCGATTGCAATAAAAAAAACAATAAAACAACTCCCCTAACCTGGATTCCTTGCCAAATTCGAATCTGTATGCCTATCCCTTCACAAAACCTTCCTAGCCTTTGTTTCCAGTCCAATCCTCGGTGATTTCAGCCCCACCACTTCTCTCAATCAACCCCAAAACTCTGAAAAACCCTTGCTTATGGTGAGTACGAATTTACAGTGCACTCTTTCTCTTCTTATGACCTTCTCTCTTACAATCACTCTCACTTATTACCCTTTTAGTGCTTTACACGAATTTGAATAAAAGAATTACACCAATGCTAGTCCAATGTTTAATTACCCCTTTGTTTTCTAACCCTTTCACATTCATGCTAAAGGAAAAATTGGCAAAAAGAAATTATTTAGTTCTCAACAAGGTTTGAACCCACACTCATGCACATACCAAACTAAGGCCAAACCACTCAACCAATTCATATTTCATGATAACTCCCACAATTCTAGGAATTTATCATTACACCACACATTCAATATATAAATACACAAAAACGTATAATTTAAATAACATCCAAGTGGCACACATAGGACTCGAACCCAAGTCCTCACACACAACCAAAGTACTCTCAACCACATAAGCTAGTACTTTTCCACATCATAATTCCTCACATTAATTGCTTTAAATGTTCTTATTACCCGTCCTAATTAAATAATTAATTAAATAACTATTTAATTTTCTCGGGTCTTACATTGTGAACCTGAAAAACATTTATAGTAGCAATACACACAAGCTAGAAAGCACACACATATGCACATGCTCCCCTATCAATAATATGGGTTCAAATTCATATTTGATTATTGATTCCAATTTTAATGCTTCTACTTAGTTCAATGTGATCAATTTTCCATTTTCCAATGTTTCTCCGCCTTTGGATTCATCAAAAAGAACAAATGCATAAAGAGAACAAACATTACATATCCTTTCATTAATACTGGAACAAAATACAACCAACAAAATCTGAAAATAGAGAAAATAGGCATAAAGCTGATATAATCAGCCGGCTAAAAATAAAAATAATCAACTGAAACTGACAGAGCCTAAACTGAAAAAGCACAAACACATGGATGCAGTGCATGATCCTAAACAACCAACACACTCAATCATCCTGAGGATCATTTCTAGTCTGGAATGAGTTCAACATGTCATGGATATGATGGATTTGGCCATCCAATGCATTGAATCTCTCATTGCAATAATTGTGATGTGCATGTTGGGACAATTGAGCTCATGCAGCTGGTTCAACACCATCCTCTCAAAATGTCAATACACAGGGCCTCTATCGTCTAGAAGGTTGTAGGGAATTAAGTCGATGGGTCCAGCAGTTGGTTCTTCCTCTTTATTTGCACCACTTGAGCCAGCTTCATGGTCATGTGCACCACCAACTACAGCACCAGCAGTTGTACATGCATTTCCCACCTTGAGAAAGCCTATTTTGTGCAGATTTTGGTTGGAGGTATGGTTCAACAGTCCAGTTGACTCTTCTAGCTCATCCTCTACATCAATTCCAAAGTATTCTATGAATTTAAACACCAAAACCACATATGGCAGCCTAAAATCCGTGAACCTCTTGGCCTTGAGCATGTGATCATGAAACACATAGATCCAATCCACTTGAATGTTGTGTTGGATGCAGTACATGAGTATCAAATATCCCTCATTCAATGTTGAATGGTTGCTACCACGTGGAACTATGATTGTTGTGACTATCATAGCAAGAAGCCTTTGATCCACCTTGAGACCACAAACATGGAAGTGCTTGATTTCAGCAGCAAGATTCCTTAAGCATTGGCCATAACATTGAACCTTGTTGAATTCTGGAATAGCCACAGTTTCACCTTTCCTCACTTGCACACCCCTTATTTTGAGTCCAAACACATCTTTCCAAGCCTTTTTGTTGATCTCCATTCGAATCCCCTTGATACTTGATAATAGCATATCATTTTTGAACTCCAAGTTGGTTAAAAACACCTTCACCAAGTCTGGATAAATTTTCCCTGAAAGTTCAAGGAATGTCTTCAACTTTTGATGCTTGAGTTATTGAAATAGACTCCCAAAGCCTTCAGCTCTCAACCACGAAAACCTCAACACCTTAGGAATGTTGATTTGCTTTCTGTTCATCTCAATGAGGAACACTTGAATGTTGTCCTCATGATCCTCAAACCATGCTTCAATTCTCCCATGACTTTCGTGATTTGGAGACCTTGGGGTAGGAGGAGTGGAGTGCTCATCATCAGATTGGATAACTCTTTGTTGACGACGAGGCATAATGAGTGTGGATATGATTGTTTCTAAGATAAGTATGATGCAAATGCAACAATACAAGTGTAGTATTTATAATTGAACAAGCTAATTTTCAGAAACAATCGATTAACTAGTGCAGATTTTCCTAATTAATTCGTTTTAGGTTACCCAAACCAGATTAATGCAGTCCAAAACAGTATCTCACGCATTCATGGCATTTTCAATGTGTTTTTATGAGTGAATCAATCAGTTCAAATCATGTGAGTTGTATGCACATTGGAATTGTACACTAAACATGTTTTTTGGTCAAACAAATTAGTAAAAACAACACATGGCTGATGAAATAACTGTTAGGAGCAGATAGTACATGCCAAAAAGATGCTTTCTTTGACTGGGTCACCTGTACAATTCAATTCGTGAGTAAATGCACAATTTAAGTAAAATCAACATGTTAAAAAATCATAGTAGATCAATTTTTCATCATTCAGTGGCAGTTTAAGGAAAATAAACATGTTAAAAAATAAAATCAACAAGTTGACAGATCATGAATTGTGCAAACAGAGGCAAATTTAAGTGAAATCAATACGTTGAAATTAAAAATCAACAGGTTAAATATGACAGTTTTCAATTTTTGCATATAACAGCTGATTTTTATGAAACCAATGCATGAATACATGAGATTAACATGCTAAAAACACATCAGACCACATTCTTGATGTTTAATATGCCTAGTTCAGTTCGTAGCTTGTTAAACCTATCTTTAGCCAATGGTTTTGTAAACAAATTCGCCAATTGATTTTCAGTTTTAACAAATTTGATTTCACAATCTCCCTTTTGAACATGATCACGAATGAAATGATGCCTAATCTCTATATGCTTGGTTTTAGAATGTTGTATTGGACTCTTGGTTAAGTTGATGACAATAGTATTAGCACAATACAAAGGTACCTTGCTTAGCCTTACACCATAGTCCAAAAGTTGATGCTTTAATAATATGATTTGTGCACATCCATGTCCAGCAGCAATATACTCAACTTCATCAGTGGAAAGTGTCACACATGCTTGCTTTTTGCTATTCCATGAGATTAGACTTGAGCCAAGCAAATGGAAAGTACCAGTTGTGCTTTTCTTATCCAATTTGCACCCTGCATAATCTAAATCCATCATGGACATCTCAAATTCTCCCTGCATAGAGCTTCTAGCCTAGCTACAAATGCATAAGTTTCATCAAAGTCAATGCCTTCTTCTTGATTATATCCTTTAACAACTAGTCTAGCTTTGTTCTTTACAATATTACCATCTTCATTCATTTTGTTTCTAAAAACCCATTTAGTTCCAATTATATTCATATCATCAGTTTTAGGCACTAGAAACCACACATCATTTCTTGTGAATTGGTTGAGTTCATCTTGAATAGCAACAATCCAATTACTGTCATTCAAAGCATCATTCACATTTTTAGGTTCAATTTGAGATACAAAAGCAACATGCTCACAAAATACAATCCTACGTCTAGTAGATACTTCTTGCTTGATATCACCTATGATGTTGTCCTTTGATAAACCTTTAGGCTGGATCCAATCCTTGGGCAAGTAGCTGTCTATAGCTTTTTCAGTCAGTTGTTTTTCCTTTTTCAGCTGATTGATTTCCTGTAGCAGAGGGCTTTTCTGCAGCAGAAATCTGCTCCTACAGTAGATCTTCTTCATCTGCATTCTTTGGCACTTGATCTTGCAACTTTGGGTTAGTTTCATCAAATACAACATGCATAGACTCTTCAACAGTCATCAATCTCTTATTATAGACTCTATATGCATGACTTTGTGTAGCATAGCCTAGAAAAACACATTCATCCACTTTTGCATCAAATTTGCTAAGACTTTCTTTGCCATTATTTAAGATGAAACACTTACATCCAAATACTTTTAGGTGACTTAAAATAGGCCTCCTCCCTTTGAAAAGCTCATAGGGTGTTTTCTTTAAAATTGGCCTAATCAACACTCTATTTAAAACATAGCAAGCAGTGTTGACTACATCAGCCCAAAAATACTTAGATAGTGAGTTTTCATTCAACATAGTTCTAGCTAGTTCCTCAAGTGACCTGTTTTTCCTCTAGCTAGTTCCTCATGGTGCAGAAAAATTATTATTAATGCCATGCTTTTCACAAAAGTGTTTAAACTTTTCATTTTGGAATTCCCCACCAAGGTCACTTCGAATAGACACTATCTTGGAACTCTTTTCATTTCCAAGCATCTTTGAATGTCTTTTAAAAGCATGAAACATGTCATTTTTGGCAGCTAAGAACAAGGTCCATGTGTACCTAGAGAAATCATCAACAATGACTAATGTATAAAGATTTCAACCAAGGCTCATGGTTTGAGATGGACCAAATAGATTCATGTGAAGCATCTCTAAAGGTCTTTCAGTTGAAACAACATTTTTGGGTTTAAAAGAGACCTTGACCTATTTTCCTTTTTGACATGCTTCACACACTCTATCCTTCTCAAACTTGAATTTTGGTAATCCTTCAACCGGTTGTTTTCTATTCAGCCGATTGAAATGCTGCATATGTATGTGACAAAGTCTCCTATGCCATAACCAAGTGTCATCCTCTTTTGTAAGCAAACAATGGATGCTAAATGATGCATCATGCAGATCAAGTAGGTATATGTTATTGACTCTTTTGCCTATCAAAAAATACTACCACATGCATCATATATCAAACAATTATTTGGTTCAAACATGACTTTAAAGCCTTTATCACATAGTTGACTTATATGTATTAAATTGTGTTTGAGTCCTTCTACCAGTAGCACATTCTTGATGTTGAAAGAGGATCCATTGCCTATGACTCAATTTTCAAGGATTTTTCCTTGGTTGTTGTCTCCATAGGTTACAAACCCTTTCTCCTTCAACTCCAACTTTGCAAATTTGGTCTTATCTCCTGCCATATGTCTTGAACAACCACTATCAAGGTACCACAAATCTTTCTTATCACCTTTTATGACCTGCAAAACAGATTTGGATTACTTGGTACCCTTTGATAGGTTGGGTCCGTCATGGTTACACCTTTCTAGATCCTTTTGGGATCCATTTCATAACCCCTTTAGGAACATCATATTTTCTAGCATGACAGTTCTTAATAACATGACCTTTTTGCATATAGTAGTTGCATGAAATGAATGACATGTCACTTGGCTTACTTTTTGAAAAGAAACTAGAGAACTTCTAGGTTTTCTTTTGAAAAGAAGGATTGTAAACAAGTCCAGCTTTGCCAAACACACAGTTTTGAGAACCAAGAACAACCTCTAAGTTTGTTTCCCCTCTTGTGAACCTTGCACAGGTCTTTATAAGGTATTTCACTTGATTTTTTTAAAATTGTGCAGTTTTCACAAAGTTTTTCAGCCGATTGATTTCTAAAACAGTCGGTTGAATTATTATAAATCATTTCTAAATGCTCAAAATCAGTTTTTAAATCAGCTGTTTCTTTTTCCAGTTGACTAACTTTATTTTCCAGCCAATTGTTTAAGCCTTTCAACCGATTGTTTAATGCAGAAATCTTGTTTGCTTCATTATGCAACTCTTCAAAATCATGCAACAATTGATTATAGTCATTTTTGTCTAGAGAACTTACTTGACTAGAGGAGGATGACTCATAACCAGCCATGAGGCACAAGTTGGCTTCTTCACTCTCATCTTGTGAGGAGCTACTTGTTGTTGAATCATCATTGTCCTCCCATGCAATGTATGCACGCCTCTCCTTTGGCTTCTTCTCCTTTTTCCTATCAACACTTTTCTCCTTCTCTTTGTTAGCATTTGGACATTCAATTTTGATATGTCCTTGTTTTCCACAATTATAACAAGTAAAATTTGAATAGTTTGATTCATTATGTTTGGAAGTATACCTCTTGGGGTTACCTTTGCTACCTTTCCTTTTGAGATACTTACCAAACCTTTTGAGAAGGAGATTCAAGTTCTCACTTTCTCTTGATTCAGCCACCTGATCCTCGAGTTCCTCATTCTTCTTGGTGCTAGTCTTCAAGGCTATGTTCCTTACCTTTTTCTCGCTTGACTCAAGCTGATTAAGCCTTTGCATCTCAATCTCATGCTCTCTAAGCTTGCCAAACAATGCAATTATAGTCAAAGTGGATAGATCTCTTGTTTTTGAGATCGTCGTGACCTTTGGTTGCGAAGATCTATCAAGAAATTTCAGCACCTTGATGTTTAACTCTTCTTTGTCAAACTCCTTACCCAAACCCATGAGATGGTTGACTATGTGAGTGAATCTCTTTTACACATACGCTATAGATTCTCCTTGTTTCATCTTGAATAGCTCATACCCTTGAATCAAGGCATGCTTCCTTGCTCTCTTAACATCATTGGTTCCTTCACGAGTCACTTTAAGAACCTCCCACATTTCCTTGGCACTCTTGCATTGTGAAACACGAAAAAACTAATCCATGTTGAGAGATGAAGTGAGAATATTCTTTGCATTGCAATCATATTGGGCTCTCCCCCTTTCTTCCTCAGTCCATTTAGTCCATGGCTTATCAACCTACACATTATCAACAATATGCTTAGGAGTATATGGTGCATTTATGATTGCATCCCATATCCCTTGATTTATTGACTCAATAAAGATTTTCTCCTAATTTTCCAAAATTGGTAATTAATGCCACTAAACATAGGGGGTCTATGAATTGAGGCACCTTCAGCAAAGGGTAACTTGTTTTCAGCCATTTCAAGTAGTTCAAAAACAAATTTAGGACCTTACTTGAGCAACTTTCAAGTACCTAGCTCTAGATACCAATTGTTAGTTTTAAAATGGTTGAAATGCCAAGAAGGGGGGTTGAATTGGCTAGTTAAAAAATTTAGGCTATCTTTGAAAGCTAAAAGCCACCTTTAATTGAATCAATTAGATCACCAAGTTAGGATGCAAACACTATTGAATTGTATACTTTCAATCGGTCAAAAATAGAGTTAATTGATTGATTTTACTAAACAGATTATTTTCTGGTATAACCACCCGATTGAAACAGAAAAATAGTCGACATAAATATTGAGAAAAATGCAGAAATGCAGATTCGACTTTTAAACCAGAAACAGTGCACAAGAATGATCAAGACATGTTCCAAATGATTATGCAAACATGCTCAATGCTGCAGATGTCATGAAAACATGCAAGAACATGAAAAAGATGATTAAAACACAAATTCTTTAAACTTTAAAATGATTATGCAAGAGAGAAAGGTTAGAGAAGAGAAAAGCCCACAAGATTTTTATACTGGTTCACTCAAACCTGAGCTACATCCAGTTTGTCAAGGCAACCATAGCTTGATTTTGCACTATTTCAAAAGATTTACAAAGTATCCACCCTTACACTTTTAAAATATGCAAAAACCACACAAAAGACTCTTGAATCACACAAGAATCACACCAGCACAATAAGAACCCTCTTGCAGACCTGGAAAACTACCAAGCACAAACAGAAAGCTTGAGAAAGATCAAATCTTAGTGGTAGCACAGCCCAGCCTACCACAAACCACTTTCTCCAAGCTTCAAAGCAAGCCAAAAGCTCTAAGAATTGATCCAAGATTAATCTTCAATTGCTACAAATTGTATGATCATGAAGGAGAGAGTTTCCACGAGTTTCCAGAACAATTTCACACTAAAAAATGATCAACAGACCTCTCTTTTGAAAATCACAGCTTTTATAGTCAAACTGTTAACAGGTTGATTTCCAAATCAATCGGTTGATTTCACTTGACTTAAGTGAAATCAGTCGATTAAAAAATAAATCAATTGATTGAATTTGTTGCAGTTTAAGACTATTGCAGCTAACCTTTTAAGCTGTTGAAAAATCATTCAACAGATTAAAAGAGATATTTTAACCTGTTGAAAAACCATTCAACATATTAAAAACCCAACAAAGACCAAATACATTTAATTAATGCTACAAGGTCTACAATATGAATTACAAACTTCAAACACACTTTCTTAATGATGTAACTATGTGAAGAGCACACGTTCCAGCCTTGATCAACATGAATACCATCAAATCTCCTTTCCTTCATCAATGTAGACTTCATTCCAATGTTAATGACTTCAAGATAGTTCAAAAGGGCTTCATTAAATCTTCAACAAATCTTCAAGAAGCATACCACCTTGGCTTCTCATGTCAACAATTACAAAATTATACCTTTTTATATGAGTACAATGACATGTTACAAACTTACATGAATGTTTATTACTTCTTGTATGCAACCTTTCTTGTAGCATTATCTTCCTTCTAAGCCTTGCAGTTTGACAATCCTTTTGCTCCATTCCAAAACAAAACTTGGAATCCTTTGAAAGATTACAATTGAAGAAGAAGCAATTTCAAACTGTTCACTCTAGGCTGGAAAAGTGTTTACTGATTTATTGTTATATTCATGAATATATTTCTTAAACTTTTTCTTTAACATTGTACCTCTAATCAGTATTACGGAAGCAGAAATATTTGTAATTGTAATAGAAACTAGTTGTAAAAGTACCAAAAATTTTCAGCAGTAGATAAATAATAGAAATAAAAAGAACATACAGTGTAGACTATTAATAAATCAGAAACAATCATATGAATAGGAATTTTTTGTAGTTATTTTGTTTTTTGCAGCTAACAACACGTGTCTTTTTTATGCAAGTACATCAACACTTGTCTTTTTTATGTAAGTACTACAGATAGTACAACCCACAAGACAATTTAATAGAAACTTGGTTCAAAGTTCTATGGTGAAACATTCAGCAAATTTAATTTCATTAATTGTCAATATAAGCACATATTATCAATATCTGCACATCTTAAAACAACATACTTCGATAAATATGATACGTAAGTATGATAAATATGATGACAGTGTACCACAACATAAATCGCAAAGGATTTTCAATATTTTGGTTAAAAAAAGTTCAATTCAAATGGCTTTCCTGATACTATATCAATCAAACAAATTTGCAGAAAAATAATAACACAATATTTCTATACAACACTACTACAACCATCCTCTACCTTTTTCGTAAACAATATGATAATACATTCTTTATTTACAGTACTAAAATTAGGTCTGAATGAAATTATTAAATTTTGTCTATAATATTTGTCACTTACAACCAATGTTTGATTAAACTTTCATCATAATCTATTTATTTGTATTCATAATAATTGAACTTAAAGTATGTTAAAATAGCTTCAAAGTAATTTCATTAATGCCAAATAAATACATATTCATTGTTGAGAATATAAAAAGTTCTAGCTTGACAAAGTACACAAGTAGCACATATCAAAATAGTATCAACAATTCCAAAAAAACAACATAAAACAAGCTATGAATTAAAAATTGCAATATGTTAGCACTTTGACATTGTGATTGCTTTTCATCTGGTCCACTTCAAACACTAGGTCCATAGTTTCATCAAATCCATCAGCAGTACAAAATTCCTTCCAACCACTTCCAATTTTGTTAGACTTCTTTGGATGATTTCTCAACAGTAGTTTGCACTTGACTATCTTGCGCGGTCCATGAAGAACAATGTTTTTAAATCTTCCTTAATGAAGATAATTGTCAAAATCATATGGGAAATTGTAACATCCCATTTAAAATATAATATAACTAAATGAAACCTTACACAAAATAGTAATAGGAACAAGGTCCTGGAGTAAAGCCACTACTCCTTACAGTTATCCAACAAAAACATAATTGAACTAGGGCACACCACGATGCCAATAGACAAGTAAAGAAAAGGGTCAATAGTAACTCAAAATATAACCCAAAAGTAAGATGCTACATGGGCCATAACCCTAGAGAAAAGCCTAAATAAACAGAAATCCAGTCCAAGTAGACTATGCAGCGGAACCTCTATCACCTTGATGATCACGGGGAGTTCTCACATCTGCTCACATCAACAAGTTGATGATCATCGCAAAAAGAGAAAACCACACAATAGAACATACAACAGACAAAAGGGTAAGCTAGAGCGAAAAAAGATTTATCATACAATCATATACACTTTCACAGTCATATATACATACATCATTCAATCATGTTATGACTTTCCAAACAATACACTACGACTCGAGACACGACTCATCCAAATACATATAATTAGTCAGATTCAGCGGATGCTTGCACTTGTGGTGGATTTCCCTGCTCTACCGAGCTGCTCACCCCCGAGCTAAGTGTTATAATGTCTCAACCCCCACACACAAGGTTAGCCCTTAATGAGTTTCAGGCCTCCTACTACTCTCACCACATGAGTCAGTCCGCTCTATGTGAGACTAACTGACTCCTTAGAGCGTCAGGATGCAACCTTACCTTGAATCCTTACTAAATTATATAGATGGGGCACCACTATGAACTCCCACTAATAGGGGTCATGGAATTACTTCCCCACCAACTGAGGCACCACTATGAGGTCTCACCTAGAGGCTCATGGAATTACGCCCTAACCACATACCATTCATGTTTCGTCATCCAATATGTACTGGCCATGCATATAAATCTCATGCCAACATTCATAACCAACCTTCAATCATTTTCCATCCCAAAACCATGCCAAAATTCATCATCCTTAGCCCATGAATCATTTCATACATACATCATACCCAAATCATGTTAAACTCACAAGCCACAAACCATAATTCATCTTGCTCATACAAAATCACTCAATTCATGCTTAAAAATGTATATTCAGTCCAAACATATAACCAACATCCAAAAACAAAGAAACCACAGAACAAACGCACTTCTTGCCCAACTCCTCGCTCAGGCGAGAGGTTTCCCTCGCTCAGGCGAGCTCCCTTCGCCTAGGCGAGAGCTCGAAAAGAGGAACAAGGAGCATTCACATTCTCTCACTTAGGCGAGTCCTCCTCGCCTGAGCGAGATGGATCTTGCTCAAAACAGGAGCTCGTCGCCTGGGCGAAAGCTCGCATAAGCTCCAAGGAGAAACCCTTGAGGCTCTCGCTTGGGCGAGACTAGCTCGCCTGGGCAAAAATACTAGGGTTCTCCAATGTTCTCGCGCGTAGAACCAAGGATTCACAACCACACAGAGTTTTAGCATTTTTCCAAGCACGCACCACATCCAATAAACCATCATGGCATAAAATCATACCAAAACAAGCATAAAATCAAAGAACAGACAAAACCCTAGCTTCCCTTACCTGGAAATAAGCTAATGAGGGACTTCGACACTTAAACCCACGAACACAACAGCTTCGAGTAGTTTTAAGAGCTATGAACAGAGATACGAATAAGGAAATGGGGTCACTACTGTGAACCTCCAATAGGGACTAGGAAAACAGCTAAAGAAGGAAAAGTATAAGTTGAGGGCAACTTACGTGGAGCAGAAATGGTTGAATGAACTTGAGAACGAACGGGATCCAAAACCCTAGCAGAGAGTAGTAGCTGCTCAATGAGGGGATGAGGGAGACTGATTTTCTGAAAGTGAAAGCAACGAGGGTGTGTTAGCTGGTTTAGGGTCCTGGTTCCCTTGTGGGCCAGCCCTAGGCCCAATTGATTTGGGGGCAGCCCCCTTTAATTAGGGAAGAAAAGAAATAAAGAAATTAGTGGGCCTTACAAAAATCCTAAAAACAGAATAAGTGGTTTGATTAAATTAAAAATACAAATTTAATCACATAATAAAATTTAATAAAAACTAAAAATCAAGTAAATATATTAAATATAAATATAAATATACAATAAACATCCACTGAGTAATTTAAATGAATTTGACCAGATGGCTAGCCTGGCATTGGTATGGGTTGAGAAATATGCAAAAATACTATCGATCCTCTGAAAAGGGGTTTATTTGCCACAAGTCTTTTAAAAAACCTACCAATAGACAAATGTTTGCATTAATTGGGGAAAACGGTGATATGGAAGCAAGAATGTCCCACATATCCAAAATAAATACTTGTTGACATGCGTAGCTTGGATGATGTGTTACTTGAATATTTGATGAAGCTTTGTTGATGCATTGTTGAAGTAACTTGAAGCCATTGCTTTGGAACCATGCCTACATTGATGAAGTTATGGAGATTTGATGTTACCCGAGTTGATCAAGTCTTATATGCATGCTCTCTATATGGATAAATCATGGGGAAAAGATTATAATTCACTTTGTAGACCATTTAGCATTTATTAGATGTATAGGGTCTTTATTATGTCTTTTAATCTGTTGAAATATTTTTCAACAGGTTAAAATGTATCTTTTAATCTATTGAATGAATTTTTAATAGATTAAAAGGTTACCTGCAGTAGTCTTAAACTATGACTTGTTCAATCAGTTGATTTATTTTTTAATCGATTGATTTCATTTAAGTTAAGTGAAATCAACCGATTAATTTGAAAATTAACTTGTTGAATTTCGTAACAATTTGACTATAAGAGCTGTATTTTTCGAAAGAGAGGTAAGAAGACCATTTTTGAGCGTGAAATCATTCTAGAAACCTGAGAATTCTCTCTCTTTCGTAATCATACAGATTGCAGCTGGTGAAGATTGATCTTGGATCAGTTTTTGAAGCATTTTGCTTGGTGTTTGTAGCTTGGAGAGGGTGATTATGGTAGGCAGGGTTGTGTTACCAATGAGGTTTGATCTTTCTCAAGCTTTGCGTGTGTGCTTGTTGGTTTTCAAGGTTTGCAAGAGGTGTCTTGTTGTGCTGGTTTGATTTTTGTGTGATTCAACAGTTTTTTGTGTGTTTTTACATATTTTGAAAGTGTAAGAGTATAAACTTTTTAAGTTTTTTGAAATAGTGCAAAGTCAGGCTCAGGTTACCTTGACTAATTAGATGTAGCTCAAGTTTGAGTGAACTAGTATAAAAATCTTGTGCATTGCTCTTTTCTCTAACCCTTCTCTCTTGCATTCTAATTTAAAGATTAAAGAATTGTGATCTAAACCATCTTTTTGACATTCTTGAGTGTTTTGGCATTATCTACAACATTGATCATGTTTGTATAACTCATTGGAACTTGTCTTGACTGATCTTTTACATTTATCTTACTTTAAATCACGAATTTGCATTTATGTATTTTTCCTAGTATTTTAGTTAACTTTTTTTGTTATTCAATCGATTGATTATATCAATACTGCATCAGTTTAATAAAATCAATTGACTAACTCTATTTTTAATCGGTTAAAAGTGTATAGTCCAATAATGTTTGCATCCTTACTTGTTGGTTGGGTTGATTCAATTGAGAACATTTTTAAACCTTTAAAAGTCATCCTAATTTTTAACTAGCCAATTCAACCCTCTTTCTTGACATTTAAACCATTTCAAAACTTTAACAGTAATGTAGTCATCTTTTAGTTCATAAAACTTAATATCCAACTCTATCATTATTGAATTGAATTATATTTATAAACTTAAGCACTCAAAATACTCCATTTAAAATATTTTGGTTCGATTGAGTCCGTTTAAGTTAATAAGTACCAATATCATTATCACTCCTATTAAATGAGCTTGTCAAGGATCAATGACAACAAGAGGTCACGTTATCGAAATCCATGATCACACAATCATATTAGAAGCTTTCCTTATTTATCTCTAATGATATACCATTTTGTCATAGAAGCATCACTTAGCTCATTTTTGTCTCACCAATTGCATGTATTAAATGATATCTTCTACGTATATATGAATAAAAAAACACAATATGCTCATTTCATGTACAGAATACAAGAAGGTGATGTTCTCAATTCCTACCAAAGATAACAATTGAGGGCCTTAACTAACTCAATAATTGGCTAATAATATATTTTCTATTTTGGATGGTATATAGATTTTTGTTTCCATATTTTATATTACATAGAGCATGCAATTTATTTGATTCTCAGGTAGATTATATTGATTTATTAATTTGTAGTGGGGACTGCACGTGGTTTTAAGCTTTATTTCGGAATTTTAGTTTTTTTTTTCCAATAGATTTCGACATATATTTCCATGTTATCCCAAACAAAAATACTAGATAATTCAACAACCAAGTTTAGTTTATAATATGTCATCTCCTAGAAGCTTCCCATTTTCCTTCCACTGAATTTCTAGCTCTTATTTCCTTTTTATGTAAAATTAAACATTTATATATACATCCATCACACCAAAGGTTTTTTTTTTTTTTTTTAAAGAAAAAGAAA
>Ga0209589_1000578_pt1 | contig 52717 bp, 40 predicted proteins | sample CowpeawhiteBW_FD_187525 | JGI IMG/M metagenome (GOLD analysis project Ga0209589, IMG submission 187525) | Root nodule microbial communities of legume samples collected from California USA - Cow pea white BW (SPAdes) (version 2) | ecosystem: Host-associated > Plants > Roots > Nodule | place: USA...
TCATCAATGTTGTAGTTTGCAAATTTAATAAATGTTTTGGTTCACATGAAATTTTATTTGGTATTCTAATATAAAATGTAAACAATTATAATTTATTTTAAGGTATTTGGCATCGAAGAAAATCCTTCTAATATTGAATATTTCATAATATTATGTTTTCTTTACCGTAATTTTTTTTCTTTTATAAAAATTAATATTGAAGTAGTTAGAACACGGGTACGGGTATGTGTACGAGATTATACCCGTTACCCGGTGGGGATGGGGATGGGAAAAAAGTTTGATACCCGTTGGATTTGGGTATGGGGATGGGGATGAATTTTTTATGCGGGAATGGGTATGGGATAACGAAACCCGTCCCCGCCCCGCCCCGCCCCGTTGCCATCCCTATTGACAACTTTAAATTACCCACCGCCAACGTTGAGGGAGGCGTTTCACTCAATGGGTTAAATGAAAGGTCAGCTTTGGAAGGGAAAAGCAAATTGTAAAAGCTTAGGGTTAAAGTAAAAAAATATAAAAGGTTAACTATGGTATTTCACAACTTTGATAGGGTGTAGGAAGAAAAAAGGTTGGTTGCAGGAAGCGATACTCATAATCTTTTATCCAAAAGCACACACAACTTAAGTAGTAATTATTTGTTCCATGTAAGCAAGGGAATTGCTTCCTACACTCCTCAAATTTCTTCATGCACCTTATCATTAATGTGAAAAACCCATAATAACCTTGATAAGTATTTCATTTAACCGCAACTTTCCCCCACCTTTTTCCTCTTCATCGTGAGGCTACTATTGGTATGGCTTGAAGCGATGCATATCATCCTTAAAGACATTGTGGTGCGCGCTCGTCGTAATTGAACTTCTATTGGGCACCCATTTTAAGCATTACAAAGAAGTGTAGTAAGATAAGTACTTTTAATGTTGAGAAGATAGTTTATCAGAAAATGAAATCCAAAAAGAGGAAGATGCATGAAAACGCATACTGTAAAATACAATCCATAGTTGTTCACCGGAAAAATCTTTCCGACAATCTCATAATTGTCTTTCCCGTAAATATTTTTGAAAAATTATTTTCGAAAACTCCAAAAATTGATTTTCTAGAAAAATGTACAAAAAAAAGATGATTATGAGACTATCCAAAAAGTTCATTCCTGTAGACAACTAGGATTTATATTTTTCCGTGTGTGTTTTCTTTGGGGTAAGGGGAGGTGTTGGTCACCATTCTATGTTTGACAACTCTAACTAGGGATGTCAACAAGATGTGGTGGGTACGAATAGTAGTTCCTTGTTACTCTTCGTACTGGATCAATATTCATCATGTATCTGTGCGAGAATCCATTATACAAGTACCTACATATTTATTTAATATCCACAAATATTTACCAAAAAAAATCTAAAAATATTTAACAAAATAGTTTAACCATAAAAATCTATAAATAAAATTGTATAAAAATATATAAAATCGTATAAAGTTATAAAAAGTTGTATAGTATGAAAATAAAAAAATATCTATATAAAAATCTTTAAAAGATCTTTATATATAAAATTGAATTTTAAACATTCAATCAAACATAAAAATATCTAAATAAATTCAAATAAAATATAATACATTATTATCATAAGTTTCAATAAAGTCCAAATAAAATTACAAAAGTAAATATTAAATCACGTTTAATACAATACAAGTTCTTTAATAAGTGTTTGGATCAACAACCCACTTTATTATATATGAGGGTATTTTGGTAAATTAAAAATTAGCAAGTATGAGTATCTAAAGAAGGATACAGTTACTATGATACTCGTACATATGGGTATAGAAATACTCCTACTCTCAATATTTATTTATAATATCATTTCTTATCAGTTGCAAATTTTATTTATAGATCTGATTTTTTTACATCCGTATCAATAACTTACATTGAACTTACATCGAATCGGAAATGTTCTACAATTTGCAAATTATTTAGGAGCTCACAATTGCAAATCAAATTGTGCGCATTAAGTTTTCTGGAAGTATAAATACAATTTCGAAAACACTATCTACCACCCCAGCTTAATAGTGTTCAAATAAAATGGACAAGAGTGAAATTAAATTAAATTATGGGTGCTGGAAGAAAATGATGGATTGCAAGAAGCAATTCATGTAAGCAAACATGAGCATCTAGAGTCAACTACAACGCGATATAAAACAATACTTTACTTATATTCCAATATGGACCTTTCTAAACTTCTTCCTGGAATTGTTTCTACTCTACAAAATATGTTGAGAATATTACTTAATATCTTTTTTTTTTTATTTAAATTAGTTTTTGGGAAATATTTCAATTTTAAATATATGTTTCAGTTTTAGGAAATTAGTTATTATTTTAGATTAGAAGTGAGATATTCTAAATATTTTATATTTGGTATTTTGTTATATTTTGCTCTATATATAGGGTATATCAATAAAATACAAAAACATGTTCCGTATAACATATCACATATATCTCATATCTCTTATATTTTCAAAAGCCCTGAAAATCCCAACAACTGCTATCAAATCCATTGTTCTTATTGCCGATAGAATGGAAGGAAATATGTCACACGTCGTTATTTCACTCTTTGATGGTGAAAGCTATAATCTATGGGCGGTAAGGATGCAAGCATATATAGAGGGGCTAGATCTATGGGAAGTTGTGGAGGAAGATGATGTTCCCTTGTCTGAAAATCCCACCATGGCTCAAATGAAAGCGCATAAAGACAAGAAAATGAGAAAGGCAAAGGCAAAATCATGCTTGTTCGCATGTGTTTCACAAATGATTATGACCAGGATCATGACTCTAAAGTCTCCCAAAGAAATCTGGGAATACTTGAAAGCGGAATATGAAGGAAACGAGAAGATTCGAGACATGAAAGTTTTGAACTTGATAAGGGAGTTCGAGATGCAAAGAATGAAAGAGTCGGAGACGATTAAAGAATACTCAAACAAATTGTTGGGTATTGCCAACAAGATAAAATTGTTGGGAAAAGAGTTTTCAGATTCTAGACGGTGCCGGAAAGATATGAGGCATCTATTGCTTCCTTAGAAAACACAAAAGATTTGTCTGCAATTATCTTTACAAAGGTGATACATGCCTTGCAAGCATAAGAACAACGAAGATTGATGAGAGAAGATCATGAGGCGGTTGAAGGTAATTTAAATTACACTGAAGAGAATGCGCTCATAGTCAAGAAAAATAGAAGGAGCAAATACAACAACACACATGTTTTTCCATCTTGTCCCCATTGCAAGAGAAAAGGTCATCAACCCAATTGGTGTTGGTGGAGGCCAGATGTCAAATGTCACAAATGTGATCAATTGGGACATGTGGAAAAGGTGTGCAAATCTCAAGATTCTCAAGAAAATGTTCAGATTGTGGAGAATAGATTAGATGAGGATAAATTAGAGGAGGATCTACTTTTTACAACATCATGTGTCACAACCAACGAATCCTCAAAAGATTGGATTATAGATAGTGGTTACACAAACCATATGACTCATGATAGGGAAATTTTTAAGGAACTAAATAAATCAAATATTTCCAAGGTAAGAATTGGGAATGGAGAACAACTTGTTGTGAAAGGTATAGGAACAATTTCAATTAAAATTCATTCAGGTATCAAATTAATTTTTGATGTCTTATATGTTCATGAGATTACCTAGAATTTGTTAAGTGTTGCTCAATTGGTAGAGAAAGGTTATAAGATCTCCTTTGAGAATAAAGTACGTGTGATAAAAAAATGCTAACAACATAGAGGTATTCAAATGAAAGACAAAAGATTTGCGTTGAATTTTATGAAGGAGGAATTTGCTACAAAGAAAGTGAGTATGAAAGAAGGATCAAAATTAGAAAATAAATATCTTTGGAAGAAAGTAGATGTCCAAGTGAAGAAAGTAGATGGAGGTTCACATTCTAATATTCACAAAAGGTCTGATGCCACTCCAATGAAATCCACACCGGACAAAGAAAAAGAAGATGATGCCGATATAAGAAGAAATATGAAGGATGATACCAAATTGAAGAAAGATGTGATGCCATGGAAGAAAGAAAAAAATAAATATTACAAGCACAAAAAGAGGAGAAGATGAAGCATCAAAAGATGGAGAATCAAATATGAAGATATAAAATTTAAATAAATAGATATTAAGCAAGGGGGAATGTTGAGAATATTACTTAATATCTTTTTTTTATTTAAATTAGTTTTTGGGAAATATTTCAGTTTTAAATATATGTTTCAGTTTTAGGAAATTAGTTATTATTTTAGATTAGGAGTGAGATATTCTAAATATTTTATACTTGATATTTTGTTATATTTTGCTCTATATATAGGATATATCAATAAAATACAAAAACATGTTCTTCTGTATAACATATCATATATATCTCTCGTATATCTCATATCTCTCATATTTTCAAAAACCATAAAAATCCCAACAAAAATCAATACTAAAACTCAATTTGTGACATTTGCAAGTCACAATTTCTAATAGAAAGAAGGATAACGACGATAAAAAACTTAAGCATTGCATTCACCTACTTTACAAAAATAGAAATTGAAACTCAACTTTGAGGATACCAGACCACAATAATTCCAACCCCTTCTTTCAAGTCATGATTTGTGTCCTCACTTTGAAGTTTTTTTAATGGTTTTCTCCACAATGAATAAAACACAACAAACATAAAGAGTTTCAAGACAACGCTTTTAATTTTTTTAATATAAAAAAAATAATGACGTGATGAACGTGTGATACTGCTCACCTGGTGGTTCGTTAACTAGGTCTTGAGTTAACTAATCACACTCACCAAAACAATTATGACAAAAAAGAAGGATACAGTTAGATTTGAGAATTTTCAATTAAAATTATATTAAATTTATAATTGATTGTCAATAAATTTAACTTTTGAATTAAGTTTTCGTAATTAACTTTGTTTGTGATGATTGAATGTCATAAACAGTTAAATAATAATGGTGATTATTATCTTACCATTTTATCTAGTTCAGTTCTCATTACATATCTTATTTTATTATTTATATTTAATAATTTTATAATTTATAATTTAATAATTTTTATATTTTAGTTAAAATTATATAACTATAAAATTATCTGAAATATTTTTAAATTTTATTCAAATCATAAAATCATAATTTTATAAATATACAATTTTAAATTAAAATTATAAAATATAAATTATACAATTATAAATTTATAAATTTAAAAAATTTAAACTTTAAAAATCTTTAAATTATAAAATATTTAAACAATAACTAATAAAATGAAATTGTGAACCTTAAATAAAGACTTACCACACAAGCCAAAAATAAAATATAAGGAGTGGCTATTTTTTTTAAATGTGAAAAAGCACCATTTTATATAATTAAACCTTACAATAATATGTAAATTACGCAAAAATCCTTTTTACAATTTAGTGCGTGTTGGCTGGTGATAAAACTGATTGTTTAGCATAGGATTAAAAAAGTTAGTCTGCCTTGTTGTTGGCGGTATTAGTGTCACTTCAGCTGTGATTTTGTTCCCAAAATCTTAATTGTTTCTTATTCTGAAGAAATTTTAGAGGCATGAATCTTCAGTAATCCTATGCCTTCTTCGGAACAGTTTTAAGTCTTGAGTTTGTGAAAATCGGTCTTCGGGCCTCCAGATTTTCTGTGTTTCGATCTATTTATCTGTCCAACTTCACCGAGTTTAGCATCTAGGTATTATGAATTAATTTCTAATATTCGTGCTATTTTATGATTCTATTAGCCCTTCCAGTCAATGGGGCATCTCTGATTTCCAAGTTAACCATAGAAAATGGATAAAATAGATTTTGCCTTTTGGTTTGCTTCTTGGTATCTTTGGATTCTTGATGACTTAATTTACTAAAATAAGCATGTTTGATGTATACAAAACCCAATTATCCGTCTGTATAAGTTTGATTATTGGTGAATATTAATGGTCTTCTAAATTTTGCTTCTGTTGCGTCGTAGAGAGATAGAAATTTTCATTGTTATCAGGAGAAGGATTTCAAGTGATAATGGAGAAACAAAGCAGTTTTCGGGCATCTACTATGGAAAAACAGAAGAGTTTTCGTGGATTTATGGAAAAACAAAAGAGTTTTCGCATAGTGATGGAGAAGCAGCTCAGCTTTATGGGAAGCGAAAGGAAGAAGAGCAAGGAGTCACCTGGGAAACGTGGTGACTTACCAATTCATTTAGCAGCTCGGGCAGGGAACCTGAGCAGAGTGAAGGAGATAATTCAAAACTATTCTAATTGTGAGACAAAAGATTTGTTAGCAAAGCAGAACCTAGAGGGGGAGACCCCTCTTTATGTTGCTTCAGAGAATGGGCATGCTTTGGTTGTTAGTGAGATACTGAAGTACTTGGACCTGCAAACCGCTTCTATTGCGGCCAGAAATGGCTATGATCCATTCCATATTGCTGCAAAGCAAGGTCATCTTGGTAAGACACTTGCAATTATGTTTGGGCCTAAGCTCCCCTTAATTTTCTTGTTTTGGTTTTGGATTTTGTAACAGTTTTACAATGTAAATGAATGGAGCATAATTACCCTGAAAAGATTGTGCGTGGGTGTGGTATCTTATTGATTTTTAGTTAATTATGATCTAAACCAAAACCAAAATTCCATACTGTCCTGTCAGTCTTTTTCCACAATTTTTCCAATAAGCCGCTCTTTGGATGTGTTACTTTTGATTTGTTTAAGACAGTTGTTGGAAGTTTGTGTTTCCTAGTTAAAGAAACATCGTCCAGGACTGATTGTATTCTTCCATCCTTCCCTTATCCCTGCCTGTGCAACTGTCTCTCTTTATGCATATTGAAAATGAAGTTAGAGAAGACATGAGTTGTATAATTGTGGCTTCTCAGTAAATTGACATGCACATCTAATGTTAAAGTTATTGTTTGTTCTTTTACGATTATATATTTAGCTTCAATGGTTTTACTACTTTGCCTATGAGATAGTGTTGTTTAATTTTCTGATATACTACTATGGGTGAGAATCCTAGGCAAGCAGAACCAAAGATATTTTTCACAAATAGCATGTCTGTTATTTCATTCTCTCTCGATATATCTCTGACTGAAAAAGAATTTTGCAGAGGTTTTGAGAGAACTACTGCAGTCCTTTCCCAACCTGGCCATGACCACTGATTTGTCCAACTCAACTGCTTTACATACAGCTGCAAGTCAAGGTCATATTGATGTGGTTAATCTCCTTCTGGAATCAGATTCTAACCTTGCTAAAATAGCCAGGAATAATGGTAAAACTGTCCTTCACTCTGCGGCTAGGATGGGGCACTTGGAAGTTGTGAAAGCTTTATTAAACAAGGATCCAAGCACTGGATTTAGAACTGATAAGAAAGGCCAAACTGCACTACACATGGCTGTGAAAGGGCAAAATGAAGAAATTTTGCTGGAATTGGTAAAACCTGACCCAGCAGTTTTACGCTTGGAAGATAATAAAGGAAATACAGCATTGCATATTGCCACAAAGAAGGGCCGTACTCAGGTGATTCTTTATTCTGTATAACGCATATTGGACATGATAAACTAATCACGTAGACAGTGTAACATCCTGGTCGGATATTATGAATTTAAATAAAATAAAATAGTAATAAAAAGTAAACATCATTTATTATAATTCCATTTCCCCAAAACATGGAAAATTTAAAACATTTATTTCATCATAAAATACCTCGAAATCCAAAATTCATAAAACTCTAATACAATAACTAAGTTCAATAATCCAAATGATTACAAAGTCTTTAAATTCCATAAAATAATATACTCTGTAAAAAATCCTCGAGATAGCCCATGCTCCGGCTTTATGTCTCACCACGTCCACCTAGAACCTTATCTGCTCCTATGTACCGCGTACATGATTATCGTCAAACACAAGCAAATAGGGTGAGCTAATAGTTTAAAACATATATATAAATCAAATATATATTCACACTCACACCAAAGGAATTCTATCATTTGATTCCATACCACATGGCCACCAGCATGTTCCCGTGTTCTATGTCTTCAGATGAATACCTCAAAATGTCTTGCTGTTACACCTACAAGCCACCACTTGTAGAACACGTGCGAAAAACCTGTTACGGACCACACTCCGTAACGCTAGGTGGAGTTCCCAATACGAACATAGTTCGTAACATCCCAAGACTACTAAACATGTCAGCCAAATACTGAGGAGGACAATCTATCTGGACCCATCTGTACGAGCCACAACTCGCACACTCACACCGTCAACACCACACCGTCAACACTCGCCAACCCGAGCCACAACTCAATAGTTTCTCGTGTTCATCCGCCATCCCGAGCCATAACTCAAGAGATGTCATTCCGAGCCACAACTCAAGGAAAGCCACGTGTTTAACCCCTATCCCGAGCCACAACTCAAGGAGTACATTCTGAGCCACAACTCAAGGAACACTCCAGCAAGCCGACCTTTGAGGTATCAACAAAGCATTGTAGATCACGCACATCCAAAGCAAACAAAGCTTCTGTCACTGTGATATCGCCTGGCGCTACTCCAGAGCCACCAGGCGAAACTCACTTCTAGACCGCCTGGCGGGGGACACGTGCCGCCAAGCGCCAAGCGCCTCAGAGCACACTGACCTTGCAGACATCGCTTGGCAAGACCACCCTCACCGCCAGGCGCCAAACGTCCCAGTGCACCACTGTTTTTGTAGCTATTGCCTAGCGAAGCAAACCCTACTGCTAGGCGCTACACCAGTACTCGTGCAGTATTGGTTTTTGTTCTAATCCAAGCATTGTTGCTCACGCACCAACTCTTCTCTGCCACTCATCCGAAATGCCACAATCCTGATTCATTATTGTCAACTCCACTTCCGATTATCATAAATCCTCTTATGTACATCAATTCACTATATGTTATCACGTATGCAAAATCTCAATGGTTCACACTTATGCTTTCATTATTAAGTGATACAAGTAGCCCTCTCCCTTCCAACATAACTACAACACTGATTCAACCTTACAAATTTTCTCTTAATCCCTTGCCACAAAATATCACATTCTAACACTTGCCTTAAACCATGCCTAACTTGTCCACACAAATATACCCAATTTCCTAATTCTCCTGGTCCAGCCACTCCATTTCCAATGTTGGTTTAGTTACTATTTTGCCTCATTTATAATAACACTATTTTCCCACTTACCATTTGAAGCCCAAACCTTCATATATTTCCTCAACAACACCAAGACACTCGTGATCTGTCATTGCTCTAATTGATTCATACTATTCTCTCCAGAATGCATCATTGATTTTTCCCTTGTGCTCTCACGTCCAGAAACAAAACTACCACCCTGACCTGCATTGTCGCCTGGTTGCAGACTAAGTCCCGCCAGGCGGCACATCAGTTTCTGAGGAATCGAAATTTTGTTGCACCTAACACAGAAACCCTAAAATCCCAAATTGCCTTTTTTCTGCCTAATTCCGCAATCCAATCCAAAAATCATGCATTCAGAGGCTCTAATTATTAAATTAAAGGTGATCATAATAATTCTTTCCTAAATTCATACATTAATTAATCTCATAACATAAAACCCCCAATTTCCAAACCCTAAAGTAAGTGTTCATACAATGTCCTCTAATTACTTTCCAGTCGCCTGGTAGCTTTGAAGGTCAATGCACAACCAATTCAACCAACTCATGTTTCGTGATAACTCCTATAATTGATAATTTCTATAATTTTAGGATTATATTATCACTCATCATTATCAAATACTTTATTATTAAAATAATAATAAATTAAATAACACACAAATGACATACATAAGACTTGAATCCAAGTCCTCTCAATGCAACTAAATACTCTCAACCACTTGAGTTGATACTTTTCCATGTTATACCAACTAACATTAATTGTCATAAAGGCTCCCACTACCTGCATTTATTAATTAATTATTTATTTAATTAATTAAATTTTGCGGGTCTTACGTACAATCTTTATTGGCCTCCCTCTATGCCTAATATCCTAAACCTAGTCTTTGTTAGTTATATAGTTTTCTGCTTGTTATGTACTTAAACATGTATTTTGGTCTATTTCTTGTGAATCCTCAACAAGGCCTTAATTAAAGGTTTTTTTTTACTATCCTACCAGGCTAGCACCCTATTATCCAACTTGTACAACTCCTTTTGGTACCCAGTAACCAAGCAGTTTCCCCCTTTTATAACATTTGTATATGCCCCCCTTCCATGTGAAAGAATGTTGGAGGCCTTCTCTATATATTGGTGTTCCCTACATTGAAAGGATTGCTTCATGAGTGGAGCCCGCCATTCCATGGGATTGTTCCCCTTCGGAAGATCTTTCATGTATAAGTATGAATGCCACTAGGACTGCTCCAATTCTGAAGATGTGGCATCGCCTCCATTTTTATTGGAGGTTACTGGATTCTGGCCTTCAGCCATGGAAGGTTGTTTTTGCCTTTTGTTGTTTTCTACTTCTGACAGTTTGCTTAATTTCTCTAGATGTTAGGGTAGTTTCCCCCAATACTTTTTCACTTACTTGGAGCTGATCTTATTGAGATAATTTCTCATGAAGCATCTGAACATGTCTCCAATATCTTCAATTTCCAAGTGGCCATTTGGAACTGGTACTAAATGATACAGCTTGTGGACTGTATAAAAAGTGAGAACTCAAGTTTGAGTATTTTTCTGAATAACAATAATTTTCTTTTGGGTTGAAGGTTGGATTTACATATTTTGCACTCAAGCAGTTCAGTCAAAAGTTTTTTCTTAAGCATTTTAATTATAAGCTATTCTGAAAGCAGACTAAGATGACCCAAAAGCACCATATTTACACGTGTAGAGTAGAACTTTAGTTTCCCAATTCACCAACTGTCATACAAACGAGTGAAACTTTAGACACCACTGCTGTGAAAGTTGCAACTTAATAGGTTCGTGACAATCATTACTCAATTTCATTCATACCTTGAAGGGAAAACCTGCTCCAGGATTATTGACTAAGTTACACACAGGCTCAACTAACAATTAACGGGCCATAAAATTAAGAAAAGAAAAATAATACCGACTAGAAGTTATTCTAACTCATCTACTGGTTAACATCTGTATATCAAGTACCATTCTGGCCTCCTATTCCAAGTGATGCTGATTAGTTCCTTCAACTCGTAGTCTTTGTTTTCAGTTATTGGACAAATTAGTTCCAATTTAGTTATCCAAACTCGAATAAATAACCACCCTTTGCATGACTAATACAAATTTTAATTTACAAATGTTAGGCCTTGATTTCTTCTTCCTATTCCTATGTATGATACAGACAGTAGAGTTACTAGAATTTTTCTCGTTTTTTTTATTCATTCATGATTTGTTATTAGCCATATTCTTATTCTTCTTGCTTTGATGGTAGACATTTTAACACGTCTGTTCGCTGTTACTTAAACATTGAAGTACTGTTGCTATAGTATCATGAAGTATCTCCATTTTTAGTAGTCTGCCCAACAACCCTGTGAATAATTGACCTTTGTCTTGTATAACCTAGGCCTCAAGGCAGCTTTATGATTTTGTTAAGATTATTGGTTTTCTTGTTATGCCTTCCTGATCTGGCATCATTGAATTTAACTGAGGCAGTTTTGTATTGCGTGCGTGCATACATGCAACAGAAGCTTAAGGAATGAACTCAAAGGAAAAATATGTAGGATAAATTTATACTTATGCATAGGCAGCATGTTTCCATGCTAAAATTTCAATTGTTCCTGTTTTTTCTTTGGAAAGACAAAGCGTATTCCTTGAAATGAAGAGAAGTTGGCTTTCAATGTCTATTCTAAACTAGCCATTTTTTATTGTAGAATGTTCGCTGCTTGTTATCAATGGAAGGTATCAACATCAATTCAACAAACAAGGCTGGAGAAACTCCTCTTGATGTTGCAGAAAAATTTGGGAGTCCTGAACTTGTCTCCATATTGAGGGATGCTGGGGCTGCTAATTCCACTGACCAAGGGAAACCTCCAAATGCTTCAAAACAACTCAAGCAGACTGTCAGTGACATAAAGCACGATGTACAATCTCAACTCCAACAGACACGTCAGACAGGCATGAGGGTTCAGAAAATTGCAAAAAAGCTGAAAAAGCTACACATCAGTGGCCTCAACAATGCAATAAACTCTGCTACTGTTGTTGCCGTTCTTATTGCTACAGTTGCTTTTGCAGCCATCTTCACTGTCCCTGGTCAATATGTTGAAAATAAAACAGATGGATTTTCTCTTGGACAAGCAAATATAGCAAACAATGCAGCTTTCCTAATATTTTTTGTGTTTGACAGCCTGGCATTGTTCATCTCTCTGGCAGTTGTAGTGGTTCAAACTTCCGTAGTTGTTATTGAGCAAAAGGCAAAAAAGCAGCTTGTTTTTGTCATTAACAAGCTCATGTGGATGGCTTGCCTTTTCATTTCCATTGCCTTCATTTCTCTTACATACGTGGTGGTAGGATCACACTCCAGATGGCTTGCAATATATGCTACAGTGATTGGAAGCTTGATAATGCTCTCTACAATTGGCTCCATGTGCTATTGTGTAATTTTGCATAGGATGGAGGAGACAAAATTGAGGGCCGAGAGTCGATCATTCTCCATGTCTCATGCATCAGACCAAGAGATTTTAAACAGTGAATACAAGAGGATGTACGCACTGTAATTGATATATCCGAATGAAATGGCTTGTATTATCCAGCATATTCTTGAAGTGGCGATAGGTAGTTTCTACTGTCAGTGTCAGATTGTATGAAGATAACCTACGGTCTTTGTTACAGATACCGTGAGAACAGAAGGAAATGAAGAAAAATGGGTGGGGAATTCTCGCCACTTCCACTCGTAAGTAGAAAGGATGTTATCAAATTTAGTATGATCTTGGTGAAATAATTGTTGTGGTGAAGACTTCTTTTAATGGAAGATAGGTATGCAAATAATCACTATATCGGCATCGTAAGTTATCAATCATTTCTAGATTGGCATCTTAAGTTATATCAATCATTTCTAGCATACCAAAATGACAAAAGAAATAGAGAAAACAAATGTAAGATGGTGAGGGACTAGACCAAAACCTACTCAGTAAACCTATAAAATGATGGATGAAACTTATTCCTATAAAATTCATGGCTAATGAAATTCCCCGCCTGTTACATTGGTTATTAACACCATAGTTGCCGCTCTTTATTATTTATTACAAATGCACTGCATTTGTGTTGGTTTTATTTTGAACTTTATGAAAAAATTCAATATGTCCAAGATAAGGAATGAGAAAACCAATATGACCAAAAGTAATGAATAATATATCAGGAAGTGTTGCAATCGGAATCATGATGGGACAACAAGAATAATTTGAAAGATATATAATATTAGCATCCCATAATATGGGTCCTTAATTAATTATGTAAAATAAAAGTAGATATTTAATTTTCTTTTTCAAAAATCAACAAAGTGATAAATATACAAAATAATAAAAAAATATTTTTTTACTTTTGAGTCTCATGATGATTGTTTTCGTTTCTATGTATTTTCATCCCTCACTTAAAATAAGAAATCAAAGTTATGTAATTTTTTTGAAAGACTACTTGAAAAATAACTATTTGGTTGACCAATAGATGTTGAAGTTGCATAAATTATTTGAATGAAACCTAATAACATTAACTAGAGACAAAATATAGAATGAGTGTGAGATAATAATTTCATATTAATTCGAACCAATTCACATGCTTCAATTTTTAATAATATCCTGGCTAAAAGTGCTTCTTTATAGGTATCAAGTAAACATGCATGTAAGGGTATAATTGGTGATTTGATGACAAAAACAATAAGAAATCTCATATAGAAGATTATTTCCAGTGCCAAAGAATATGATTATTCAGTTAATGATTCAAAATTTAATGTTGGTTCTTTAGCGCTATAAAAACTCATACATAAAATTCCCAATAATAAAAAAAAAAAATTAGAACTTCCTGTAGTGTACAGAATAATCCTTATAGCTGAATACTAATGTTTGCTTTTCCACCTCACATAGATAAAAGTAGATAAACAGGAATTAGTTCTAATTCCCACATGATGACAAAAAGTAAAATGTCTTAAGAAGAAAATGTTCTTAGTTGACCACTGTCCATTGCTAACATTAGAAAATATAATGATTTAGATTCTTTGATTTTTTTTAAAGTAAATCTAACAAGAATTGACACCGCTCTTAGTATCTCTATTCATAATGAAAGATCAGGAATCACATATTTATTAAGAAAAGCATTTTATAACATGTTGGCATGACAAGGTTGAAAATGATGAGGACTTCACAAGTAGCCCTTAATGTGACCCGATATGTTAATTTGAGAATTTACTTAAACTTTGGATGAATGATTGAAATGTATGGATGACAAACAATGTAATTGTCTCGAACAAAGATTGGTTCTTCCTTTTGCCATCGTTCTTGCGCTCCTTTTCTTCATAGTACAACCATCGATTCTATTCAAGCTCAAAGCCTTACACGCCTCATACCCTCACTGGCACCCATCATTTACATAACTAGTGTTAAATAGAAGGACAATTCTACGCAATATACAAAGTTCAAATATATCAGACATAACATTATGGACTTCCATATTAACCATGAGTCTTATGGTCTAGCCTCACTCTCACCTATAGACTCATATGCTCATGCAATTATAACGATTATTGCAAAAGAGAAATACAAACAAAAGCACCAAAGAAGAAGGGTAAGCAAATGACAATTTTCAACATGCATAAATTCAAAAGAAATTATATAATAATAATAAAATTCATATTGACTTGCAACCAAAACAAACCTTCTTCTTTAGAAAAAATATAAGCAAAATTCATGATATAAAAATTCTAGACTCTAGTTGAGTTACTCGTTCAATGAGTTCTTATGAACTATTACTCACTCAACGACTACACGTCCTGTCCAACGAAATGAACACTGAAAATAAAATACATATTTATTCATCCAACAAAATTAGACTCACTTAGTAAGTCCTCGTTTCAAACTTTATATCAAACTCAAATTTAATTTTCGCTTAATAAAAGTATGCCCTCTTAACGAACACACATCTCCTAACTTTTTACTAAAAGATTAAACTTAAGATATTTTTTTATCAAAATTTAAGACTAAAGTTTATTAAAGTTCGGGATCAAAATTCATAAACTTTAAAGTGTTAATTCTTTTGAGATCAAAATTTTGAAGATTAGGTACATATTTAAAAAAAAAGAAATAAAATATTTTTTTAAGCCAAACATAAAAGTAAAAAGTTTTAAAATTTTAAATTTAATGAGTTGACATATTAAAACGTAGGACAGCTGTGTAACACGTCGGAGTCGCGGTATACATCTTCCATTTATCGAAAAGAAAATCCTGTTACCACTATTTAGTATTTAGATTCTCTAACTTATTGAAAGTCTATATTTCTGAACATGTCCCTGGAATCAGAGACATCTGGCTCAGGCAGAGATTGGTTCTTCCCGTCGCCATCCTTCTTGCGCTCCTCTTCTTCACAGTACGGCCATCGGTTCTATTCAAACTCAAAGCCTTGCACCCCTCCTACCCTCACTGGCATCCGTCATCGCCGTAGAGTTAAATTCCCCCGGACTTCCACTCTCACGAACGACAAACCTCAGGTTTCCAACACTGAAAATGCTAAGTCATCTGCCAAGAATAACTTTATATTCCTTTCGCAATCTCGCTTCCAGTTTGCTCTCGTGGTAGGTACTAGATTGTTCTTGTCGCTCTGTCTCTCTGTCTCTCTCCTCTCACCGTTTCTTGTTTTATGTCCGTGTGGGTGCAGACGTTGACTATTGTTTTCTTTTTGCTGCTGCTGCTACTGCTCCGTAATGCGCATCTAGAAAGCCAACTCACTAAGTTGCAGGCAAGGCAACTTCTATTTATACGCTCTCTCTTTCATCTCAAATCAGATTAGTTCTATTCTGCTCTTCAATATCTCCACACCACCTCTAATGCAACCTTCATCCTTAACAACTGAACCAAACTAAACTTTTCTTTGTAGGGTGATATTCTCGGCCTTAATCTCAGATTACACGCGTGCCACCGATTGGACCCCTTGAACGTGACAAGTTCCACATCTAAAGACGCGAATCCTGGGTTAAGCGAAAATTTCAAAAGAAATCTAGCTCTCTTTTTCTCCTTCACACTTCTTTTTATCCCTCTCATCATTTTCAAGTACATAGACTATGTGTCGAAATCAATATTTTCTGACAATATACCCGAAAGAGTTTCTGTAAACAAGCAAATAGCATATCGAGTTGATGTCTTTTTATCGGTTTACCCGTATGCCAAACCCCTCGTGTTGTTGGTGGCAACGCTGTTGCTAATTTTACTTGGAGGGTTGGCCCTTTTTGGGGTAACTACCGAGGATTTAGCACATTGCCTCTGGTTATCTTGGACCTACGTTGCTGATTCTGGCAATCATGCCAGCTCCCAAGGTATTGGTCCAAGGTTAGTTGCGATTTCCATTAGCTTTGGGGGGATGCTTATATTTGCAATGATGCTTGGACTTGTGTCCGACGCAATATCTGAGAAATTTGACTCGCTGAGGAAAGGAAAAAGCGAGGTGGTTGAGCAAAATCATACTTTAATTCTTGGTTGGAGTGATAAATTGGTAAGATTCTGGTGTTACCATCTGTTATTGGTTTGTCTTGTCTTGTAACCATCCTTATAAAATTCTCAACGAACTAATGAATAATTCATTATAAACAATTCAAACATATATCAATTTATTGTTGTTTGGCCAAGTGATTTACCTGTTTGGTTGACTTGTTTTCAAATACTCACGTGTCTTGACCTCAAATAATGTGATTGGATGTGCAGGGTTCATTACTAAATCAGCTCGCCATAGCCAATGAGAGCCTGGGTGGAGGAACTGTTGTAGTGATGGCTGAGCGAGACAAGGAAGAAATGGAGCTTGACATTGCAAAAATGGAGTTTGGTTTCAAAGGAACATCTGTCATATGCAGAAGTGGCAGCCCTCTGATTCTGGCTGATCTGAAAAAGGTGTAGGATCTACTTTATCCTTTTGGAATTGTGATTTTCTTTTATGTCTGGTATAATAATAATAATGAATTCTAATGTTAACATATATTTTAAAGGATTTTCAAGAGCACTGACGGTGGCATATTCTGTATTTCAGTCATTCCTGTTCTGTTCTTCCATTAATTACCAGGACTAGGAATGCTTGTCTTTGTTTAAGGGAGGCAGTCTTCAAGGAATGTTCGTCTTTCTAGTTTTATTTGTTTTCGTAAAATTTCAATATAGCCCTGAGCCATGATGAATAGAAAACCGAAGAGAATGAAAATTGTAACATGATTGATGTGTTTATCAGTTTGGTTAGTTTGCTTTTAGGGATCAGATGGACTGAACTGATTAAGTTGGTCGCTTTAATTGGTTCAATAATAGTTACCAAAACTTGCTATCAGTGTTTAGCGAAATCTGTTTCTGCTGCTGTAATAACTCATGCAGATTGCAATTTGGAAGATGCCAGTTCTTAGCAAGCAGTGTTCTCTTATTAGGAAACTATGTCAGATCAGAAGAAATAAGAATAATCAAAAGGGCCAATTGGGTAGGCCTCTGTTTGGCCTTGTTAGTAAAAAATTTAGAGAAGTTGTTATAGTTAGTTATTAGCTTTTCAACTACAATAGCAGAGGTACGACATAGATAGAGGAAGCAAATATAAGTAAATTCTAAGTTTGTCGATTAGTTCTAGGTGGGAGAGACCTGAGTAGGAGGAGCGTATTTAATAAAATTTCTCCTTTTCTTTCCATTAATTTCTACACTTTTACCATTAATTATTATGCTGCACAACCTGTTGATAACTTCTTATACAAAATACTACTTACTGCCACTAGCCTTTTTGTTTTAATCTTGTGGTATTTTTCTTCACTTGATACAGTATATTATTGCATAAATGTTCATTTTTTGTGGAAGATGTTGGCCTGTTTTAATTTGTATATTTGCTTGCTAAAACCATGTCATATGCAGGTTTCTGTTTCAAAAGCACGTGCTATAATAGTCCTCGCTGAAGATGGGAATGCTGATCAGGTCTGATTGAGTAATGATTTGCTCCAAGTTTAATAAGGGTGGGTGACCATTAACTTACATTTTCTTGGTACAGAGTGATGCCCGTGCATTGAGAACGGTCTTAAGTCTGACTGGAGTAAAAGAAGGATTACGAGGGCACATCGTGGTTGAATTGAGTGATCTAGACAATGAGGTCCTTGTTAAACTTGTGGGTGGTGATCTTGTTGAAACTGTTGTAGCTCATGATGTCATTGGTCGCTTGATGATTCAATGTGCTCGGCAGCCTGGACTCGCACAGGTCATCATCTACTACCATTTCATGGTGTTTTCAAGTTGCATAATTCACAATCTTAATCCAGTGCAAGAAAAACCTCAATTATTGGTTTCGAGTTACTTAATTCTTAACAAGAATAACTACATGATTGTTTGTTTGTTTGTTTGTATGGTGTATTACTAGTATTTTTTGGGTGATCTTCCTTCCTATCTTTCCATTTTTTGTAAGATAGGATTTGCCTTATTGCCTCCGTTTGGTGTTTTGTCTGTGCTACCTTTTTTTTCTTTCAGATTTGTAGAGTGACTGGGGAGTTTTATTGTGTTGGCCTTGTTCTGCTTTATTTTCTTTTTGCAATTGCAATGCAGTTGAAGATGAGATATTGATACCCTCATCCTTTTGTTAAGATTTTTCTAAAAAAAATGATGAGCTATCTTTGGCAGATTTGGGAAGACATACTAGGATTTGAAAATTGTGAATTCTACATCAAAAGATGGCCACAGTTGGAAGGCATGCAATTCGAGGATGTATTAATCAGCTTTCCTGCTGCAATTCCTTGTGGAATCAAAGTTGCATCATATGGTGGTAAAATTATTTTGAATCCAGATGACTCCTATGTTCTACAAGAAGGTGATGAGATTCTGGTTATTGCAGAGGATGATGATACCTATGCCCCGGCATCTTTGCCTACGGTGCTTTGTCTCACATAATTTGATGTTTCTCAGTTCTCTCTTTCTCTATTGATGTTTTTTCCGTGGTTTGGTCATGACAAATACATGGTCAAATGATAAAAAGTGAAGTTTATTTGAGCTAGTTGGCATGTTAGAAGCTGTAATGAATCTTATGAAAAATCACAGAATCTGAAGAGAGAATAGAATGATTTTCTTTGATAATTTCAAACTGATATTACACCGGTATTTATAGCATGGTACAAGCTACATAAAGGAAATAAATCACCTGTAATAATTAGAAATATATTCTAATAATTAAAACGAGTTTCCCTGATGATAATCTCCTTTGATTCTACCCTGATGGTACACTACGATATTTTCAATTAATTTACAATATCTACATTTACAGCTCAAGACCCCCATTGAGCTAAAGAATACACGCCTTTCATTCCTAGGATGGTAATTAGATCATGGAAATCACTCTATGATTGATAAAGAGAGTGTGGTCTCTGTGGCTTTGTTTGGTCCTAAACTCCACTATGACTTTTGCAAACCTCATATAAATAACTTTCCAGGGTCTGCACACTTTGTTATTTATTTGTCTATTCAAAACCTTGTGGAATACTCAGATTTTTTCATCTAGGCTGCCATAGAGATATGCATTCTTAACATTGAAGAGGTTTTCAACTAAAATGTAGCCAAATATAACAAAATTCTTGCAGTGTTCATTTTGCTAGTGGAGGAGAATATTTCTTAATAATCAATCCCATAACCTTTGGTGTAACCTTTTGTTAGCCTGCTTTTTTTGTTCCTAAACTCCTTCTTGACCTTTTCAAGCCTGCCATAAAGAGCTTTCCAAAGCCTGCCAACTTTGTTATTTATTTGTCTGTTCAAAAACCTTGTGGAAAACTTGGATTTTTCTCATCTAGGCTACAACGGAGATGTGCATTGTTAACATTGAAGATGTTTCCCACTAAAATGTAGCCAAGCATAACAAAATTCTTAGTGTTCATTTTGCTGCCAGAGGAGAATGTTTCTTAATAATCAATCTCATAACATTGGGTGTAACCTTTTGTTAGGATGCGGTCCTAAACTCCTTCATGACCTTTTCAAACCTGCCATAAAGAGCTTTCTCTAAGCCTGGACACTTTGTTATTTATTTACATCTCTTCAAAATCCTTGTGGAAAACTCAGATTTTCAATCTTGGCTGCCATAAAGATATGCATTCTTAACATTATTATTGAAGAGGTTTACAACAAAAATGTAGCCAAGTATGACAAGTTTTAACAGTGTCCATTTTGTTAGCAGAGGTGAATGTTTCTTAACAATCAATCCCTTGACCTTGGGTGTAACCTTTTGGCGACAAACCTTGCTTTGTATCTTTCAAGGGATCCATTTGCCTTGTACTTAAAATCCATTTGCAATGAGCAATGTTCTTCTCTTTTGGGTTTGTCAACAATTTCCCACGTATTACTCTTTTCCAAGGCATTCATCCCCTCTCTCATTTTATCCCTTCATTCCCTTTTTGACAAGGCCTTAGAAGTAGTTTTAGGGACAACTAAATTCAGACTCACGACGAGCCTGTTTTTGTGAGTATTTTTTGGAAAGAGTTCTTGAGGGATTGCAGGTGAACTATTTTGGGGAAGAGGTATTATATAAATTTGAATAGGAAAAAAATGCTTATTGGTTGGTTAGTTAGATTTTATTGTGGTTGGCTAGTTGTCTAGAAATAAAGCACGATTGATGTATTTTAGAGAGACTGAAATGATAATCAATAGAGCGCAGTGCACAATTTCTTATATCTATACTTCTGTTCTTCCTTCATATATATCCACTATCTTCTGTTATCCTTTTCACTTCCCCACTTTCTTTCTTTATCATTTTCATACAATGACCCAGGCATTAGTAAGTGTACTTGCGAAGATAGAAGAATAGAAATATGTAAAGATATTGATACAGTTGTAACAAACTCAGAACAGTTAGGGTAGTTACAACTAACTAGGATATACAATTGTAACTAACAGCAACCAGAGTAGTTATAACTAATTGCTCTGTAACTAGTTGAACAAATAGGAGGTTGATTAGAGATGGAAGGAGTTAGTGTATTCTGGAAGAGTTTCAAGGCAAGTGCATCATCTTCTCTTGGGTCATACTGATACGGAGAAAGGATCCTATAATAAAATAATTGTGTTCTTTCTGTAATTTTGTTTGGAATCCCTAAATCTTTTCCCAATTAGCAGTTGATTCTATGACTCTCTTCCCACCTAAATGGTATATAATTCTCCTTTGCCCTTGAGGTGTGTGTGCACAGTTTTGGGACCAGGTGAGATAGTTTTTTTCCATTGAGCCTATAAAAGGCCTAAATACCTTTGAATCTGACCAATCTTCTGCACATAGCTGGAATCCTCTATTGAATTTCAATTGTTTGATATGCATGTCTGCAATCCAGATCCTGATATGACGTAGGTTCTGAACAGTTGCAGAATAAAGAGTGAAAGAAATGTTGGTTCAACCACTCAATAAATGTGTTGCAGCAGCAATGAAGACTGTCCAGGGAAAGAGAAACACCAATGAAGGCTTTCTTGAGAAGTTGCAACAATGATGGACATGAAACAAGGAAGGAGAGGCTAGAGCTCAAGCAAAAACGTAGAGCTCTGATGCAATGAGAAAAATTACAATTCAAAGAGAGAAAAATAGAATGATTCTCAATGATAATTTCAAAATGAGATTACACATTTTTTTATATAATGGTTCAAGGCTAGATAGAAGGAAGCAAATCACCCCTAATAATCAGAAGTAATCTCATAATAGTCAGAAATAACTTCCTAGACAGTCTCCTAAATAGAATCCGTAAGTTCCAAGGATTTCAAACTTGATACACTAAAATAGTTTACATTTAATTTACAATCTACATTTACAGCTCAAAAGAATTCTACTAAATTTTGTTCAACGGATAACATTCTGTTGTGGGCTTTAAACTTATTTATCAAGTGCTAACAGTGATCTTTGTTACACATTGAGAATAGTAAAGCCAAGGAAGTCAAGACCATTTTTTGAAGAGAGATTGACTGATATGGTTTCTTGCCCCTTTGATTTCAGGTTTGGAGGGGAAGCTTGCCCAAAGACTTTGTTTATCCAAAATCTCCAGAGAGAATTCTTTTCTGTGGTTGGAGGCGTGATATGGAGGATATGATCATGGTAATAGTATAAGAAATTTGTTGCTATGGTCCCGTTTTTTCTTTACTTCAGTTACCATAGTGTATGAAATAGAGAAATAGAGGGATAAGATGTTGAACCCATGTGTTTGAATGACACCACGGAACAAGGGAATGATAATTTATTATAATAAATACACATAATTAGAGGAAATTTTGTTTCCTCTAAACTCGGTACACTTTTCCTATGGTGAAAATAGTGAAAAACTAGGCATAAGATTAATTCCCCTGTGTAGAACATAACATACACATAACATACACATAGGTAATGTATTTGTAATAAAGAATCATACAGGAAAATATGGATTAAGCCCAAATATACATAATATTGTAACTAACACTATCTAATGATATTTTAACAATATCTAACACCTATAAACCATAAATACAACATATTCAATTCTGATTAACGTCTTCTAAGGCAATATATAAAACCTTTAATTTTAAGAGCCAGATAAAAAGTTACGCTTGATATGATATATCAAGCAATTTCTTGAGGGAGTGACGGAATTCCTGTGTCCCTGCAACTGTTTATTCGTGGTGGGTATCAATACTTTTTTGGGCCTGTTCAAGTTCTCTCTATTTGTTTAGGTTTTGGATGCATCTTTAGCACATGGATCAGAACTCTGGATGTTCAATGATGTTCCAGAAAAAGAAAGAGAAAAAAAGCTAACTGATGGTGGCCTTGACATAAATCGACTAGAAAATATATCTCTGGTTAATCGTGATGGGAATGCTGTTATACGTCGCCACTTGGAAAGCCTTCCTTTGGAATCATTTGATTCAGTAAGTGATATTTATTAGTTTGTCTTTTACAAGTGTCTTTGCTACATTATCTCCATTCTTGATGGATCACACTTACAAGGTCTGCCATATTTGATGCTGGTCAGGATCTTACTGGATTTTTCTTTCTATAGCTGCGCAATTACATAGAGGAGTTGGAAGCAAGTTGGGGAGTTAAAGTTAAACTGTATAATATGGGTGTTGAAATGTTGGTGCCAACATTACACATTTACTGTACAGTAATAAATATAGATTGATTGAATTGAATATAAGTATAGATTTGTTTGTATGAAATCCTTAAAATGAAGGGATTGGGATTAAGAGTTTATTTGCTAGATATGCTCCTGATTTATAACCTTTACTTTTGGAGATTTATTTCCATTATTTCAGGATATTACTTTCCTTTTATTAGGATTTCGTTTTTCTTTAAATACTCTTGTATTTTTTTTTTTATATCAAGAAAAGTAATTCCATAATTACTGCTTAATGCCTATACAATTTTTCACTCCAGGGAATAATTTAAAATTTGCCTACAAAACTTAGAATGTATTCAATTCAATTGATTGTTGTTGAAATTCTGGCCTTTACAGATATTGATTTTGGCTGATGAATCAGTAGAGGATTCAGCAATTCAAGCTGACTCTAGGTCTCTTGCCACTCTACTTTTAATTCGGGACATACAAGTGAGTTTCTATCGTAACAGAATTTAAGCTTTGATATGACATATCTTTGTAAGAGCACTATATAAGGATGAAGAACCATAAATTCATTGGGTTAAAGTTTTGGGTTGAAGTGATGTCAATCTCTTATGTAGTTGGGTTCATGTTTCATTGATGTTGTATTGTATCTCCCTAAGTGAACCTTTCCCTTCATAGCCTGTGACACCTTTTTTCTTTAATGAAAGTAGGCATGCAAAAACATCACTATGTTGATTTAAATCTCAACTAGGTTGACATAGTAACTGTTAAAGATATGATTTGATTACATTAAATAAGAAAATATGATATGATTTTTTTTATAAAACATATGTTAAGCATCATATGAATGTTGACATCAAGTTGACACTCTTGAGTTTATTTATTATTTGCCATCACATAAATCATATTATTAAAAAAGAAAAGAAAAAGGACAAAGACATGGGGAGACCAAACCAAACCCACGCTCAAAAGAAACAAAGCAAACTATCTACAAAAAACCATACAACCCGAAACATAGGGAGTTGATACCTATTTTGAAAAAAATCAAGACTAAGAAAAGTAGGAAGGGAACTAAACCACTTGAACTCAAGCCTCTAATCAATCCCTAGACTAGAGAGGTTGATCGTATGTTGAGGTATATAAGTTTGATGCTCTCTTTTCTAGCTTGCTAAATTGAACATGAACAATGTTTTTAATGCTTTGAGTTGGTTCAGAATTTTTAGTAGTGTTTTTTTACTAGGCAATATAATCTCTCACTGTTTTCTTGTTCTTGAGTTGCTTTATATAGGCTTTGTAGAAAGTAACCATTGTGAAACCTTTTTCAGCCGTTGAGTAGCATTTGCTCTTTTTGTATGTCTTCCTCTTGTCGGGAGTTTGATATTGATGATGCATTTATTGCACTCCATGCAACAATGGATGCTTTTTTCTTGTTCTTGGACAACATGCATTTTCTTGATTTGTCTAAATTGCAGTGTTGTACAAAGTATTTCTTTTGTTGAGTTGACAATGCCTGGTTAAGGGATTTGTCGAAGAAATGCAACTCTTAACTCTTTGTCCAAGAAATCTTCTTACGTGTCTTGTTCTTTAGCTAATAGATCTCTTTGGCAGACGGTAGTAAAGGTACCTTACAACATAAAATACACATGTATGTGTTTTCATTTAGTATGAAGTTAGTTTAGATCTATGTTCTTATCGTTTGAGCACATCTCTCTGTCATGATAGACGTAAAATAAGACTCTAGAGGGTTGTATTGTTTGTCCGATGAAACACATGTTTTACATGCTCTTTTATTGAGTTAAACTATCATCTTTTAGATGAAGCATAATCATGTTTTTATATTCAATTATTTTAACAATTAATTAAAATCACATGGTCTTGAACTTTTTCTCTAAAATTTTATTTGTATTCAGGTATCAATTTTAACCCTGCAATATGTTATCTGTGGTTACGGTAATTTTTGTGAGGGTGACAGAACACCAATTGCATCGTCTATGCGGTATTGTTTGTAAACACGATTGGATGATCTTCATGACTTCCACTCATGAATATTAGGATCAATTACTGGATGAACTTTAAATTGTTTTTTTCATTGTTGTAATCCTTATTAACTGATCCTATTTCCCTTTGAAGCTTACATATTTGACTTGTGTTTTGGGAGTTTCAATAATCTTGTCTTTTCTTGCTATATTATTTCTGAAGCTTTTGATGTTTTATTTCAGGCTAGGCGTCTTCCTTATGTAGCTATGGCCAGTCAAGCCCATGGAGGAAGTTTCTCTAAAGGCTCATGGATTGGGGAAATGAAGCAGGCTTCTGATAAAACTGTTATAATAAGTGAAATTTTGGATCCTAGGACAAAAAATCTTCTATCTATGTCAAGGATTAGTGATTATGTTTTATCAAATGAACTTGTCAGCATGGCTTTGGCTATGGTCGCAGAAGATCGGCAGATAAATGATGTATTGGAGGAGCTGTTTGCGGAGGAGGTACACATTTTATAAAAGTTAAGGGACAGATTATATTACATGTTTTGCGTACATTATTTCAAAAGTACTGAAAGGTTTAGGGTTTGGTTTTTGGTTAGATTATGTAGTTCCTATGTTATAGCAAATTGATAAATTCACATCCCTTGCAGTTAACCTGAATTAAAACATTTAATTTTATTTCATGCTTCATAATTTAATGAGTTTTCTTTTCTGGAATTCTATTAGGGAAATGAGATGCATATAAGGCCAGCAGATCTATACCTTTGTGAAGGTGAAGAATTGAGTTTCTATGAGATAATGTTACGAGCTCGACAGAGAAGAGAGATTGTGATTGGCTACCGTTTAGCAAATGCAGAGAGGGCAATCATTAATCCCCCAGCAAAAACTGACAGACGGAAGTGGTCATTGAAGGATGTTTTTGTGGTGATTACAGAAAAGGAATGAGGCATTTGTGGAAAGGGAAAATTTGTAAGCATTAGTTAATCTAGTCCTGACTTTAGAAAATCACCTCTTTAATTTCCTACTTTGTAAGTTCACTTGGTCCTTCTCTGTGAAAACTAGAGTCAAAGGAAGTGAAGAAAGTTAAAAATTCATCACTTTTTGGAAAATTAGAGACTAAAATTGGGATTTTAAAATGTAGGAATTCAAGTGAGTTTCATCTCCTTTCTAAAATTGAATGGATGGAGGCTTTTAATTCCTTCACCACCACAATTCCTCTCGTACTTAAATTTCACATGACCATGTCGGAATTTTCGTATTTTCCGTTCTTTCGGTCTTTGTTACATAATAATATGGCTTTATTTGATATTTTTTGAAGAATTAATATGATTTTAGTTTTTAAATTTAGATATAAAATTAAAATTTGCGTTTATTTTAAATTTGATATATTTTAGTTTCTAATCTTTAAAAGTAAATTAATATACTATGTTTAATTTAATATAGTTAGTTTTAAGTTGAAATGTATCAAAATAGTGTGAACGAAAATAGTGTGAAGGAATTGAATCTCATCCTAAAACACCTTTGACATGTTGGGTTAGGATATATATTTATGTTGGGTACAAAAACATATTAAAGTTTAGGATGAAACGAATTTTAATTTTAATACATATTTAATTCTTATTAAATTAAAGACACTTGAATATTAGACAACTTATTAAATGAAAAATTGGGTTTGAAATCATTTCCTTGAACAATGTTTTGAACTGGATTGTTAATTGAATATACAAGGGCATGTGTTATTCTGGTTTTGACTAAGTTCAAACTTTAATTTTTATGAATAATAATGACGATACAAGCATTCCGGATTACAGAGAATTTCTGTTAGCAGTTTTATATTATCTTTTACCTTTTTTACTATATAACTGAAAATTCATTTTCAATTGTAAAATTTAAAATTTAAAAATATATTTTAAATTATATAATTTAGAAACTTATTTCTACTTCGAATTGTATAATTTAAAAATACATTTAAATTATATAATTTAAAATTGTATAGTTTAGAAATTCAGAATAGATACACATATATATATATATATATAATATTTTATGTTAGTTTTTTAAGAAAAATCTTCTGCTAATGAAAATAAAGTTAAAATAATACATTATCAACTATTTTTCTTTATTTCTCTGGTTAAATCAAATTTGTATAATTTTTTGATGGTTTATTTTACCTTTGACCAATGTTTAAGTTCCTTTATTAATTATTCTTTAAATTGATTTTGCGGTTTATTTGAACCGATTGCTTGATTGATTTATTCTCCTTCGATCAAACTGATTTTTCAAACATGGGTATAAATAATAATATTATATAATATATTTGTTTTTATTTTCACTCTATTATAACAGATTAAGGAAAAATATTAAATAATATTTTTAGTGATTTGTTAAAAAACATAGCTGAAGTTGAAAATGTTTAATATAAAAGATAAAATATAAATAAAATCCCCTCTAATAAGAAAACCTATTAGATTTTGTGCTTAGGAAATAAAAATAAAAATAAAAATCAAAAGTTAAACGGCAATCCAAATCCCTCCCATTACTATTAAGAAAAACCTTGAACAGAGAGGCAGACAGCAGATACAGAGAGAAAGTGATAGAAGCGAACAAAAACCCTACCCTAACCCGTATTTATGTTATTGGGTTCTTCCTCCATTGATCCGTCCTAGAAGGCAAGTCCGAGAAGGCAACTCAAAACCTGCCCTTGCGAGACCCATCCATCGACACTCCCACGCCACAACTCCACTCTTTAGAACAACACTATGGATGATCTGGATAAAGCGATTCTTATTATGTTTGATGAATCGGGAGCCCTTGACGATGACTTGAAGAAACAGGCCAAACTTTACTGTAACGCTACTAAGGAGAAGCCATCAATTTGTAGACTTTGCATTGAAAAATTATGCTTTTCAAATCTTGTTCAAGTCCAGTTTTGGTGCCTACAGACCTTACATGAAGTCATTCGAACACGGTACTTGACAATGACCCTAGATGAGAGGCACATGATCAGGGGCTCCGTCTTTTCAATCGTGTGCCTCGAAGACAAGAACCTCATAAGGGTTTTAGAAGGCCCTGCCTTCATAAAGAACAAGCTTGCACAGGTTTTGATAACTTTGATTTACTTCGATTACCCTTTGGTCTGGTCCTCCGTCTTTGTTGATTTTTTTCCACACTTGAGCAAAGGAAACGTGGTCATAGACATGTTCTGTCGAGTTTTGAATGCCCTGGATGATGAATTAATTAGTTTGGACTACCCTAGAACCCCTGAGGAATTGACTGTTGCGAGCCGGGTTAAAGATGCAATGAGACAGCAGTGTGTCTCTCAGATTGTCAGGGCCTGGTATGACATTGTTTCTATGTACCGGAATTCTGATCAAGAGCTATGTACTAGTGTGTTAGATTCCATGAGGAGATATATTTCTTGGATAGACATCGGGTTGATAGTCAATGATGCTTTTATCCCTTTGTTGTTTGATTTGATTTTGGTTGGTCATCTGTCTGATCAGCTTCGTGGTGCTGCAGTCAGATGCTTGTTGGCAGTTGTTTCTAAGCGAATGGAGCCCCAATCCAAACTTTCGTTGTTGCAAAGCCTTCATATTAGTCGTCTACTTAGGTTAGTGACTGAGAATGGTGATGCCGAGCTGGTCTCTGATATAGCTGCATTGCTTACTGGGTATGCTGTTGAGGCCTTGGATTGCTTCAAACGCATAAATTCTGAGGATGCTAAAGGAATCTCTTTGGAGCTTTTGAGTGAAGTTTTACCCTCCATTTTCTATGTAATGAAGAATTTTGAGTTAGATGCTACATTCAACATCATTCAATTTCTTTCAGGTTATGTTACCATTTTGAAGAGCTTTACCCCTTTGCGGGAGAAACATCTACTTCACTTGGGGCAGATATTGGAAGTTATCCTAGTGCTAGTCCGTTACGACCCAGCATACCGCACTAATCTTGATGTGATGGACAAAATTGGTAAAGAGGAGGAGGATAGGATGGTAGAGTTCAGAAAGGATTTGTTTGTTCTTCTTCGCACTGTGGGTCGTGTAGCACCTGATGTAACTCAGATGTTTATTAGAAATTCGTTGGCAAGTGCTGTTTCTAGATCTTCGAATAGCAATGTGGAGGAGGTGGAAGGTGCACTTTCTCTTTTATATGCACTTGGAGAATCTATAAGTGAGGAAGCCATGAAAACTGGGAGTGGATTGTTGAGTGAGCTTGTGATTATGCTTCTATCGACAAAGTTTCCTTGTCACTCTAATAGGCTTGTTGCCCTTGTTTACTTGGAGACAGTGACAAGATATATTAAGTTTATTCAGGATAATACTCAATATATTCCAATGGTTCTAGCTGCCTTTCTTGATGAAAGAGGCATACATCATTCAAACATCAATGTTAGTCGTAGAGCCAGTTATTTGTTTATGAGGGTTGTTAAATTGCTGAAGATGAAGTTGGTGCCTTTTATAGAGACTATTTTGCAGGTAGCAATTATATAATCCTTCCCTATTTCTTGTTTCTGTTTTTAAAATGTACTCAACATTACATTAAATAACCAAAATTATATATAAATTATTCCTGACTTGCACTCTTTGGTTGTCCTTGATGTGTATGGATGGATTGTGTGATTGGTTACTTCCACCATCTGTCTTCTTGATTTTTTAAAATGTTCTGTTGAATTCAGAGCCTGCAAGACACTGTTGCCCAATTCACTATTATGAATTATACTGCCGAAGAGCTATCAGGGTCAGAAGATGGTAGCCACATTTTTGAGGTATTCTCCTAATGTTTCAGGATTATGGACATTTCTGTGATTATTTTTGTTCTTTTTCTTCTCTTATATTTATTGAGGTACTTTGACAGGCAATTGGTTTATTGATTGGAACAGAAGATATCCAGCCTGAAAAGCAATCTGATTATCTATCTTCTTTGCTCAGTCCTCTTTGTCAGCAGGTTGTTTTTTACTTAAAAATGCAAGAGATTTTCTAATCTAAAAAATAATAAAAAAAGAGTGCAAGATACTTCATAAAAGTTATGTTTACCCTTGTTTCCAGAAGCATTTCTTCTTTTGAGATTATTGTGGTTGGTGTTTGGTGCATATAATTTCCTATCCTCGGTTAATACAGGTTGAGGCATTGCTCATAAATGCCAAGTTATTGAATGCTGAGGAGGCTAATGCAAAAATTGCTGTAATTCAGCAAATTATCATGGCAATTAATTCTCTCAGTAAGGTGCTTTTTCTAATTTAGACTTCTACTTTCCCCAAATTTTGTTTATTCTTTTATAAAAGCCTCAAAACTCAACAAATAGTGATAAAAAGATTTACGTTTTGTTTGTTTGTCTTAATTTGAAGTTTAAAGGGTAGTATTGTGGTAAAATACATCAATAATTTTGTTTTCCCTCCATTCTTACTATTTTTTATATGATATAGGGCTTTAGCGAACGACTTGTAACTGGTAGTCGCCCTGCCATTGGTCTCATGTTTAAGCAGGTTTGTATTTTCAAAACTTTTTTGGTCATGCTCCCTGGAGTTGTATATGGTTTATCAGATGTATAGTTTGTCTTTTTGTTTAAAACTCTAGAAAATAATCTTGCTACAATCTTATAGATGAAAATGATGGAGTTTTGCCATATAATGTATAGAACCCATCTTTGCATAATGCTTTGTGTGATTGATAATTTTTCGTAGTTAGCTTGTGTCTATTTCTATTAAACCCATGTTTGGTTTCTTAATCTTTTTGTTTTGCTAAATCTTGTCGTACTGTCTTCTATGTAGACACTGGATGTACTTCTTCAAGTTCTTGTTATATTTCCAAAAGTAGAACCTCTGCGAAACAAGGTATGAATTAGATTTAGTGTTTTAAAAGTGGTTTGCTTAAAGTAGATCTGTAAATTTTATGTAATATCCATATATGGTATGTAGGTCACATCTTTTATACATCGCATGGTGGATACACTTGGAGCGTCTGTCTTTCCTTACCTTCCAAAGGCATTGGAACAGTTACTTGAAGAAATTGAAGTACATATCTCTAATTTCTTTAACTTAAATCTTTTTAAATTTCTTTATATAAATGCATTTCCTTGCATTTTGTTATTGGTGTGTCGAACATTTCCTTGCATTGGAATATGATGACATTTAGAATAATATTCCTCTCACATATTATCTTCCCATGGGCGGACCATTTGAATATATGATCCCATTAGGAACGATATGTATATGCATATATGATTAATTAAGCCTGAGATTTTAGTATGTTGCACAGATGTTGCTGTAACCCTGCTGATAATTTGTTCCTTCTTGAACTCTTTCTGGCATTTTAGGATATTCCTTTCCTCTAACTGCAGGGTGTCTGACTGTCTGTTATATTTTGTCATCTTCGGTAGATTTTTGGTTTAGTTATTCATTTGATCCCTATAGTTGCAAAATTTTCCCTTTTAGTTCTTATAGATTATCTGGGCATTTTATTTTAAATACCTTTTAATCCCTACATAATTCATTTTAATCCCTTTTAGTTCCTACATGAATTCAAAATGGTAATAGGGACTACAAGGGTATGGCTTTTTAAAGGATGGAAAAAAGATTGTCTTTTTGAGTTTCTTGACATTTTTCTGTATCACATGAATGTGTTTTTGGAGAATGTGTAATGTTGTAGTATCGGTGGTAACACTCTTGGAGTGGTTGGTTGACAACTATGAAACATCAATACTTTCATTTACTTAAGTATATACTTCACTAATATGTATCCATAAGGTTTCCAATCCTCTTAAAAAGTTTGTGAAAATTCAATTCAATTACATATGAGACATGGAAGCATGTTTCATATAGAAACATAGGAGAATAGCTCCTTAGTGAGACAAAAATGGAAGATGTCCTATTTATGGATGATTTCAACAAAGGTATGAATTTGATACTATTTCTATTTGTAGACAATAGGAAGTGATTTAAGGTTGCAATGATTATAACTTTTATTTAGTAATGTCCAGGAAGTATGTTCTTTATTTGGGTTTGAGAATTTGCAATTATATATTTTTATGTTTTAGGAACTTGTATAGTTATCTAGGTATCTATTTTACACGTATCATATCCTATATATTTTTAGAATAATCATAACTTCATATGGATAGTATCTTCTTTGTGCATCATTCGTTGACTTTGATCCTAATTTGAAATGGTAGAATGTATGAAAATGTCCAAAATATCTTGTATTATCTAGATTATCTTAGATTCCCTTTATGCCATTATATTTTAGGATTGGTTTGTTACTTTATTTCCTCATCTCTTGATTTTTTTCCTTGTTTAATTATAATTATAACTTTTATCAATAAGACCTAGTGCCTTTAGGTTTTATGAACATATCATCAACTCAACATCAAATTCAGTTTTTCACTCCCTTATTTCCTCTTCCTTCTATACACAAAACCTTGTAATTTCAATATAGTATTAGAACGGTACAGTGCCTTCCTCCAGACCTGTGCCGTTATCAGTCCGCTTTTGAAATCTATCAATGCTGGAATTCTACTTTGTTTTCATGGTTGTTCCTTCAAATTAGATGTCTTTGTTGCCGCAACCATTTTCACAATCACCACTATAATGTCCTCCATCATGCTCTCCTTGACCTTTGTTCTTCATTCCAACCATTTTCTTAACTGGTTTTGTCTACTGGTGTGACATCTTCAACATGCCTTTACGGGCTTGTTTAAATATATTCTGGCGGAGTTTCTCTTCAAGTTTTGATCTCTGCCATACTTTGTTTTAAATCATCTTCGTAGTCTTCCCAGGGAATTCTGATGAAACAACCTTTTTTTAAAAAAAAATCTCCTGGCCCATGCAGATTAATTTGAAGTTTTGGCGGGTCCTGGGGCAGTCCCTAGGAACCATCTTCGTACTACCATTCTATAGTATCATTATATGATTTAGTTTATTTGTATCAATCTTAAGGTTGGCTGTTAGAATATATGGAAATATCTAAAATATCTTTTCATACGAAATTAAGAATGTATGAGTGCTGTAAGTTCCATCTTCCTCCCTCTATATAAAATCCCCAAAATTCAGTACATGTTTTGCACCTGAATGTGGTTGTTTACTTTGGTTTTGGTTGAAGATAGAACTGTGTAATGTCTTGTTTACGTTCTATTGCAGCCAAAGCAAATGGTTGGTTTTCTTTTGTTACTCAATCAACTTATCTGCAAGTTCAATACTTTGATGCGTGACATTTTGGAGGAAATATTTCCAGCTGTTGTTGAGCGGATATTCAGTGTTATTCCTAGAAATGGGTTACCTTCTCCTGGTCCTGATGCAATCACTGAGGTATGAAAATGTTGTTGCAGTTTTGTAATAAGTAAATGGGATACAATTTTCCTTCTCTTCTAATACTTGCTTTAAGTTAGCTTTGTTATATGATTGGTCTTTATGATTTGATTATTTCTTTATTTCAAATTTTAAGAAGTTTGTGCTTGTGCTATAGTAATTGTGCTTGTTGTTTGTTCTATTGTCAAATGTTCACTTCTCTATGTTTGTTTTTCTTTACTTTCTACATGTTTTGGAGCTACAATATGACTATCTGATGAACCTTAGGTTGAGGAATTTCTTAGAACTTGGACTTAGTGTCCAACAATCCCTCAAACTTGACATATAAAGTTAGATTTGCCCGAATTCTAGGAGTTCTATGATTTATAATAAGGAGCAGATCTTATATGATCAAGAATATGTAGACCATATATGTATTATTAAGAACGTTTTTTATTATTCCTACATTGTATCTTTATTATTAGAGGATATCAATTCTCCTCTATTTATCGTATTGTTATCTTTGAAACGTAGGGTTTCAACTCAATGTCTTCCTCTTTCCTATACTTTAACTCTATGTAAGTCATATCTGTTGCTTTGGAACTAAACACCACCCTTGAGGCTTCAATTAAGGCAGCTATAGAGATCACAACTAAGGGGGGCTAAGCAGCCGCAATTAGAGCAACTTTCCGATATAAACAATGACACTGCTTATCTATTTTGTTACTTAGTCGCTATGCTGTGTGGTATAATGTGAGTTTTGTTCTTAGTTCATTACTTAATTGTTTCAAATGTGAAATCTATTGTAGAAAAGCATCTTTTTGTGTTACCATCTATCTTATTCTTTGCTTATAAACTGTCTCAAATATATGTGCATGATTATAAGATTATCATTATTATGGTCCTTTTTCAGGAAGTTCGTGAATTGCAAGAACTTCAGCGAACATTGTATACATTTCTTCATGTGATTACTACACATGACCTGTCTCCTGTATTTCTTTTCCCAAAATGTAAAGCATACCTGGATCCAGTGATGCAGTTGCTTTTGTTCTCCTCTTGTAATCATAAGGATATCCTTGTAAGAAAGGTATATAGTGTTTTGTATTTATTCAACCGAGCCATTATTTTTCCTGGACCAGTTTTTTGACAAAACATACATTCTAAATCATACTTATTTTCACAATTTAGGCATGTGTACAGATTTTTATTAGATTAATTAAAGATTGGTGTGCCCAGCCTTATGAGGAAAAGGTATATTCTACTTACTTCTACTTATCCCATTTTCTTATAATTTTTTCCTAAATGTCTAATGGTTTTCAGGTTCCTGGTTTTCGAAGTTTTGTGATTGAAGCATTTGCTATAAACTGTTGTTTGTACAGTGTGCTGGACAGATCTTTTGATTTCCATGATGCAAACACGGTAAGATACATGAATTATGGTTTTGTACATTCTTTTTTCACTTCGTTTCTTTCAAGTGGTATGACACTACTGTTCAAAACCATTGCGTATATTATTAGTCCTCAATTGGCTACTTGTTATAAGATTGTTTATATTGCATAATAGAAAGAAGAGTTTGTGGTCTCATTCTTTGTCCCTTGAAGAGAACTATTTGCTTATTTGTTTTTAATAAAATGGATGTCATTTGAGGAAGTTCAAGGAAAAAAAAAGCTCCCAAGCAGAATTTAAAAATATATTTTACATGTAAAACAAAAACAATGATGTGGATAAGTGAATATTCTATCAAGCACTTAATGCTTGACCAAAAGCTATAATTTATGTACCCTGCAATAATTTCCTCCTCAACAATTGTTTGAGACTAAGAATCAATCTCTTTGATTATGACTTGGCCCACTTGGCCTACACGCCACAAGACAATTGATGTCACTTGCAACAATTGTCTCATTAGGAGGAATCGAATTCGTAACCTTAGCTATGATACCAATTGTTGAATTGGACACTTACCACTAAGCCAAAAGTTATAGTTGATAGTTAAGCTGCAACTCTTCAACCTAAGAGCATAACAATCCCAGTGCCATGTCTCTATTGTGATCTAGTCTCACCTGACCTACGTCATCGGACAATTGATGCACTCTACAATTAAGAACACTCATAAGTATGGTTTGTTGGAGGATCATGAATATAAAGGGCTCAAATTACTTATAGAATTGAAATACTTTCAACAATAGAGTATAACATACAATATGCCTCTTGATTTTAGAATTTGAAATTGTCCAAACATGATCATCTAAAGAATTCTTTTTGAGAACTATTTGCTTTGCCTTGATAGTAATTGGAGTTTATTATGTCTAGAGTTATCATAATTGAATAACTCTTATTAAATTGAATGTAATTAAATTCACATGGGGATTCCAACTAGGTTGAGTATTTGGTTCCATATAATGTAGTTAATCTTCATATGATTTTATGATAGTGGTTAGAATAAGTTGTCTTAAATAAAGTTTATTGAAAAGTTGTTCATAGCTTTGTGTTGGATCTAGTTCCTAGATAAGTCTTTTCTTATTCATACATTGTATTTGACATCTCCAAAGTTATTATAAGTGAGATCCTAAGAAATAAAAATTCATTCTCTTTAATTTATTTGTTGTTCTTTTTGTATTTTTCTCGTGTTGGTATCAAAGTGGGTTAATCTCTCTTTGTGTGTATCTATCCGACAAAGTCATTCGATCTCCACTCTTAACCTTCTGTCATCATCAATTGCTGAAGTTTCGTTCGTTGACACTTGGGTCTGGTGTGCCTCAAGGAGTGTGACCCAACCTCAATCGCCGCCAATCCAAATTTCGCCTAATGCGTTGTCAGTGTCTTGGCTGAACAAGGTGCGTGTCTCATGCCACCTTTTAGTTGTTGCTATCCTTCCGTAGTCGCAGCCTTTTGAGCTCCTCTCAGCCCCCTATTTTTCGTTCTAGTACCATTTGGTGAGTTGTCTGGAGTTTCTCATGGTATCTCTTTGTTGAAACCCTAGGGCTGCCTTATGTTCTTTCTCTTATGTACATGCCTTTACCTTGTTTCAAAATGTCTTTAGGGACTATCTCCTCTTTTCCCAGGATTTCTTCTATAACTTCTAAGAAAATAAATGGGAAAAGCTACCTATCTTGGTCTGTGTCAATTGAACTTTGATATCTTGCTCAAGGTTTCCATGATCACTCAGAAGATCAGAGTAGAGTACCACCAAATCAAATTCAACGGTGGAAGAAACCTGATTTTCGTCTTTGTGCTCTACTTTGTCACTCTCATGTCATTCAAAACCTGTAACTCCTTTTTGAACAAGGTAAAAACTATTTTTGTAAACGGTATCCAACACTTCTACGATTATGCTAATCGATTGGCTTCTCTTAAGCAATCTGATAATGACATGATGTCTTTCATTGCTAAATCTCAATCAATAGTTGAGGAATTGAAAATATTGTTGGTAGTTCACTCAATAATTGAGATAAAATAAATGTTGGATAAGTTTTATATCGTTATGATCCTCTATGCAATGAATCTAGATTTTTATCATATTAGTGATCAAATTGTAATCCGTCAAGAAGTTTCTTCTACGGAAAACTTGACAAGACTCAATCGTATTCCAACAGTACTTAATGGATGAAAATTAATCCAATCATTCTTTTTTTTCAAAAATAATTCTTTCTTAAGCTTACTTTTTTAACAATTTTTTTAAATATATTTTAAGTTTGTTTCACAGATTTTATTTCCGAAAATATAATTTTAAAAATAGATTTCTAATTTTCTTAAAATATATTATTTTTATGGATGAATTGTATTCATGAAAAAATTGTTAATGGATAAATTGAATTGGATTTTTTATCAATTAGATCAGGATGAATAAGATTTTTTAATTAAATTTTTAGTGGATCAAAAGGGATTAATGATTTTTTTATCGTATCCATTATAATTCAAAATAAAATTAATCTAATCCGTCCAGTTTGTCATTCTTAGTCTTGGAGTTTATTTGTTTAAAGATGTTTGTATATTCAAGGGTGTCTCCTTGATCTTAGATTTGCTATAAAATAAGTGCATGTTTGAAACTCTTGTTCTAAAGAAAATACTTATTTGTCAAAAGCTCTGAGTAGATAGTATGAAAAAATAAGCTAATATTTTTTAAAAATAAGTTGAACCAAACAAAGATTGTTTGGCTTGTCTAATGGGCTCAGTACGTTTGGTTTGTTTGAAGGAAATTTGTTTAGCTGAAAAGAAAAAAGAGGGAAAATTTGTATGAGGGTATGGACAACTAAGTATAACGGTGTAATCGGAGAATACTTGTATATGGTTTTTTGGTGTTTGTTACTTTGGAAGATGGATATTGTATATTTATTTAAGTGTTTTGATGGTTTGTGCCAATTTTTAGTGCTCATGTTCTTCTTCTATTTTTGATTTTCTGTACAGTTTATTTTATTTGGAGAAATCGTGCTGGCACAGAAGGTAATGTATGAAAAATTTGGGGATGATTTTGTGGTTCATTTTGTATCAAAAGGATTATCTTCTGCACATAGCCCACAAGATCTGGCTGAGCAATATCGTCAAAAGTTGCAGGTAATAAAAGCTTATGGCGGTGAATGTTTAGAATATAGTCCTACTGTAATTATCGAAGTTATTTTTCCCCCATATAACATCCTGGAACTTCTTCTCTGCCATGCTTATGTTGTGAGTAATTTGATGAAAAGATTATTTATGCTCTGTAATGTCTCTTGCTAAGTAAAGTGTGAATCGTAGTGCTTGTTGTTTAATAGGTGAATCACCAGATGAATATCTATTGTGGTGGGCTAAAATACTACGATATTTTGGTGCAGGGTGATTTAAAGGCACTAAAATCATTCTATCAGTCAGTAGTGGAAAACTTGAGACTGCAGCAGAATGGAAGCCTTGTATTCAGATAGCATACTTGTATTGGAAAAATTAGCGAGTCCTCTTCCTATATAATATATAAGGCTTTGTTTTTTGGCCGTCTCCTAGTTTGGCGTTTGATTTCTTTCTACAGAAGGTAGTTACGATTTGTTTTTGATGAAATCAAGTTTGAGTTTTGATTTGTTTTTCTGTCACCAGTAAATTTTGTCCCTCAATAGTGCGGTAATGAAACGGTGGGGAATACTGCAGGGTTGTGTATATAGATTTTGCGGACGAGCGATGGATATTCTACTGGCCCTAATTTTGACGCCTTCCTCATGCAACCTCACCAATCAGCTAATTTTGTCTCAGGTCTTACATTATTCTTTTTGTCCCACACTTGTAAATTTTTGCTATTCTCTTGACACTGGACTTCCAACCATCGGTTCCAAGCTTGTCAATATGAGGTCAAGATTTTGGTTTTTGATTTCTCAACCCTTTCTTTCTCCGTGTCGCATCGTTTCCGTTTCCTTTAAGATTTGTTGATGCCCTTTCTGTTTACTCCATAATTACAATCACAATTCTGTCCATATATATATTCAAAGAGTTTATTTATGACATTTTTTAATATTTATGTCAATCTATTTTATTAACGATGTTATCAAATTCAATATGAAAAAATATTAGTATTTCTCAATCATACAAATTTGAATTCAATATAAGTTGATACTCTGACGTTCAATCCTAGTGTCTAAGTTAAACTTAAGTTGTAATAAACCATCTTATAAAAGTTTAAGAAAAATATATATGCTATAAGAATGAAGCAAAGTTTTATTGAACGGAAGTGATGACAAATATGCTTGAAGCACTCTCGAACTTTTGTTCCACATAGTTCGTTTTTTCTCCATCCCAAAAACATAAATAACAAAAAAAAATAAATAATCGAAGACATACATTTTGCAAAAATGGTATTGAAGGGAAAAGTGACAAATGCCTATATGGTTTTTATATTACAATGTCAGGAACTAACGACATCAATTGCGGCACAGACAATGGGGGAAGAAGCAGAATGAAAAGAGATCTAAGAGAAATACAAATAATTAAATTTAATGAAAAAATGAAAATTAGTATCGCGTGCGTACAAGTTGGAAATTACAATCACATTCACAGTAGAGTTGTTTCCGTGAATTAGTGATCTTAGGCAGATTTTGGTGATGGACATATTTGCAAATGAGAATGAATATATGTGACAAAATTTGTAATGGGTGGGGAAGGTGAGACTTTACGTGGAGACACTGTTAGGAATCCCTCTGCATGTAACGCCGGGTGGAGAGGTAGGTGCAAGTAACTCGTAAGGTAAAACCCCTGGGCCACAGCGGTTTCTGAGTGTTGGGTCACAGTTCCTTCGCTCAATCTCCTTCTCTATCCCTTTCATTTCTGCGGAGAAGCTGTAGAATGCCTCGATCATCTCTGCTTCACCTGACCAAATCGATGACTGTTGGCGCTCCCCCAAATACTCCTCGTCCGGTGAGTGGGTAGAGAGTGTGTCAACTATGGCCATATATTTTGTGGCTTGTAACAAGCTGGGCAGCGCATTTAGGAAATACTTTTCGGGATCTGCCATGAAATTCGCATGTTTTTCACTCTTTTTTTCCTCTTCGTCTTCTGGGATTAATCTTCTCATTAGCGGAGGACGATTGGGCACATAACCTCCATAAGGGTACTGTCCAAAATTAATGGCTGCATGCTGTGCGGATACCGTCCAAATCAATGTGGTAAGTATAGACACAAGATCCTCACTATCATTCAACGTGGGCCACCACCTTTCATGCCTAAGATCAGCATGCCCCACATTTATTGATTCAGAGTACCATGCTTGTAGCTCCCTGTCATTGCAAACCTGGCCTGGATGGCCGTAGTAGTGCTGCACATAGGTGCGGACCCAGTTCTCGATTGCAGACCAGACCATAAGCCCATCTGCAGCATAAGGGTAGTCTTCTATTACCAGTTTTACACCATTTGGCTGTGTTGCGTCAGGTACCGCCATTCCCCTGCACCGATGGATCATGCAATGAGACTCTCATTTATAAGATTCCTTCAACTCAGAAATGGGTCTCTTTTCTTTTTCAACTAACCTGCGTATGAGATCTGCCGGGAGGCCTTCCATGTCAAAGCGCCACAAGTGTTTGTATGCAGCAGAACTGATCTCCGTGCAGTAGCGCCCAGGTGTAAAACTAGACTCGATGATTCCATCAGCATTGATCAGTTTCTGGCGAGCTAAAGCATTGATATCCAATGTGTACCTCATGTGTGGATCCAACAGCTTAAAAACAGGATGCATTGCACTTAATTGTCTATGAGCAGACAATATAAATGGTTCCATGCAGGCATGTGTGCGTAACCTGCATACAGTTTACCAAAATTCTTTTTGGATAAGTTAACCAACAAGATGTAATCAAATTAATTGTAGTTAAATGTAGTACATATGTTGCTTCCGGATTCTCTTACCAATGGTTAACAAGTTGGTGCACACCAGCATCATTGGCACAAACATGAGCTTTGGCAAGCTGCCACTTCCAATATGTGGTTGCGTCCACAGGAGGGGTAACTACGCGTTTCGATCCGGAACTTGGTCCGAGGCTAAGTTCTATAGCAATTGGTTTGAGAGTGCCAAGCGGTGTCAAGAAAAATATGGTGCGGGTAGCATAGGATTTTCTACCATCAAGGGCGTTGATCCGGTCAACAAATGGAACATAGACATCGTGATAATTTATCATAAACAGCTTGTTTGCCTCTATTGCCTGACAAATTCGAAGTAACAACGTTAGTGTAGGGTCCCAATTGTTTAAGATAAGTCATGGGATTTGGCGACAAAACATTTTCAGTCATGTTGTCGAGGATTTTGAGGAGTACCTGTTGCACGGTCATGCCATTAAGTTGTGCCAAAATATGTTCTTCTTTGAGTGCAGACTCTTGGTGGCCATACATTTCCGGGTCAAGTTTGCTCACCGGTGGGAAAACTTTAAGCCGCTCAATGTTAACAGGGTTGACTCCTGCTATTGCTTGCCTGGCGAATTCGTCATCTCGAAGCCAGGCAAATTTGTCCTCTGTATGACAAGCACGAGATCATTAGTTTAATCAGCAAGCAACACCTTGTTTACCATAACAATATAATAATTATGAAGGAAAACAGCAGGGACACTCACTGGAAATAATTTTAGGCGTGTCATACTTGAGAAGTCCCTGGCTGCATTGTTGTATCTTGATGATCACTTGTGACAGTGGGATTTTCTTTATAATTTCATCTTGCAAGGGCTGGCCATCATTGTAAAGGTCGTCGAAGTCTGAAAATCGGTTGAAGTCTTGGTTATCAGCAGAAAGACTAGCCTTAAGGCCAGGGATCAAGTTATGGAGAACTGCCTTCAGCCTCTTCATTACGAATGTGTTCATCTTAGCCTCGTCGAATTGCTCGTCTCTTGGTACGTACATAGGCTGTGGCAAATCCACACGACTCTCAGCATGCATATCTATAACACGCAATTTACTGTGTTATGCTCACGTACGTAATAATCAACCTTAGACGAGTGAATGAATTGTTATAATGTTACCTGTATCAGTGGGGGCCCGACCAGTACGACAGCGTCTTGGGTATGGATGGTTTTGGGTTCCACCAAGAGTCGGTCTGGTAAGCTCAATTCCTTCATCTGGATTACCCAGATCGTTGTATATGTCGAAATCATATATTCTATCACACAATTTTCTAACTCCTTTCCCATCACCTCTAAGATTTATCAACTCTTTCTCCCTCAGTACTCTAAGCCCACCAGGTGTATCACCAGGTAAATATGCCTGACAAAGTAAACCAGAATTAGCAGAATAAAAAATAAAACAACTTGTATGTATTAAATTGGGTAGCGTCCATGTTGTCGGTGGTTGATATACGTAAGCTCAAATTAACCCCAGCATTAGTCGATAAGAATTTTGAAAACACATTTCACGGGTATAATAATCTATGGCTGCTTGTTTACGATTTGTAACTTGTGATTATGGAGGAAGACTTTTTCTTTGATCAAAATAGCCGAGTCACAATTGAAAGTTGAAAATTTTGAATAATAAAAAGGAGAATGATATTTTAACTAACAAATTTTGACAAACTTTGACAATCATGTATCTTTTTTTTTTTCAATCAAAGTTAAAATTTTTAAAAGAAAAAAAAAATGGAATGCATGTTCCACCGGTTAGCATTAAATAGTAATTAAATGCTTTGACCTTTCCAAGTTGGGTACCTTGTTAGAAAAGAATATCCTCTCTCCCTGTACCCATGAGTTGCAGGGGAAATGAACTGCTCCACTCACAAACCCTTCGATCACTATGCTTTCCAAGAAGAACTCTCTTTGGTGTTTGTTTGTCACAGCAATAGCTCCAGGGACTCCAAAATTCGAGTCCACAATGAATTCGGCTGTATAATTAACTCTCTCTGCTTTGACACTGGATTTCTTTGACCAGTCCTTTAGGGCTGCTTTGTTGCTCTTCTTTGGAGATTTCGTTTCTAAGAAGCAGATTAAAATAACATTAGATTCGTTTGATGTGTTTTCGAAGAGAGAGTGGGAAGGGAAGTAATAATGGTGAGTTGTGAAAGGCTTACTTGGGTCAATGTCAGTGCTGATAAGCTCCAGCACAACATTTCTTGTCCCTATCCTATCAGTGATGGCGTCCAAATGCTTCAACATGGTCTCTTTGAAATCCTCTCTGATCTTGTTCCTCACTGTTACCACAGCTCTGACCTTGAATTGCACCGGTTTCTCTGCATGCACTCTCAGTGTGGTCTTCATAAAATCCTGACTGATAGCTGCCACCGGAAACCTTGCTTCCCTTCTCAACCTCGTACCCCTTGTTGTGTTCTGGAAAGGAAGCGAGATAGGATTGAGGCCGAACAAGGGTTGGTTGTGTCGAAAAGTATTATTCTGAAGAAGAAGTTTGGAGGAAGCAGAAGCAAACGAGGTAAAACCCATGAGTTCGTTATGAAGAGCCACTGGCATGTTGGCTGCTTCTTTTTCACAACGGATGAAGCGTTGAGTTTGTTTTTATGTTTAGGGCAGAAAGAAGAAAGAAGAAAGAAGAAAGAAGAAAGAAGAAAGAAAAAAAAAAAAAAAAAAAAAGAGAATTGAGTATGCAATGCAGGTGAGTCTTTCCGTCCATATTTATTTGTGAATCTAGAGTTATATTTTCTCCCCCGCTACCAAGTCAAAACCATTTTTTTTCTTTTTAATTTTTAAGTATAAACACTCCGCGTGGACCAGAAACAAACTATGTTTTATTTTTTAATTTGATTAGAACCCAAATAAATAGTTTTATCTTGCCAGAAGATATGTTCCTGAATACGTTTCATATTATATCGGATACATTCGTGCAAATGTAAGGAATGAAAACAATTATCCTAAAAAAAAATTAACATTAGATTCCTTTGTTGTGTTCTCCTTTTTTAAGAGTCGTTTCTCTTAGGGTTTCTTTAAAAAAAAAACATTTAGAGGCTAATGTACAAGCAATGTTTAAGGAAAATGTTTAATTACATACATTGCGTAGTACAAAAAGCTTTTCGAAAAACAAGCTAAAGTAACATTGTGTCTACTTGTGTCATCAAATATTTCCTGTAAAGCATTGATCGCTATTATTATTGGAACAAGTAGAAGCATTCTTTAAGTCAACTTACCAACTCAATGGTACCTTTCGAAGCAAAAGAAAAAAGCACAAAATATTTTCCTCCAATTGTTGCAGTCTGTAATTCATTTCTTTTTCCGTAAACTGTTTATGTGAAGAATGTATCCATCCATCCAAAGCATATTCAGAACACTCTCATTACTTCCTATATATTGAAAATAAAGGAAGACAAAGTTAGGTTTGCTCTCAAAGAACTAAGTTACAAACACTTCATTTGATAGAGTTATCTAAAAAAAAATTGATTTGTAAAGCTAAGAAAGGTTTAATGTTAAACCAAGATAAAATTGTATTATTGTTGAATATCTCGTTATGGGATAAAGAGAATTTATAATATATAAGTGACTAAATTTCGTACAAATTCATTTTGTAAAATTGATTTAAATTTAAAATTTACTATTTAAGATAAAGATTTGAAACAAGTCACCATTAAATTATATAACACTTAAATTGTTACGATGTTAAGTAGAAAATAGTTGTTTTTTAATTAACAACAATAACTTTTTCAGTAATAAAAGTTTTATTAAATAAATAAGTGGTGTAACTTCGTATATGATTAACCATTAAAAAAAACTCATTTTCATAATATAAAATCAATTTCCAAAACACTTGATAAAACTATCGATGCAGTTCTAACATTAGTTTTGAATAAGAGGAAATAGGGTTATTGGTTAATTGGTTAGATTTGAAGACACGTATAGTAATGAGGTTCTTATTATTGTATAAGAAAAGTATTCCTAGTTACCGAGACTTTAGACTATAATTTCTTTTTGTCAATCACAAAAAACAAAATTATATCTGTGTGTGTTTGTTTGTGTGTGATAATCTAAGAATATGAAAAATGTTTTATGGCGGCTTAAACCTTTGCTTAGTGTTCTTGAATTACATATTTTTAATATTCAAAATAATATTCACATTTAAACAATAGTTAAATATACTACAAAAGCGTAAATAAAATTGATGACGCATTTTAGTAGAAAATATTGTTATGACGAAAAATCAAGTCAAATTTATTTCGTTATATTAAGGTCAATATTTTTTTTTAGAGTTCAATTCGATCAAATTTGTCAGATTTGAAAATAAAAGTCATGACTGAATCGATTTTTGATAAAAAAAAAAAAAAAAAAAAAACTAATTGTAGTTTTAAAATTTTGAAACCTACAACTAAAACATTATATTGAGAAGGACTTTGAAAATAAGAAAACAATTAACAAGAATAATTACTCTCACTACAATAATTTTTGCATACTAAATAGAATTGTTTTATGCAAAACAAATTTTTATAATGACATCACATTTTTTTATTATAGCTTCACACTTTAATAGAAATCTGTCAGCGCATTAACTTATGACTATACCATTCGAAATAAAATTTCAATTATATATATCCATCATCTAATAGGTATTATGATTAAATTAATAAATTATATTTATCCAGACAAATTATTTAACGAAATCTTGTTTCAATTTTCCATCCCCTGCGGTATTAGATCCATAGAAGCAGGCCCACCGGATGGAAAAGAATTAAAATAAAAAAGTAAATGAAACACAAAAAGTTGAATTAATGATAGCATGACCTAGTTAACTTGTTTAATTGAGTTCAGAGAAATGACATTATTTTAATGCTAAAAACCCTTCGGGGGAAGAATATTAAAGTGGAAGTTGCATTGCATTAGTTGAGACCATAGAATTGTTGTAGAATTTGTAAACATTTTAAAACTTGGGACTTTTCATTTTCACATAACCGCGGAGATATGAACACTTCTCTTTAAAATTGGAGATGGTTGAATTGAATAACAAGTATTGTGTCGCTTAGTCCAACTCCAATCAACCCAAACCCAATAAATCAAAGTCATACATATAATTAATTATTTAAAAATAGGTAGGTAGTTTAGTTTAGTCATACATTTATTATTAAATACAAAAATAATTATCTTATAAATTTTATTCTTTAAGTGATTCTTTTTAAATTTAATTACTTTTTATTTAAAGCAGAGTTTAAAAGGTATTGAAGAAAGAGTTAAAAGCATTAAAAAATAGAATTAATTGTTTAGTATGTGTAAACGGCAACAGTAGGAATACGTGGAGGTAGATGTTGACCGAGGGAATGAGTGCTCAAAAGTTCAACCTTTCAAGATTCCAAAATTCTATAGGGCCGACGCGCTCACCACCACAACCAAAGACTAATTCCTTATAACTCTTTCAAAATCATGACTTTTAATTTTCTTTTTCTTGGAGATGGGTGACCTAAATGCCAAACGGAGAAACATAAGAACCCATAAAAGTTTATTATTGATCCTACCCTAAGGACAAAACTCAAACAAACCAAAACAAATATTTCAAGTAAATAAATACAAATTATAGTACCTTCAAAGTTACACCCATTTTTAATTAATTGAATTGTTATAGTCAAGAGAATCCTGACTTTCTTTGTTAGAGTATGTTAATTGTGCAGCATATCATTCATCCAAAACTTTCGGTTACATATATAACAAATGAAAAGAAAAATATCACTCTTTAAAATAAACATATAAATAAACAACTTATCTTTTACATCTCATTCGGGTAAACTCATGACTAACAATAAATTTCAAATAAATAGGTATTGACTTATTCAAAATAGAGAATACTAAATAAATATTAAGATTTTCCTTCCTTAAATTTGTTATCATCTCAACTTTCTTTCTTGAATACACCCCATCATGTTTTGAAACTTCTCAAACATAATTGTTTTGAAAGATTTTGTCGTTATACATACAATATGCTCCTCACTTTTGCAATAGATAACATTAATAACAGCATCCTTGTACAAATCATGTAAAAAAGGGAATATGACATTTATATGTTTACTCCTTCCTTGTAAAACATAATTCTTTGACAACTTAATTGCAGAAACATTGTCACAAAATACTATATAGGCCTCCTTCATCATACCCAATCTCTTTAAGTAATCTTCTTAACCAAATGGCTTGGCAAGCACATGAAGTATAAATGCAATAAACTCAATTTCAGTAGAGGATAAAGTAACTTTAGGTTGTTTCTTTGACAACCATGAAATAACAAATGAACCCATCATGAAAACGTATCTAGATGTTCTCTTCATCTTCATCTCCAGTATAGTCACTATCACTAAACCCAATTAAACCTTTATGTTCTCCCATTTATAAAACACTCCAAAATCAACAGCTCCTTTCAAGTACTTGAATATTCTTTTGGCTGCCAGGAGGGGCAATTCTATTAGATTCTCCATGTAATGTCTAATAATATTAACTACATGTAATAAGACTAATTACATGCATTATATCGGAGTGCAAACTGCATTGTAGTTTTCCATTTGGAATGTATTCGAAATCTCCAAAGCATACTTCCTCTGTGACACAAAAATTCCAACTATTGATTGTACCACCTCAAGCCCAAGTTTGTCATCTCAAATTCAACCATCATAAAAGCTTTAAAGGAATCAATCATGACATTATCCTTACCTCTGAAGATCATATCATCATATCATTAACATATATGCATATAACAAGAATTTTCTCTCCTTCCACAAGTTTCATGAAAAGTTTATGTCCTTCTACAAGTTTCATGAAAAGTTTATGCTCATATGGCCATTTACAAAAGCCTAATACAATGAAATAAGATTCAATACAAATATACCAAGCTCGAGGTGATTGCTTTAGTCTTTATAGTGCCTTCCTCAATTTATAGACCTTATGCTCATTCCCTTGCTTCACATATATCCCAACGGTTGCTAAACATAAACATTTTCTTGTAGTTATCCATGTAAAAATGTTGACTTGACATTAAATTGATAAATGAATCATATGTTTCGAGCCAGTGGCGGAACTTCATGCAATATGTTGGAGGTGTCAAAATTTTGGTTAAATTATTCTTTGGTTCATTTTTTTGTCTAAAAAAGTAATTTTTTAGTTTCAATTTGGTCTCGATTTTATAAAAATTAATGCAATTTTATCTTTTTCGTTAAATTTCTTGAAGCAGAACAAGAATTTTTCATCAAAATTGATACTACTATTATGCCCATTACACCAACAAAACAAATCATTCACAATTTCAATTTTGATGAAAAATTCTTGATTTGATTCAATAAATTTAACGAAAAAGGACAAAATTACATAATTTTTAAAATTCAGACCAAATTGAGATTAAAAAAAAAAACTAGATGATCAACTTAATATTTTTGAATGAAAATAGGAACCAAAAGAATAATCATAAATTTTTTATATAAACTAGTCAAAACATTGTATTTACTTTTTTCATGATAATAAAAAATAATAAAATTACAATTATTATTATTATAATTATAAAATTAGATATAAATAATTTTTATAATTTTAGTATAATTAATTCTCATTTATAATGGTTCAATTTTAAAAATAAAAATGATTAAATTAAACAAATAACCATTTAAAAAATAATATTAATAAAATAATTATTTTTATTTTAAAAATGTTTAAAAGATTAAATTGAAAAATAAATGTGAAAAAGAAAACTTTTTCTTATATATATATAATGTGTAAATATTTATTAAAATATTAAATTTAAAAAAATTTATTTAAAATCATATATTAAATTATATAAATGTAAAAAAAAAAATTAGGGGGGCCATGACCCCCTTAGTCCCAACGTTGTTCCGCCATTGTTTCGAGGTGCAATTGAAATAACCAATCTAATTTTGTCTAGTCTTGAGACTGGGCAAAGACCCTTTTATAGTTAATCCCATATTCTTGTTTGTAGCCCTTCACTACCGGTCGTGCCTTGTATTTATCCATCTTACCATCTACAATAAGATTTTTTTTATACACCCATTTAACTGCAATAGACTTTTGTCTCTTGGGAAGATCTGTTAATTCCCAAGTGTAATTTTTCTCTATTGGTTTAATTTCCTCATCCATAGCCTTTTACCACTTTAATTATTTGATGGCATCATGAAAAACAATAAGATCGTGGTCTAAAAGTAAAGCAAAATGAGTAAGTTGACCATAAATTTGATTAAGCCCACTAACCTCATAATCTTGCATCCATGCTAGCCTTCTTCTTGTGCATTGGAGTCTAGGCTCATTTGAGACATCATCTTTCCGCTTTATTTGTAAATTTGAAGAAATGCTTAACGGTGAATCTACTATAACAAAGCTTGAAATTTAACTAAACTTTGACACAAAATTAGAATTTGTTATATTTTCAAACTTTGATAAATTTTAGTCTAAAAATTAATGGATATAGTCATTTGAAACTAACAATGTTAACCTTTTTTAGGCTTGCTAAATGGTATTTTAAATTGACATATGAAGTGAAACTTGTCAAAATAATGTACACAAGTGATCCTTATACGCATTTGATATGTAAAAAAAGTTTAATACATTTGAGTTATGAGGATTATATTATTCATTTTAAAAGTTTGGAACAAAATTGTATCAGAGTTTAGGACATGAACGAATTACAATTTTGAGACAAAATTTAAGGATCAAAAACATATTTAATTTTTTTATATAACTAAATACTATTATGGATTTATAACTTTTATGCTAAAATTAATATTTATATCCTTAATTTTTTATATTGTGGTTTATTTTTTTAATTGATATTTTTGTGATTCTACTATATTATTTGATTTACTAGGATTTACTATATTATTTGATTTTGTCTATCCTTACATAATTCGTGCTGTTTCATGATCTGGTACACTGTAACAAACTTCTTTGTGTGAGGTTTTAGTATCAATGAATTAGAAAAGGAAATAGAAGAATTTTAATAACCTAATTAACACATGGCAGATAAAACCCGCACAAGATAAAATTAATGCCACTCCATAGGTTCACAATATTTGATCGCCCAATAAGCAAGTGGAAACGATGATAAGTTAGCTTTTTGTGTTTTTTTGCGGAGTCATGTGCTAAGCTTTCCATAATTGGCAAGTTTCGTTTGAGATTACTTACTTTACTGAGTATGATCTCAAACCCCATGCACGTTCATTCCCTATCCCAATAATTTACCCTTTCTCATTCAACATTCATTCATTCTTTAAATTACTCCTCTCTCTTTCCTGCATCTCGAGGAAAACTTTTATATCCTAAACAACTTCTTAATCAATTCTAGTGTATCTGTAATCAAACATTAATTAAAAAATATCATTAATCAAAATTTAAAAGTGTTGGTAAATCACAATGTTGTTATGGATTATGACCGATTGTTTTGGTTGGGTTTTGGTCTTCTAATATAAGAGACATTATTTGTCGTTAAACATGTGCTTATTTCGTGATAAATGACAATGAAGGTGAAAAGTTGTGTATTTCACATACGATGCAGATGAAACAAGAAAGTAAAGCATGACATTATGACGATGAAGGTGAAAAAGGGGAGAAGAGAAGATAGTTATATAAACATGGCATACATTGCGGATTTAAAACATCATCATCATTGTAAGCGCATAACAATTCTTAGTATTATCGTAAAAAAGCATATGATGACGGTTGTTTTATAAACTATCAAAAAATTTAAACTAATTTCATGTTTTTATTATCATTCACTTGTAACTATTTTATAAAGACATCGCCATTAACTAATTTTACATCATTGAAAGAAAGAAATATTTGCGATGAGAGAAAAATAAAATATATATAAATTAGGTTTTTTTCTCGAATACTTTGAAATGTAAAGATGTGATATTAGAACATGTTAATCTAACTACTTCTTAGAACTTTGGTCATGGTCTCACGGTAAACATTAATATTTCCATCGTAAGTTCGTTAATGATATCGTAAGGATTAATCATTGTACATACGAGGTATTGTTTATTTTTGAGTTAAGAATTAAGTTATGATGTTGTCTTTAAAAGTTTGTAGGAGAATATAAAGAGGAAATTTATTTAACTGTTTTAACTCTTGAACACGGTAGGAATTGTAGTAAATGATTTAGTGAAAATGAAAAGTATTTTATTGTTAGGGAGACATCGGGACGGGGTAGGTGGTTGGTTTGTTAGTTGTTGTATTGTAGCTTTGCGCGGAAAGGTTGTCTTATCAAGTTGAATTTGATATTAATTTGATTACGGTAATAATTAATTGGCATTAGTGAGAGTATGGAAGAAAATGTGAAATAGTGTAGGGATGAAGTGGATGTACTAAAAGCAGTAGCTTATAATTATAATTGGAGCAGGTGAAATCCAGGAATCGGTCCGGTAAGTGAGCGACATTCCCATGCGAGTGTGGGTGCTCTTCCTTCCTTTCAAATGTCGCACATACTCGTACTTATATATGCTAATCACCACATTCTAATCTCTTTTTTCTTTCTTTCTTTCTTTCTTCTTCTTCCCTCAGCCCATACCATCCATAATCATTATATCACAATTTATATTATTCATCATCAACACAACACCTCACCTAGCTATAATAATAATAATAATAATAATAATAATACTTCTAAAACTTAAAACCCCTTCGCATCTCTTCAAACTTCAAAGTAGACTCACCTCACCCCCCAAGTTCCAAGACCACATGCCTTTTGCATATCCACGTTAGCAAATAATACTATCACAGATTATGCTACCATTATTAATTATGATTATGCTACCATCTCACACCAAACCAAATCGACAAAAACTACACTACGCGCCCAATTGCTTCCTTCTACCATTCTGGGACTTCAAATTTATCTATAGATGAAGGAGGGTCAATTTCTCCATCAAATTGCCTTCTAAATTTTCTACTCCCAAAGCTCAACACTTGCACTCATTCGCTTCCAAGATCTCACCACAAACAAAATTACTTGGCTTCTTTTTACACTTCGCTCACCTTACCTTCCAACCACATCACCACCTTTAATTTCTTCTCACCTTATATACTTTTTCCTAAACTTGCTGCTACCATTCTCTAAGCCCATTCATTCCCTCTGCTCTCATAATGAAGGTAGGTCCTCTCTCTCTCTCAGAGACCAAATTATACTGTTATCTTACACTACTTCTCCTTATTCATACCACCACAATCCATGAATCAATCAATATCTTTTTTGTCATTTGCCTCAGTTCCTCAGCTGGATGCAAACTAAAATTGGTGGAAAACAAGATAACAGAAAACCAGACACTTATACAACTACTACTTGTAAGTTTTCTACTTCTTTCATTCTTCTTTTCTTTCTCCCTGCTTGATGCATATGTAAGATTATTCATTGCCTGCTCATACACACACCACACCATCTTCTCTCCATCCATCGCACAAATACAAGCAAACCTATAGAAAACCAGAGAGACTAACGAATGTATATGTGTCTTCATGTGTTGCATATTTACTTGATTGTACCAAAGCTAGATTCTTATTTTATAACATGTTTACCCTTTCAGATGCATATCGAGAATGGTTTTTGAGTTAATTAACTTTTTTTTAAGTGCCTGAAGAAAAAAAATAAGAAGTTAATCATGTATTTCAGAATTCTAGCTCGCACAAGTTTTTGTGAAACTTTTAGCTTTTGACCTTTTATGAAGAAATTGATCATCTTTGGAAATGTGCGATCAGATCTATAAAAAGAAAAAAGCCACCCATGCACCCAGCAAGCTTAAGATATCTTAATCATTTCTGTTTCAATTTTTCCTATTAAATTTTTTAACCTTTTCATCATAGATCGATCTAAATCATTACGATCCGAAGGTATATATATATATATATA
>Ga0209589_1000580_pt1 | contig 52688 bp, 25 predicted proteins | sample CowpeawhiteBW_FD_187525 | JGI IMG/M metagenome (GOLD analysis project Ga0209589, IMG submission 187525) | Root nodule microbial communities of legume samples collected from California USA - Cow pea white BW (SPAdes) (version 2) | ecosystem: Host-associated > Plants > Roots > Nodule | place: USA...
TTTGAGAATAATGGGTTGGTATGGATTCACTAGGAACATGAAAGAGGTGGATTATGAAGGGTTGGTATGTGACATGTATATATGTATATGTATGATAAATCTTTCTTGATTGATGGAGTATGATTGGCCTGTGTCAGTGCATAATTCCTTGGAATCTCTATGTGAGATTTCAAGGTCGTGCTTCAGTGGTTGGGACGTAATTCCATGGCCCTTGTTAGTGGGTGTCCATGGTGGTGCCCTATCTATATAACTTGGTAAGGATTCAAGGTAAGGATTGCATCCTGACACTCTAAGGAGTCAGTTAGTCTCACTTAGAGCGGACTGACTCCTATTGTGAGAGTAGTAGGAGGCCTGAAACTCATTAAGGGCTAACCTTGTGTGTGAGGAAATTGATTCATTATAACACTTGTAACACATAGCTCGGGTGTGAGCAGAGGTATCCACCACAAGTGCAAGCATCGGCAAAATCTGACCAGGTTATATGTATCCGAATGAGTCGAGTCGAGTCTTAGTGTATTGATTTGAAAGTCATAACATGCTTGGGTGTTGTATGTATATTGGACTGTTAAAGTAAACCTGATTGCATGATGAAAATCTTTTTGGCTTTAGCTTACCCTTTGCTTATTTGATTGCTTGTATGTTGTTCTTCTACTTTTTCGATGATCATCATTTTATTGATGGGAGCAGATGCGAGAGGAAATCGTGGTCAATAGGGGAGAGATGAATCCGTTGCATAGTCTTCTTAGGCTGGACTTCTTGTGCTGATTGGGCTTTTCTTTTAGGGCAATGACCCATGTATTTTCTGGCCTTTGGGCTTCTTTTTTTGAAAACTTTGTCGTTATTCCTCTAGGTTTTATTTTGGCATCGTGGTGTGCCTTGGTTACTGTACGGAGTTGTGATTGTACTCTAGGACTGCTTAACATATTATTCTACGTGACATTTCCTTTTAATTTGGTTTATTAATTAAATGGAACATTACATTACCTTCTCATGAGCGTATTGGCAAAAACTTTTCAAATGTTTTAAAATATTTATTTAATTCATCTCTAGAGTTCATGTATTTTTCTTTTACGTTAATCATCAATCCTTTGTCAAAAATTGAATGGATTGGTCAACCGTATACATCACATTATTTTAGCTATTTTGAATTGATTAGATACTCAAAAGATTCAAATTATACTAAAAATTGAGTAGATGTTATGACAAAGTTGATTAGGCTAAGCATCAATATGTTTATATAGGTTCAATCTTACATTAATCTATTGAAAAACTAAAAAACACAAACGACAAAGAATAAGTTATGGTGTGAAAACATGATTAATTTCATCAATATCCTAGAGTGGGATAATATAAGGAGAGAAGTCTCACATTAAAGAAAATTTACTTTGATGTTTATTATTGTTATTTTGTTATCATCAACAAAAAATATAAATATATAACAATATTTACAAAAAAAAATGTGTAAGTTTTTCTACACTTGAATAAATTAAAAAATTTAAGGCATCCTCGTACATAATCAAACTCTAGCATAAAATGTTACCACCATATCATCCATAAGTCATCTACTCCATATCATGAAGTATATCAATAATATAGTAGTGTAACATCTTACACTCATTCCTTGTTCTTAAAATTTTGTTCCTCCACTTTGTTATTATCAACTAGCCTTTTATGAGTTTTGTTAACGATGTCTCAGTTGCATAATTGGTATATTCCTAGTTCCTTTTTTATGCTACATCTTCCAAGTTTCCTGGTTGGTTGCTAGACCCCTTTAATTTTCTTCTCTACTTTTCTCCTATATTGTAACATCCTCGTCGTTGGTTCGTTGGTTCATTCTGCTTCTAGTTACTTACCCCTTACATGTCAGTTCCTTTGCATGTTCTCCTTTTATGCATTAGGATTCTTTCCAATCCCTTATATAATTCTCCTCTTCTTCTTCTTTTTTGTAACGGTTGTTCATACTTGGCCTTCCAAGTCCAAATCTTCTTCCTTTGTAACTGGTAGCTTGTTGTTTTCCTTATCTCTCCCTTCATTTCAGTCAAATAGATTGGGATTAATGTATTCTATCTTACTATGCCTTAGTGCTTCTTTTGCAATAAAGTCACTATCTTTCTAATTTATTAATACCTTTTTTTCTTTTCACCTACATTCACAACTACATACGTTCTTGTTCCAACCATTAGAGCATTTAATTAAGTGCACAACTTGGTTATTATGATACTCAACATTTTATTTAATCTTTACATATCAGATAAAATGAAGGTTCAAGAAAAAAGGAAACAACTTTTTATTAAAAGGGCAAAAGATTATTTGTACAAAAGGAAAAAAGGCGCAAATTTAAAGCACACTTTATAAGAGGTACATGGAGAGAAAAAAGAACTAAGGAAAACTAATCTAAAAACAAACTAACAAACCCAACCAATAGCTCCCCTTAAGATGGAAGGAGGACGTTGTTAATGCCCATCTTGGAGATAATTGGTAGAAAACTAGTTTTGGACAAGGCTTTTGTGAAGACATCAACAATTTGGTGGTGCTTTCGAACATGAATAGGTCTAAGAATGCCTTTTTCAACTTGTTCTCTAACGTACTGGAGGTCAATCTCCAAATGTTTGTTTCTTTCATGGTGTGAAGGATTGTTGGTAACATGTATAGGAACTTTGTTGTTACAAGACAATAGTGCAAAAGAATTAGAAACATGAAAGTAAGTCAATAAATTCCATAATCGAATAATTTCAATGGAAACAAAAGGTAGTGCTTTGCACTCAACTTCTACCTAGGATTTGCTGACAATTTGTTGACGTTTTTCTTTATAGGAGATTAGAAAACACAAAAACTAGGTGTAGAAGTTTGTTGTCAAGGCATGACCCCTAGTCGACATCCACATAGGCATGAAGATTAGTGTTGGCTTCAACTTTGAACATAATGCCTTGGCCAACAGTGTGTTCAGGTGGCAGAGCAGGACAATAGTTGCCTTTATGTGTTCAGAGTGGGGGTTGGATATATATACTAACTTTTATGAACAGAGAAACATATATCAAAACGATAGATATTTAAACATAATAAATGTCCTAAAAGATGTCTATAAATTCCAAGGTCAACAATGGGAGTGCTAGATTCACTATGCAGATTTAGATTGGGAAGCATAGGAATGGAAGATGGTTTGCAAGTAAGCATGTCACAATCTTTAAGGAGGGATAAAATGTAATAACACTAATTGATAAAAATCTTCAAGTGAGACAAATTTGAAGTCAAATTCTCTTCAAAAAGGAGGGAATGATAGAGGACTATCTCAAGATTCCATACAAGAAGAACTTGAAGATAAACCTTTACAATTCAAGGACAAGGAACCAGAGGTTGAAAGATCAAAACTATTCAAGGCTCCTAATGTTACAAGCAATCTGAAATTAAAAGAATATGAAGATCATGGCTTGAAGCACATTTGGAGGATAATTTTTAGGAAAATTAGTTTATGTTTTTAGACTTTGGGTTTCCTCTTAGAAATTAGTTATGCTCTATATTTTTGGGCTTTGGGCTTTCTTATATAAATTAGTTTATGTTTTAATGTTTTGGGCTTGGGCCATCTTGTAGGATTTTCAGGTTTTCTTAAACTTATGTACCTATATATAGAGGTACAAAAAAACAATGTAAACACTTTTAGTCATATATTGAATTTGATTTCATTGAAGAGAGGATTCTCTTTGTTCTTGGCTTAGGCTTCTGGTTCTTATCAAAAATTAACATCTTTGTGGCGAATCTTCACTTGACTTATCAATCTGCTAGATTGTGGCGTCCTCCATCTTTGTCTTATTCCGCGTTCTTCTATGATTTATTCGTGTCGTGTCTCTTAAGGATTCAAATTCAGAAACAATCATACTCTTTCCTGGATAGTATCGTATCATCTGGTATCTAGAGGAAGGTTCTGGTTTGAATTTCCTCTTCTATGTTATTTTTATGTCATACGAAAAAAAAAACAAAACTACAATTTTTCAATGTCTGTTTGTCTTATGTTTTATTTTTAATTTTGTTTGTTTCATTTATAAGGAGTAAAACCCTAAGGTTGTTTCCAATTTGGTTGATTATTTTTAATTTGGTGTTTTTTCCCCTTTATGTTCTCTGTTTAAATTGTGTATTTCTACATTTGTTTCGTGGAAATTATTTGTTTTTGTGTTTGAGATTTGCAAGTGCATTTACTTTTATTTACATGAGTTTGAGGGTTTGAAGGATAAATTGTTTAGTTTGTTTGTGTTGAACTGCAAAAAAAAAAAGACAACAAAATAAATTATTGTGGATCAAAGTCAAAAGGAAACAAATATATATTTGAAAAAAAAAAAGGATAAAAAAAACAAGGAGTTCAACACAAGATTTTGCAATTTTATTTGTAGTTTATTGATATCTACTTTCGATCAAACTTTCTCTTAGAGTCTTTGTGTTGTCTCATTTAAATCTCTTTGGTAGTCCTATTATTTTCTAATTTTAATTTTCTTGTTTTGTGTCTTTAAAATTCCTTGAAGTTTTGTCTAGAGTTTTGAATTTTCTTTGTCCTCTTAAAGTCAAGATTTAGATCTCGCAACATTTTTCACTTTGTTTGTTCACTCTTTGCTTAAGTTACTAGAGTTCTTTGCCAAGTCCTAAAAGGAATTTGAGTGGTAAAAGACAAGAAAGTACATTTAAGAAAAAGCCTATAAGTGTGATACACAAGTGGAAAATTGAGTGAAACACTTAGCAGAGTGGTGAGATCCAAAAAAAAAATATTATTACTAACATTTTCTTACAGGAACTACCAATATTGAGTAATGCAACATGTTTCCACATAGGCATCCTTCTGGAAATGGTTTAACATATGGTCTAAATTATCCTACTCCTAACCAGGATCATTTGGTTAGAGGATTTGAATGTACCAAGAGAGTGACACGTAGAGATACACCTAGTGTTTATGAGGCCTTGGTAGAGGACGTCAATGCCTTGGAATCCAGAATTATAACGCTAATTGGCAAGATTGCTAGTATTAGACGGAAGCACAATCTTGATAGAAAATCATTGCCAAAGACAAGTACACTAAGATATTCCAAATGTGAAGGCTATGGGCATGAAACTCATCAATGTCCTAATGGGGATGCAAGTCCCATGACTCATGAAGACCTCAAGAACTACATTTCATACTTGAGAGAGGAGGAAGAAAGGACAATGCAAAAATTAGATGTATTGAAAAGAAGGCAAGAGCGAAAGCTAAAAAGAGTTCATGAGAAGGAAACACTTATAGAAAATGAAGCAAAGGAAAAGAGAGAAAGAGACGAGAAAGAAAAGAGAGAAAAAGAAGAGAAAGAAAAAAGCGAGCGAGAGGAGAAAGAAGAAGGAGAGAGAAAAGAGAAAGAAGAGCAAGAAAAAGTAAAGAAAGAAGAGAGTAGAAAAAGAGAGAAGGAAGAAAAAAGAGAAAAAGAAAAAGAAATAAGAGAGCATTATGAATTGTCAATGAAAAAAGTTACTAATTTTCCTCTTATTGTTTTATTTCCTATGGACGATTTATTCATCAAAGAGCAATGACATCAATAATGGAAAGACGAAAGGATACTTAGGGAAGACTTATTCATCAAGCAACAAGGAGATCAACAATGGGACGACGAAATGATAATACAAAAAGACATGAGCTTAGAAATATATGCTCATGAATTAGCTTGTTTATCCACTTCTAACAAACCTATGGGTGATCAAAGTCATACCGATAATTGGGTTGTTTATTTGAGCAATATTCCTTTTCTTCTCTTTGAGCATTTTATCTTTAATTTAAAATTGTTTGATGATTGGTGCAGGTGGGTATTTGGCCCTGGAGGTAGAACTCCAAAATCTTTTATAATAAGAGATTGACCTCTTTCAGGATCCAAATCTCATTTTAGTAGAATTTCTATTATTTTATTTTCGATTTGTGTCATTGATTTATGTTTGTGTTTGTGTTTGTGCATAGGACCTTCTAAAATTCGGGTTGAATTCTCTCCAAACAAGAGAGAATGATAAAGAATCTTCAAGTGAGACAAATTTGAGGTCAAATTCTCTTCAAGAAGGAGGGAATGATAGAGGACTATCCCAAGATTCCATACAAGAAGAACTTGAAGATGAACCTTTACAATTCAAGGGCAAGGAACAAGAGGTTGAAAGATCAAAACTATTCAAGGCTCCTAATGTTACAAGCAATCTGAAATTAAAAGAATATGAAGATCATAGCTTGAAGCACATTTGGAGGATAATTTTTAGGAAAATTAGTTTATGTTTTTAGACTTTAAGTTTCCTCTTAGAAATTAGTTATGTTCTATATTTTTGGGCTTTGGGCTTTCTTTTATAAATTAGTTTATGTTTTGATGTTTTGGGCTTGGGTCATCTTGTAGGGTTCTCAGGTTTTCTTAAACTTATGTGCCTATATATAGAGGTACAAAAAAAAAATGTAGACACCTTTAGTCATATATTGAATTTGATTTCATTAAAGAGAGGATTCTCTTTGTTCTTTGCTTAGGCCTTTAATTCTTATCAAAGATTAACATCTTTGTGGTGAATCTTCACTTGACTTATCAATCTGCTAGATTGTGGCGTCCTCCATCTATGTCTTATTCCGCGTTCTTCTCTGATTTATTTGTGTCGTGCCTCTTAAGGATTCAAATTCAGAAACGATCATACTCTTTCCTGGATAGGATCGTATCACTAACACATAAATGAATATGTCTGTTTTGGATTTAGAAAGTTCAAGGCCAATAAAAAATTTAAATCCCCAAGATCTTTCAAATTAAAAGTGTTATGAAGTTGAATCTTAACATGATTGATGTTATCTATGTTACAACCAACAATAACGATATCATCAACATAAATAAGAAGAACAATAAAAATAATGTCAAAATCTTTTTGTGAAGAGGGAATAATCATACTTACATTGGACAAAACCAAAAGAAATAAGAGTATCACGAAATCCGTGAAACCAACTTCTTGAGGTTTGTTTTAAACCATATATAAATTTATGAAGGCGAAAAACTAATGGTGTATTATTTGTAGGAGTGAAATTATGATTATAATCCAGGGGAATATTCATAAAAATTGATCAAGAGTACCATTAAGGAACAATTCTCTAGCTTTATCAGAATGAATCACTTTAATAATAGTATGAAATTGATTTTCAATGTAGTTAAAAAATTTAGGAATGATATCAATGCAATCATATTTGTTTTTGAGTAAATAGACCCATGTAAAACGACTTTTGCCATCAATCAAAGTTAAGAAATATTTAAAACCATCATAGGTAGTACATCGAAATGGACCCTATATGTTAGCATGAAGAAGATTAAAACAGTGAGCACTAACATTATTTTTAACAATCTTATTTAGAGGGTTGTCAAAGTGCTTAAATTCTTTAAAAATCTCCTGTAGAAGCTAAATAAGCCCTGAAAGCTCTTAATCTCACTCAAGGGACAGGCCATTCTTGGATAACATTCGCTTTTTTCATAATCTAGTTGAACCCCTTTTGCACTCACCACAAAACCTGAGAATGCAATTTGTTCATTGAAAAATGTACATTTTTGAAGATTAGCATACAACTTTTCCTTTCTAAGCATAGTCAAAATGGTACAAATGTTCCACATACAATTCTAGAGTAACGTTATAAATCAAGATGTCATCAAATACACCATAATAAACTTGCCTAAATATTCTCTCAAAACATGGTTCATTAGTCTCATAAAATTGCTTATAGCAATTAGTTAGCCCAAAGGGCATCACAAACCACTCATACAACCCATATTTTATTTTAAAGGTAGTTTTCCATTCGTCCTCCTCCCTAATCCTAATTTAATGGTATGCACTTCTTAAGTCAATTTTGAGGATATACAAGCACCATACAATTCATCCAATAAATCATCTAACTTGGGGATGAGATGTTTATACTTGATGGTGATGTTTTCACTTCACTCACTTTCACTACTCCACTCATTTTTCTCTCATGTGTTTCTCTCTTTATAGGAGTTTCACTCTTGCTTTGTTTTTGTGTTTTACTTATCTCTCTTTTCTCTCAATTTCTTTTGATCCTCACACACCTCTCTAGTAGATAAGGGTTTGAGAATGATCTCCTAGTTGTTATGCATGAAAAATATTTTGTTGGTGAAACCATCATGGATGGCTTTGGTATCAAATTATCATGGCCTCCCTAAAAGAATGTGATTTACCTCCATTGGAACTACATCACACAAGACCTTATGAGTATATTGTACTATGGATAGGCTTACTTCCACTTGCTTGCTCATTGTCATCTCTCCATCTTTACTAAGCCCTTGAAGTTTTTATATGGCCTTGGGTAGAGTTTTGTCTCCAAACTCAATTTGGTAACTAGTCTTAAGCTAGCTACATTGGTGCAACTTCCTCCATCAACTATGAGGGAGCATATTTTCTCTTGAATGGAACATCTAGTAAGGAAAATATTTTCTCTTTGGGTTCGGTCCAAAGCTTGCATCTTACTTCCCAGAAGCCTCCTAATCATCAAGAAATCACCCTCTAATGCACCCACCTCTACCTTTTCCTTCATCATTGTCTATTTCTCCTTATTAATATGACCATGTTCTTTTTGGTTGGACATTTTGAAGCATAATGTTCTCTTCCCAAACATTTACAACATTTTCACTCACTAGTCATCCTTTTAGGTGGTGACTTATTATACCCCTTGGGTGACTTTCCATGTGAAGATGTGGCTCAACTTAAGGGAGCTCCTTTATCCTTCACAACCTTATCCTTCTAACTAGGATTATCATTATTGTTAAAGCTTCTTCTCATGGTTCCATTGCTCTTGAGTTATTGTTCCACTATGTAATAAATATTCTATTTCAGCATGCTCTTACAACTTCACAACATCCATAATATCATGGTTCAACCCATTCAAAAATCTAGCCATGGTTACTTCACTTTCTTCATATATCGCAACTCTAATCATGGCCACCTCCGTCTTCTTAAAGCACTCTTCCACACTTCTATTTCCTTGAGTCATTCCCTGAAGTTTGAGTTGCAAATCCCTTTTATAGTTTACTAGAATATATCTCTTTCTCATAGTTCGTTTCATTTTAATCCTCTCCCTTTGGTGTACTTATCCACCAAGTTAACATATAATATGAAAATTCAGTTGTTGCCAACTTCATCTTTTGCTCCTTATTATACTCATTGCAAGCAAACACATGTTCTACTTTAAGTTCCCACTCCAAGTACGCTTCAGGATTTTGAATATGGGAATATTTAACTTGATCCCATCCAATCTTAGTTTTCTTTGTTCTCCCTCATTCTCTCTTCTTGTTTCCTCTATTTTCATGACTTTCTTGATGTGTTTGTTCCATTTGATTCAACATATCATGAAGCTCATCATTTTATTGTTTCATTAATCTTTCCAAATATTGAGTTAAAGCTTCCATTTGGATTTTTGAAAGTCCAACATTTTGTGTTTCCCTTGCTATAATTAAGTAAAAAAATTAGAAATAACAATAATTTTAGGCCTCACATCACTCTCTTACATGTTTACACTCCACACTTATGTTTCACACAATAAGGTTTTTTTTTTTAAAATTCTCACATTGCCTTTTACCATTCGTTCTTAAACTCAAGGTTCTTCAAACATCAAGTAATTAGTAATCAAGAATTGATGTCATGGGTAGCAATCACAAGACTTAAAACAAAATTTTAACATCAACAAAAAAGAAGTAGCAAAGAACAATTTCACTACCAATAAACAAGACAATCACAAAATGTATAGAAAAAAAATAATAAGAAAGAACACACTTAAAACTTAGGAATTTTATCAAACAAGCTGTGTGCACAAGACAATTGCTGTATAAAAAAAAAATTCATCTCCTTTTCTATTCCTTTTTTTTTTTTGCTTTTTTTTCTTCCTTTTGAATTAATGGTGTTATTGCCTACTTTGAAAATTTTCAATTTTAATTTTAAGCCAACTCTAACTCTAAATTAAAAATATTTAATAAAAATATGCATTTTAATAAGAATATCCATATAACATTTATAAACAAATTAAATTTTATCTCAATTTGGAGAAGAACAAAAATATTAAATTTAAAAAAAAAAAGATTAGGACCAAATTGAAAAAAATAACGAATATTATGACCAAATTGAATATAAAAAACTAACCCTGACATGTGGCATGATATTTGCTTGACACGTGATTTTTTTTAAATAAAAATAAATAAATTTTAAAAAAATCATAAAATGACACGTAACATGATATGAGCTTGACACGTGAACATTTTTTTTAAATAAAAAAAGTAATTTTTTAGAAAAAATTAAAAATAATAAAAATATCACAAAATGACATGTGATATTTTAATGGTGTTAGCGAAAATGACAAAATTGAATAAAATTGACGAATATTATGACCAAATTGAAAAAAAAAATAGAACCAAATTAAAAAAACCAAATGAAAACTAGGACTAAGTCATTATTTAAGCATTTGTTCTAAATACCAAATAATATGATTCTAAATAAAAAAATTAAAATATTTAGGGATTAAAATCAATTAAAAAAAATTGAAATTTTAATAAAATAGAGAAAACTTGAATAAAGGAAAGCGCCACAAAACAATGTTTAATAAGCCTAAGGTCGACCACCACAATACAACTATAATGTTAATATTTTTATTTTAATACTGGAGTCTTGTAATCCATGTAATCAACTTAGTCTCGAGATCTTCAATTGGGCCTCCAAAAGATGAGTCTCTTGGACTTTTATAAACTTTCCTCTTGTAATGGGTTCAGCTAAATCTTGAATTGGGTATTGGTCTTAATCCACACCATGTCCTTGAGTTTTGATGTCCGCATCAATTCACTTGGTGTGCCAAATATTATTTTACTAATCGTAGCTTAATACTTACATTTCCTATAACACCAATGTAACATTCTCTTTCTATCTCCCTCCTTATAAACATCTAGATTTCCCCTATCCTATTCCAACATTGATTGTTTGCATTCTATTAGATTAGCATATCCATTAGAGTAAGAATATTTTGCTTTGGGAAACTTATTTATTATCGATACCCAAACTTTTATCTCTGATAAGCTACGGTTTTGAAAATGGTGTTTTGACATGCCAACTTACATGTCAAAAATAAACAACTTTTGTGACAGATGGTTTCTTCCAAAAAACTACACTTACAAATTTGTGTTAAACCACACATTTTACACATCACATTTCTTTTCATACATTTTTTTTAGGTTATCTTTTGTTGACACCTATTTAAAATTACTTTCCAAACAAAATGTTATTGATGGTAAAACTTTTACTTTCCAAAATATTCCCCAACAATTTTGTTTTTGTAATTTTTTATACGTAAAATTAGTTGTGAATACTTATGTTTCCCTGTCCTTCCACGTCATTCACCCTTTGTATATTTAAGGATTTTGATTGTACTTCCTCCATCATGACATTGATTTGGGATTTTTCCCACTCAAATAAACTCCCCCTCCTCCAACTCTTATAGTTATTCCAATTACCCAATTCATTTATATTTTTATTTTTGAAATTTGTTTTTCCAAAGAATCTTTGTATACAAGGGGAATTTTGAAGTCACCTGTCTTCCCAAAAGAAATATATATATATATATATATATATATATATATATATATATATATATATATATATATATATTGTTTTCCACACTCTCAAAATTATACTATCATCAAACCAATTTAATTCTACCATTTCTGGAAACCTCTTTTAGGTCTCTCTACTATTATGATTCTAATTTTGTATTAGTCGTGTTAAAACCTCCGTGTTTTTCTTGTTATAAAAGAACTACAGTACTTTCTTAATATAAGTCATACTAAAATTATTTTTTAGTACTTAAGAAAAAAGTTAATTTTTTCCTTAAGATTATTCTAATAGTTTCTTTTATTAGCAAAATTTATATAAATATATAACAATATTTACAAAAGCATTCGTGCAACAACTAGCACGTTGCATACTCTATCCTAATTACTATATTTAGTGCAAATATATTCATTCTATTAAGCCTGAATTGCTCAAATTGTGGAAGAAAAGGTCTCATAATAACTCATTGAATAATAACATTCCCAAAAGAAACCTTGTCTTCATTTGCACTAAGAGTATCTCGTGGTATCCTGGGTCTTCATCTTGATTCTTCTTTCCATGCTTAACCAAAATCTTACGAATATATGGTTGCTGTAGTAATTATTTTTCCCATTCACAGGAAATAATGTTACTAATTTTTCTTGAAGTAAGAAAAATATTATAAATATTTTTTCTTCAGAAAAACTGCATTATTTATTATTAGTATTATTTCTGCTTATAATAGTTAATATCCTTTTGGCAAACTCCTAAGTGGCTTCATTAGCTTTTCATGTGACATAAGCGGAAATCATGATGGTTCAAGAAACATTGTCCTGACAGGCATTTTTCATCAACTGGGACAACAATTTGCATCGTGGGACATGCTGTTTCTGAGAGGAGAAATTATTTTAAATCCCTTTATTTATATACAAAATTTTATTAGTCTTTCCATTTTTTAAAAATTAAATTTGGTTTCTTAGTGTTTCAAAACATTTCATGTTACCTTTTTTTGTCCAAATCATGCTGACGTACACCAGCATATTATTTGTGCTTATTTTCACTATTACAAATTCTCATATTATATAAAAATTTTCTTACAAATTTGTTAAAATAATTTGCAAAAAAAGTTTTTTCCTGTTATGTTTTCTAGGAATTTTAATTGGTAGATAATTCCTTCGTGAGTAATTATTTCCTACAAAATTATAAAATTCGCAATTATTTCTTACAAAATTTGTTGCAAAAAGTATTTTATACAAAATATTTTATAAAAAAATTGACAGCAATTTTCTGCAAATTTTTTTTCATAACAAAATTTATAAGTATTTCCTAAAAAAAATTCAAAACAAATTGGCAGGAAATATGAGATGTTTTTAGTAATGTCTGTTTAGATAGAAAAGATTATACTGTTTTTTTTTTAGAAAAAAATTAAAGAATCAAATTGAACGACAGAATGAACACATGTAAATGTAAATTTACTATCAAACACAGCTAACATTACGAAGTTTTGAAATGCATACAACAATAATCATTTCCATTCCTTGCAGCACAAAAGAACTTGGAAAGCAATGATATGTAATGCAACTTTCGTGCCTCTAGGCTATAAACATTGTGAAGCCCCAATCTAGACAGGCTTCAATCATGATGTAATGTGTACATTATTGATTTCACTTTTATTGGTCTAAGAATAGGTTACTTTTAGATGCATTATGTGATGGCTGAAATAGGACCGAGTTTCTTTTTGGAGCAGTAGGAGCAGAAAGTGACATTCTCTTGTACCTTGATGCATTAGAATTAGGGTAAACTGTGTTGGTTGTGTATGGCACATCCCCACCTAGATTTAAGTCCAAACCTGCACTCTGTGCCTCCTCATGATTCTCTCTTACCCCATTACCAGCATATGCGGTGAGGGCAGCTGCTAATATAGCAGATTGATATTTTGGGGTAGCGGTGATTGCTTTGGATGCAGCTACAATGGAATCAGGTAAAGATTGTTTAGAAATGGCATGGTTGGTAATGTTATTACTATTAGATCGACAAAGATGTCCCAGGAATGGTTGTTTTCCAGTGTTCATAAGGGAACCGTTATGGTTTCTATTTGGGGTGATCAATCCCTCATAGTTGAAGAAATCACCATAGCAAGGTGAGTGTAGCACACTAGATTGCAAAGGAGAGAAAGTACTCGAGGAAAAATCAACATTATTGGTTGATGAATATTGTGGTATGAAAGACAAACTTGGGGTGAAATTTCCAATGTGAGGTGAAGTTTGAGGAGTGGCAAGGTCAAGAGTGACAGTGGGGTGAGAATTAGAGGTAGAAATAGAGGATCTGTGGAAGAATAAGGTTGGTGATTTTGAAACGTGGTGATAGCTTGATGTGAAGTTTAGGGCATTAAGGTTATAAAGAACACTAGAATTGATGAGAGGGACGGTATCTGAATTGGCTAGTTGTGTGGTCAATGAAGGAGATTGAAGCATGGATGCAGCAGCAGAAGTTGTGTAGGCTATGGTAGTGGCTGAAGAAGGAAGAGGGTGGTTGTGAGTTCCTTCGTAGGTGCTAATCAATATTGACATGTCTTCCGCACATCTTTGAACCTGAAAATTTGAAGCAAGTAATTAGGTTTAATCATTTAATCATGAAAAAGGGAAAAGAAATTTGTATACCTGTTTTTTCACAGGACAGGATGGAGAGACAGTGCATCGATAGTATGCTCGGGGACATGGATTCCCTTTTGCTATTTTCTGTCCATATTTTCTCCATTGGCAACCATCATTCATCTGTACAAAACTTCAACCAGTTGAATTAAAAGATAACACAAAATCTAGATGCAATTCTCAGTATCTTTTATGATCGAAGTAAGAATCTATCTCAATACCTTCAAATAATAGTTTGTATTAATGTCAATAATGGTTGATAAAGATGAAAATAGGAAGACAATAAGAAGAAGAAATCAATGTCTAATATATTCAATAGATTAAGTTTATACTGTTACTAACCGTAAGGTTATCACATCTAGCTCTGACACAAACCCTAGCCTTCTTGACTTCAGCATGTTGAGAAGCTTCACTTTTATCCCATGTTCTCATCGTCTTTAGAACTTTACTGGGTGGCCATATCTCTCTGAGTTCCTCTTCCTTCATTTCCCCATCACACCTACTTTCAGTGCTGTGATTTTTTATAGCTGAAGGCTCAAATCTTATATCTAATCCGAGTGAAAGTCCTTCTTTCAAATCCTCATTTTCTCTGACCTTTTCAGTTCTATTCTTCTTCTCATGTTTACCTGTAGATGAAATTCCAAGAGAGAGAGAGACAAGTTCACTCTCTTCATCACTAGTTGAATCCTTTACAAGCCTTACCAATGAAAGTTCTCCAACCTCTGGCATTTCCCTTTCAAGCTTATGATCCTGCATGTTGTAACAGATCAAACACCTAAGACAACGCTATTTTACAAGTGTATATATATATATATATCTTCCACAACTTTGATGTGTGATGTAAAGTAGATGAAAACTTCAGTGCTGTTATTGGTAGAATAAGACACTTAAACATAAATACACAGCATGATGGAATGATGCAATGAATTACAATATACACTACTATTGTATGTTGAAAGTTGTGGAACAAGTTATTATTGATCCACTTATTCGTGGCAATTGTCATTCTTGTGTCACTGTTTACTTTACATGTCATGAGTTAATATTTCACTGAGATTATTAAATAAAGAGTTCATGATTATTACCTTTATTAGTCAACCTCATCAATATTTATACAGTAAAACATAGCAAAGCTAAATAATTTTTCGTTTGTACTTCCGAGCCAGAATAAAAAATAAATAAAAAAAATAGGCCAAGTGACGAAAAAACACAGACCTATAATTTTTCTGCTTGACAAAGTCCTAAATATTCCACTTTTTCAAAGCAGTTTTTCTTTATCTACTCAAGTATTAGTTCTCTTGTGGACACTTGTAGGAGAAAAGGAAAGTGCTGAAGAATTTGACAGTGATTTGAGCGTAAGTATAATCATTGAACTTGGAAAGACATGCTTTTCGTTTTTCACGTTGGGTTGAGTAAGAATGTAAGTACATTAACTCTGACCACTCATTTCACATACATGGCACTAAATCATGATTAATTAAAATATATAACAGACTTACTTTATCTGAAGATTTGAAATCATGGCTGCAGTCTTTGCAAAATGGAAAAATTAGGAAAAAAAATAAAATAAAATTAATTAAGAAACATATTTATAATTATAGTCCTTTGCAATTTAAAGCCATGATAAATTATATTATTTTGTTTACTATTTAAACTTTTTTCATGACTAAAGTTAGGCTAGATAAAAATGTGATGAAATAAACGAAAAAAAGAATCTGCTACTGCTTAAGGAAAAATATAAGAATTTAATGATACTTTCTCTTAAGTGTTTTTTATAAATATCTAATTAGCTAATCCGTCATGATTAAAAAATTTGATTAGTTTAGTTAATATATTAATTAGTCGTTTACAAATACTTAAAATTAAAGTACTTATTTTTATAAAAGAAAAAATAGAGAAACACCCTTAAATTAATTCTTGTCAAACAAAATCATCATCACTTTTCTTAAATCTAAAAAGCTTCGAAAGAAGTAATATATCTTTTAAACTTCCGACGTCATGATTATTCCCTCTAAAAATAGATCATGAGTTCCACTAACATTTTTTGTTGGACAAACAAGTATGAACCCGTTTAAATTTTAATGTGGTTTACACAGAAACATAGCATTTGGATAATTATTAGAGCTTCATCAGAGAATTCATAAGAAATCAAAATAGTTACTAATGTAAAAGAAAAGAGAAAGCACAGAAACATACAAAGCAAGACAATACAGAATATTCTTAAAAAAATAATTATTGTTGTTTCCTATGCCTGTTGGCCATCCGAACATTTCGAAGTTATTATCAGATATTATAATAAATTTCCCAGTTAAGGAAGAGAAACCAGTATTTGTAGCATTTGTTAAAAACATCAGTGGTTTTTTCTTAAAAAGCTTGTATCAATTATTCAGATTACTAATAGTTTAACTCATCATTTTATAAATTATTCAGATTGAACAATTTGACACAAACTTATTTTGCACTATATATATATGAATGAATATATTTCCTGGCTGAAATCAAGAATCTTTATGACTCAACCTAGCTCTTTACCTTGTCATTATGTTTGTGTTCAATAATCTTCTCAAGTACTCATCTGATACTCAAATATGTCTTCTCACTAACACACCATAATTGACTCAAACATGGGGAAACTAGACCAGTCCTTGTCAAAGTGAAAAAAATGGTGAACAACACCATCACTCAATTCACATTTATGATTATTAAACTTAACATTCAATAGATGCTTTTCAGAACTAAAGCTACCATGCATGCACCATCCCAGAAATTCTATATTTATCATTGACTTCTACCTCATAACAGAGTCATAATAAAACTGCAAAAGTAACAATAATGAAAACTTCAAATTGCTAATCATAAAAACATCAGAAACACCACAATGAATAAAGAAAAAAATCACCTTCTCGCCGTTGATTTCTTCATTGCTAACTTCCATGGAGTATTCTTGCCAAACAAAAAAGTACAAATTGTTAAATGGATCAATGTTTTCTTCTTCTCATCACCATATAGGGTTGGCTTTGTTATATACCGAAGGCAACAGTTTTGACTTCGATAATATAAGCTAAAATATGAATGGTGTTGTCAGCCTCACGTCAAGAGCGTGTAAAGAACAAACAGTGATATTTTTTTATATATATTTCTGTGTATTAGTTGATTTCTTATATATATATATGATTAAATGAATGAACATTATATAATTCAGCATTTCAACTCTAAACACAATGGCTAATGGCTATGTAATTAGTATTTTAGACATCAAATAACAGTAGATTTGAAGATTAACGTCACAAAAATGCCGACTTGAGTCAAAGTTCACCTGCCATGTTTCTCATCAACCTTGAATATGGTGATTTTCTGTGGGTCCTCAATTTCGGTGCCATTTTTATATTTACACCTTCCTTTCTTTTTACCACCATAAAGTCATAAATTTCCGACAAATTCCCCATAGCAAGGTTGTATTTTTACTTTTGTACTTTCTTTTAATAAATAAAAGACACAACTGGAACTTTATATATATATATATATATGTCCTCTATAAAAATAAGAACCCTTTGCTTTAAAATTGTTATCAGATATTATTCAAAGCATTCTTTATATATACATAACTAAGAATAAATTCCTAATATCATTCCTAACTGCTATCATGGCTGCATTACATGCATCGCATTTGACTATATCATAAATTATAAAAACCTTAGATATGTAATAGAAGAGTGTTTGGTTGTTGGTGTTCATTGCGTTCCATTTCTTGCTCAAAAGGTCAGTTAAATTTAGATGCTTTTGTTTATGGTTGGTTAACTACTGATTAAAGATTTGCCATTTCAAATGTCTAAACTCAGTCAAAAGGTCATATAACACTTGAAACACCCAATACGTTCATATATAAACAGATACAGACTAATATGATTAAAACAATGTTTTTAAAATTTCAGAAAAGTCAGCTAAAATATAACAACATTTATTAAAGTAATGTCTCTCACATCGTTTTTAGTTTGTTAATATAATGGAAAAAACTTAGAAAGTTTGCTTAAGAAGGTTGAATAATGTACCTAATATTAACATCATTTTATGTTATTCTCGTGTCAATTCATTACTATACAGTGTCTCAGTATCTTATATGTAAGAATATCAGCCATGTCAGAACATTTGTGTACGTTACCAGAATTCATATAACACAAACAAAAAAACTTTAAAGTGCTGCAGAAAAATTGCAATCAGATACAGTATTGCAAACCTTTGTAAATCCTGTTTTTGTTTGTAAATGTCTTTTATATTAGGATTGACCGAAAACTGGCTGTGTCTGCAGAATGTACATCCATTGTGTAGGTCTAATGACCCAGGTCATTAACCTAGATGTTACTGTTACTGTTCCTATTTATTAATATTTGTTTGTTTTCTTCGAACAAATGAACAACGTTTTCATTGTATTGCAATTATATATGATGGTCCACATGGCATGAGCAGAAAAATGAATAGTTTATTTGAACGATGGAGGCCTTAGAAGCACAAGTCCATTGAAAGCTATTCCTACCTTTGAAGGGTCATTTGTGCAGGCAGCAGCTATATGGTAAGCAGTGAAAATCCAGCTTTCAGTCACCAACTTGACACGTTTTGTGGGAATTTAAGGGCCGGCAAGGCAATTACACACACAATACATTAATCAATTATTGACTATATCTCATGGATTCTAATTGGTATTTCAGTGTGTTACCTGTGTTGTGTCTATTAACTTCACTTAAAACTGTGTGTGAAAATATTTTAGTTCTTCAAACTTTAAGGTATAGGTTGGGAAGTATAATATAGTTTTAATTGAAGGTTAATAGTCATGGACCAAAGCCCTGTCGTTGTCCATAGGCAGGACTCTAGTGGAAAAAACCTGCCCATTTAGTATTTTATTTAAGCCAAAATAAATTGAATTTTATTTATAAGTGATTCACTCAGAAAAATCATTATGAGTTACTGGAAATAAAGTTCTATTTTTTGTATAAATAAATGTGTAATTTTGATATATGTTAAAGAATATCGATCGCCAAAGCAGTTTATGACACTCACAATATTTAAAACTTGCTACTATTTTTTATTACAAGGGCTTGGGTTTTGTTCTTTATTATTTTAAAATAATTTCTGTGTATTTTTTAAAAATTTTGCATCTGATTTGTTCATATATTGTATTATTTTGTATCGGTATGCTACAACTTTTAATTTTTTAAGATATAACGGTAATTTAATACAAATATATCTATTTACTAATAATAAAAGTGTATATTAGATAGAGTTGTTATGGTATATTATTAACCTCAACTTTTAAAATACGTTTTTTTTTATTGATTCACTAAATGAGTAGATCGATGTAAGGTGATGTTCAAAGTATGTTTAGTTTGTTACATGAATTTTATTAATTTTTAAATATTTCAAAATTGTATGTGTTTTTGAAATATTCTAAATTACACAACTGATTTATAAATATTTTATATTAATTATAAATTAGTGCTTGATTATATTTTATGATATGCGACTTTATTGTAAGGTTGTGATCTAACTAAACCTAATTTGACTTGGCATGAAGTTTGACTTACTCCAACTAAACCTTAAACCATTTGGCCCAATTCAACTAGATCTTTCTTGACATGCACAAATATGCATGGCCCAAAAAAATTTACCTGACCTCAACTGACATCGACTTGGGTCAAACTTGATTTAATCTCGGTCCAACTTGACTTAAGTTCAACCTAAATTGACAATTGAGCTCAACTTTGTTTGACTCATCCTAACCTTGACTAGCCCCTATCGACGTAATACAAGGCTCGTTAGGGTATGATCCAAATTGACATAAGCTCGACATGACTTAGTCCTATCTTAATATGGGGTTAAACCCAACCTAGTTCAAGCTAACTTGGGTCCTACTAAACCTAATTTAGGTATGGCCCAACCCAACCTACATAGGCTTAGGTCAACTCAGTCTAACAACCTTTCCTAACTTAGACCTAATTCAACCTAATATTTCATGATTGGTCCCATTTTAACCTAGACTCGACCTAACTTGATTTGATCTAAGCTTGTTCAACTTGCCTAGTAGTGGTCTTGCTCGAGTCAAGCTAACTAGACTGACCCAACTGAACTTAGGCTTGGATCGACTAATCCTAACCAATACCTATCTTCGTCTTCATCCCCATCCTCGTTAAATTACTAAAGTAATCACATTTTATTTGATAACCTAAAAAACTTATATAATATATATATATATATATATATATATAAAATTCTGGTACTCTTGAGTTTCATAACCCTTCCTTTTCTTTCTTTTGCTAGAAATTGTTTCTTTTCTTTTCTAATTGGTTGGTTTGTTCTATATCCACAAAATTCACTTATAGCCCCAAGATATTTTTCTACTTCACAATATTTGTGCATTTAAACTTAAATGGTATATTATCAATTACATTGAATTAAATAGTTTTTTGTTTCACAATTAATTACTGCTACTCTTTTCAAAAAATTTATTTATTATTTTATTTTTCACATGAGAACGTTTGACTCTAAATTTTAGGCGTTTAATCGCCTAAACACTTTCATTTACTAGGCAACATAAAAATTTATCTTTTTTATTCTTTTGTTTCCTTGCTTTTTGTTTTATTTGAAGAACTTTATTTTGCTAAGATAATTTTCATTATCTCTTACCAGTTTGACTAGTTTGATATCTAAAATATGTTCTTAAATCTCCAATAGATTTTCCATCTTATCACACCCTTAATTATATTTTTGTTCTTATTTTTGTGATTTTTTTCAATGGTATATCAAATTGTTTTTAACACACATTTGGTCATTTTTACTTCTCTTTAATATTTGTATATGTTGTTTATTTTTCTAAGATAGAATACTATGATGATATATTATATAACTTTTCTAACTCATCTTTATAAGTGTAACTTCTTCACTATAATTGTATAAAGACATATTTACTATGATATAATAACTTAGTGTCATTATTATAAATCTTAATTATTATCGTCTAACATTGAATGAAGTACAAAAGATAAAAGATCTAGACTAAATTTAAATTATTATTAGTTTAATATTTGTTCTTTGTGCAAATTTTATTCAATTGTTGTATTATAATCTTTATTAGTATATAAAACATATAAGATATTTCAATATAATTTTGAGAAAGCAAAGAAGAGACATTTGAAATATTTTTAAACTTGAATATTTGTTTTATTTTTATAACTTTTTAAAAATATTTTTAAATTTTATCAACTTTATTATTTTCAAAATTAATAAATATTTTGGTTGTCATGAAATTTTATTTATGCATAATTGTGTAATACTTATATAATTATTTCACTTTTATTCGAGTACTCTAATTTGAAATTTATTCAATTATAATTTTTTTTATAAGTATTTGACATTAAAAAAAGAGAATACGGCTTTATGATATTGTTTGATAATTTCTTTTACCATAACTTATTTTTTGTAAAACATAATTAATTAATATCAATACATTAAGAAAGTAGATACAAGCACATGTATAGGTATACTTGTTACCCGATGGAGATGGGATAAGACAAAAATTTTATATTAACTAAATTTGGATACGAGGATGGAAATGAGTTTTTTCTTTAAGGATAGGTATATGATAATGAAATTCATCTCTATTGTGTTGCCATCACTAATCACATTGGATAAACACAATTCAATGAATATTTAAATTGTTGACAATCTTGAATCATTAAAAATTTTAAAAAATTAATAATAAACTAATATACAAATTAAATCGAAGTCATTACACATGAATAAAATATATCAAAATTAGTAATCAGTAAAATTACAAGTTCTATCAAATAAGTTCGCTAGTAATACACTTTAATATAAATACGTTTAAATTAGTCACTAAATCTCCAATTATGTCCTTAGAACTCGACTAAAGAGCTAACACAAGTATTTCCAATAATACCACATCACTTAAGAATCTAGATCAAGTACAATTTAAATACACCTTCCTTTTCTAACTTTCTTAGGTACCTTTTAACAACAAAAATTTGAAAAAACTCGAGTTACAAAACAAACAATATCTCTTGGATATAATAATTAACACAGTGATTTTAAATACAGACTTGTTTGATTCAGAAGAATGAAAAAGTCATTTTGACCTTGTTCTCCTTGGCTCTCAACCAAGGAAATGGAAAAATGATTCTAAAAATGAATCTTCAATTAAGGAAAATGAAAAAGTAACCCTAAAAATAAACTCTTGTTTCCTTAAACCTCAATTGATAGTCTTGTTCTAGTAGATTCAATAATCCTTAAGATCAAAGATAATTAAAATACTCATTTTTCCTTCAACATTTTGAGTTAACTTTTAACAAACAAAAATCATGAGAAAACTCCAAAATATATAGTATGAATGTTTAGTATTCTTTAGCTTTTTATTACTCGAAAGCTAAATACTGAGAGGGAAATATACTATTGTAACTGTTGAAATCCTTCTAACAATATTATCGCATTTTTCTATTAAAATTGAACAATTTTGTCACCTAATTCTGATCACTTTTTTATAAAAATGTTTCGTGTAAGTACAATCATTAAGATTATTGGTCAACCAAAAACAAATTAGCACCCTGCCTTATTTGGTCTTGCATGGTTGCTCCTACCAGCCAATTTGATAACAAGTTATTCAAATGTGTATGGGTTTATACTTCCACAAATATCATTTTACACACTGTAAATTCTCTAATCATTTCAACTTTTTCAACCGTAACATCATCCCTGAGCTAAATTCCACTAACAAGAAGAAAAATAGAATAAAAACTCAAAATTAGGAATCACTGAAACAATTCTTAGCTAACAAAATGCAATGTATTTCCAAGTTCAGAGGGAGAGAGCGGTGAAATACAACTCTATCTGTTCCATTCATAGTCACCTCCATATCTTGGGTTGGCATTATTCACTCCACTAGTGTCCTCTGGCTTTATGGAGTTTGCAAAGGTATGCCAACCAAGAAGGTATGGCATGATAAACTACAAAGAAAAAAAATAAAGTTTCAAAAGTACAGTCAATATAAACAAAATAGAAATCAGGTTGTTGCATAAAGGAAAGATTACATTTGCGAAGGCAGGAAATGTACTCCATGCAGAACTTAAAAAAAAACTGTATTGACTTCATGACATCTTATACGGAAAGATATGTACTTCAATATATCTAACAGTGAAAGATAAGTTCCTAGTAGTGGCTAGGCAATAGAATTTTCATGACTAATGTTAGCCAACTATTACGGAAAACTTTATATTAGTCAAATTTTCATAGTTACTACTCTAATGATGATCATTTCTGCTACAAAATATTTTAATAGACTACAAGAGAATCATGGCAATGCAGATTTTGGCAATTGACATAATAAGGAAATGAGAGAGAGAGAGAGAGAGAGAGAGTTGTACATTGAAAGTTGAGCACAAAACTGCTAACTCTGCTTTTGTAATAGGGATATAGATGTTTTCATCCACGTTTACAAGCTTGTTTTGAACACCTTCAGAAATGCCACAACAACGTCAGAACTGAAGCAAATACAGGCATTTAACTTTCTTCATTTATATAGCAGGCATTTATAAAAAGAGAGTCAGGTAACTTATGTTTTAAAATGATGACATTAAGATTGATCAATTTTGGAATAATGCACCACTGTGGGGAGCTTGATGTAGTTCTCACAATATATCATGGTCTCAATGAACCCAAAAACATTTCATAGTGTCCCACAAACATAAATATGGCAAGGATATAAAATAAGATAAAAATATAATAATATGAAGAAAGAGTATTACTTAGGTTAAAGAAGTGCCCAGAACCATCTGGAAGAGGCTCCAACTTCAAAATTTTTCTGACTTTACCTTCATCGCTGCATATTAAGATAATTTTAAGTGTGTATGAGCATAGCAGCCAAAACTTGACACAAAAATATGAGCCCCTTCCCCATAATCCACCACAAAGCAAAAGGAAAAATGAAAAAATATATTCAACAACATGCAATAACGTAATCAGTAAAGTATGAATCAGTCTACATGGTCATATAGATCAACTAACTTTATTCAAAGAGACTAGATCCACTAAGGAAAATGTGATTCTTATTCTAAGATAATCAAGGCATCAAGAAATGATCACCGATCAAGGATAATGTCAATTTCATTAAAAATTTACATATTCCAATAATTAGAAGGGTATGGTGTACAAACTACCTTTTGCCCTTGAAAGGATCATGAAAAAATTCACAGGACTCCCTTGTACCAAGGCTTATTACACTTCCCATTTCACCCACTGATAAGGAAAACACCTGCATTCAAGTAAACAGTACTACAGAAATTTACACTTCTCAACCACAAGAGAATATCTACAGACTGAATCCAACAGAATTTATACCAAAACTTCCAAACTTATCAAAATAGCAAAGTCAGTTTTTGTCTAAAAATACTGTGAACTCTAAGTGCAATGCGCTCAGCAGTTCATATTCCATCTAAACTGCAAAATATAATACTTTAATTCTAATCAAATGGCATATATGGTATACATACAGACTCATAAAATACTCTCAGAGAACTTAACACCTTCGCGCATGTTTAGATTAAAGTTTGCAAACCTACACTTGAATGAACTCTTCTTTTGCAAACTTAAGTTTGAATGAAGTTCATTTTACACACTTAAGTGTGAATGAACTCCATTTTGCAAAAGTAGCCCTCTTTTTTCTTCCATTTTAATCTATGTTTCAATAAAAATCCTACCAACTGAAAGCCAAGCAAAGCCTTCTTGGTTTTGAAATATAACATCAGCGTAGAAATCACCAGAAAACCATAACAACTCACCTGCTTCCTATTCCAATCATATTGGCGTGTACCAACCGCAGGTGCAAACTGAAGCAGCACATAACCTTCCTTAGATATTTTATATGCCCCTGACTACAAAAATCCCCCATAGTTAAATGCTGAATCCACAAGTCCATAATGGCACATCCAATCAAAACCACCATCAAAACGAAAATAAACATACATCGAGCGGCACGAATTCCGGTGGCCTAGGAGTCAAAGTAAGCGCAGCCTTCCCTTTGTAAATGGAGTAACCAACGTAAACCCTAGGCGGCAAAGCTCCAACTGAGCACACGTTAAACCAGAAAACAAAATAAGTGCATTTCACAAGAACAGAACGCAACGCAACACAAACCCTTTGCGTATTTCCTAACTACCGCACAAAAGACATAGCACAAAAACACTTTCTATTCATCTTCCAAGTACTAAAATAGATTTTTAAATTGGAAAACCAAGCCGTAATTAGGTTTCTGAGAAACCCAAATGTTTTTTTAGTTATTATTAATATCAGTTTTGTAGGAGCAATTAAGAAGAAAAAAAAAAAACAAAGAAATGGGGTTGTGGAAAAATAGGTTGTACCTGAAGCAGTGGGTCTTGTGGGTCGTTGTGAGGAGGCTAAGGTGTTCTGGTCGAAGAGATCAGAGTGGCGACATCTGAGGGAGAAGGGTTTAGGAGGGTTAAAAGGAAGAGAGTTTGGAGAGAAAGAGTGGTTTGCGAATAGCTTAAGAGAAGAAGAGGATAATGAAGATAAAGATGAGAAGGGTGATGGTTGAGAGTGCAGTTGAAACTGCAAGTTGGACATCTTCCTTCGCCTCACTCTCACTCTCACTCTATCTTTTCTGCTTCTGCCGCTTCCTTTTGCGCTCTATGTGCCTTTCCCGGTCTTTTGTGTTTGCCTTTAGATTATCTTTGAGGAAAAATGTCTTTCTCTCTTAATCTATAATACTTAATGTTTTATTTTCGTATTTTTAAAAAATATTTGTTTTTTATTTCTCAAATTTTGTTTTTTTATTTATTTCAACAGGTAAAGTGTTGGAGTTTTCACTTCGTCAATTCATTTTATCCTGTCAAAATTGTGATGATGATTTAAAAATAGGAACACTTAACTATTTTAATATTATAAAGTTTTAGTACGAATAGTTTTATTATATACGAATTTTATTATTTTAAAAGATATAATTTCTCCAAAAATCACTATTTTATTATTTTAAAAGACATATTTTCTCCAAAAATCACTTTTTTAGGTTCTCAAACTTCTTTTTAGGAGTTTCATCTCTTTAGGTCGTCTGATTGAAGAATCGAGACCATAAAATTGATCCTCTCGACAAGCTCTTGAGTTTGGACCGATCAATTTCTCCGTTCACGTAAGTTTAGTTTTCACCCTTTTTTTGGTCCATTTTTGTTTTTTGTTGCATGTTAGTTTTCTTCTGCTTGCATGCGTCTTTTTAATCATCAGTATGAGTATCTATTGATTAGTAATTGTAATGGTAGGTCCTAATCGTTCTTGTGTTGTTCCTAGGTATAGATAAAAACATCCTATGGAGCTAAAGGTGTTTTGGTGTTCGTTGAGTCTGTTGAGTTGTTTAAGCAGGATAACAGGTAAGGGAACCTAATTAGACTATGGTTATTTTGTATGAATGTTAAATTGGTATGAATTTCTAGATTTGATGGTGAAATTTGACTATGATATGAGTTGTGTAGAAACTCGGGTGTTAGTTCTGACGTTGATTATTAGATTGAATTGGTGAAATTGATATTGTGCTTAGATTTCTTCATGATTTCAATTATTGCAAATGTAAATTGTAGTGTGAATTGAATATCTGTGAAATGTTCAAATAGCGGTGTATCTGGCCCTAAAATGCACAAGTCTGTAGAGATAGAATTCGCACAATTATGCAAAATTATGATCTGCAGAATTATGCAAAATTGCATTTTCGTTGGGCGAGTTACAAGTTAGTGGGCTCACTGATTTATGAGTTGTTGGGCAAGCCTGAGCTGACTGGGCAAATTTTGAGTTAGGGGCTCACTGATTTATAAGTCATTGGACGAACCCTACTCGTTAGACAAATTATGAGAGGATGTTTTTCCTAAAGTCCCAATGATAACCTCGCTAGGCGAGCAATCTAGTCGATGGTCGAGAATGCATCTTTCGCTTAACGAAAAGAAGGGCTCGCTAAGCAAGTGGATCAAAATTGAACATAATTTGATAGATATTGGATAATTCATTATGGACAAGTTTTGTTTTAGGGAATAATGTTATTAGTGTTTAAATTATATATATATATATATATATATATATATATATATATATATATATATATATATATATATATATATATATATATATATGCATGTGATGTGATGTGATTTCTAGAATTTCAAGGGAGATTCTGTGTGGTGATATGTTAGTGTATGCATTGGCATAAGGATTCAATATGGTGGTATCATTTCTCTAATAATTACTTAGACTCAAGTAAAGTAGAGTAGTTTATGTCATGAGGCTAAACTTGTGAGTGGTTGGGTGATAACCCCTTGAGGCTAAACTCTACAGAGTTTGGGAACCACTATAGGTGCACACCACCAATGAGTTAGATGCCAAGTGCATGTATCTGAATATTTGAGTTTAGTATCAATTACTTTTGTGATTATAGATCAAAGATATGTTTTATACCACGTTTGTAAGTATTTGACATGATATATATATATATATATATATATATATATACATATATATATATATATATACACACACACACACACGTATGATTATCTCTTTTAAACATTAGTTTACCCTTCTTTTGTGTTGTTGTCTTGTGTTGCTTGTCTTTCTTTTGTGATGATCACCTACTCAGTGGGAGTAGATGTGTTGCAATTTCTAAGGCACCTATGGAGGAAGAGGGGGCATATTTTAGGTTGATGGAAGGTTTCACTAGGAGCTTTAGTAGTGGTTAGTTTATTTATATAGCTTTTTAGTTTTAGTTTAAGTGTATAAATGATATATTTTTATAATCTTATATTTTGTAAGACTGTATTAATATATTTTTGTACATTGGATTATCTGTTTTGAACACTATGATGAAACACCCTATTTTATTAGTTTTAAAATGCTAAAGTTCAGAGGTTACAACAACTATTTTTTTAAAATTAAAAGTTAAATTAAAATAATTAAAAAATTGTAATATTATTATAACTTAAATTATTATCATTTATAAATAATTATTAATGTTCTTGTATGGAATCGAGTTGTCTCAAAAGTCTTCAATCCTTCGTCGTCTCTTCTTCACAAAGCTCGCCCCTAAACTGCTACTTAGCGATGCTCCTAGAGGGTGGGTACCTGCAAGCACTCCGACACTCAAGTTAGTAATACTTCCAGTTTAGGAGTGAGTAAAATATGAATGCAAAGATAGGTCTCTTACCTCTTACCTTGGACACTAAACCCTTTTTTATATTACCTAATTCTAATCATAATTTCATTACCTTTGTAATCATTTTTATTCTCTTCGTAACTACTAATAAAACCCATGAATGCCCTATCGTAACTGTAATTGTCATTACATTCCCTTATGTTGCCCATATTCTCAAATGCACTTTTATAGTCCTATATCCCATTTACCATTTACGATGTACACTTGTATGCCTAAGTCCATATGTACTAGGATGTACGTTTGTATCTCTGAGCCCATGTGTACTGGGATGTACATTTGTATATTTGAACCCATATGTATTGGGATATACATCTGTATATCTAAGCCCATATGTATTGGGATGTACATTTGTACGTATGAGTTCATATGTAGGAGGACGTATGTATGTATGTATGTTTGAACCCATATGTACTAGGATATACATCTATATGTGACATATCCCTACATTGAGTCTAGATACAATTGTCTTTAATTGGGGCGAGATGTACTCGGTTTCAATGGGCCGAGATGTCTACGACCTCCCCATACATCAATATGGGTTAAGATGTTCCCAACCTCCCCACTAGCTGAAATGTTCTCGACCTCCCTATACAATTAATTATAATAAAATAATTTAATATTAAATATAATAATTATTTTAATTTATCTTATGAAAAATAATAATTAATTAATTAAAAATTAAAAAATGTATATATAAAAAAATATTTATACAGATTAAATATATTTTTAGTATTTATATACCTAAATAAATTTTAAAAAATTAACGGGACAAATCAAAATTTTCAATTCAATTCATTTTAATTTTAAGTGGACCAATCACAAATTAAACCGATTCAAGTCAAATTAATCTTTTTATAATATTGTTACATTCATACCAATTATCAAATTCAAATTACTTTCGTATTGATGTTTATTAGTATGTTTTTTATCTAATTAACAAGAATCCATTAATAAATAATTTTAATTTTAGTCTCGTTTAGAAAAACACACACACTATTTTAGATGTTTATTTGCTTAATTGAAAACAATTAAACATATACTTAACCAATTTTGCATGTTTGTTGGATTGAAAATTAATATCTAAAATATTGTTTACTAATGTTGTATTAATGGAAAATCAAATATTGTAATATATGAAATTAAGGTGGTGTATATATAATTATTATTAAAGGAAGAAGATGACATTTTTGTAAATTAAAAGACCAATAATCATCAATTTTTGTATTTTAATTTACATATAATTTACTGCATTCCATTGATTTTAATATAATGAAAATAATTCCAAAAATTCAATAACCAATTAAAATTGAAAAGTTTCTTACCGATTTAACTTTTTTTAGAACCAAGAGGTTTGGTTTGGTTTGAGGTTTAACACTTTAGATGGGATCCAAACTAAACTGAAATAAACTATTATATTACATATTATTTGTGTAAGAGAAATACCTAATATGTCTAACTTAGTTTATGTGACATGGAATAACAAAGTATATTTAACATATAGCATGTAAATTAGGTGGATGAAGAGTTGTTCTCGTCATGTAAAGGTCGTATATTAGTATTGGGGAAGAAACGTACTAAAACAAAATAAAATATCAATTGAAGCAAACTCTAGAGACCGAAACAGTAATTTTGACTGAGGATTTATTTTTATTTTTTGGGTTTTAAAATTCTTTTTTGTAATAGTATACAGTTATGTGGAAAGGGTTTGTCAAAGGCTTATAAGAAATACATATTAAGGGCTATATAATAGATATACCATTTTGAAAATATAATGATTGCTAATAATTTAAGTGTAAGTCTAAATTTTATATTAAAAAGAAATAATAAAATTAAATATCACATAAGAAAAAAAATTAATAAATTTAATACTTTTAGGTTTTCTAGTTAAAAATGGTGTCAATTTTTACATATTTAGATTGTTGTGACAACAATAACAACACAACATAATAACATCACAATAATAACAATATAAGAAAAAATATACTATAGGGAAGCGACTCACCTTTGAGTCCATGTAATAATGTGTTGAGGAGAGATTAAGGAATCATTGTTGATTAACAACCGTAGTTAAAAGATATAAAAGATGAGTCTATGGGCTTAACTGTAAGGTCCATTAAAATCTGCTTTCTCTTTTCTGCCCTAATGTCTAAGGGCTGGCCTTAATCTGTTGGGCCTAAAGGCTGGCCCACAGGGTGCAGAGGCCCTAAAGCTGTTAGGGTTTCCCTTTCAGTCTCATTTTGCAATCTGAACCTAAACACTGCCTCCCTTTCCATTCTAGAGCTCTGCTAGGGTTAGCTGTCAACCCCCAAGGGAACTCTGACCAGAACTCCACTTCACGTAAGTCTGTTCTAACTCATACCTTAGTTCCATTTAGCTCCTTCTTCGTGGTTCCAACTAAGGTCAATCAGGGTGAACTCGTTTTAATCTAGTTACACTGTTTTTCAGCTCATTAATCCACTCTAGACGCCGTTGCGTTCGCTGTTGGTGCCTAGGGATCCAACTACTAGCTTGTTTTCCAAGTAAGGGAAGCTAGAACCCTCTTGCTTGTTTGGTACAAGTATGTTATTCGATGTTGGTTGTGATTGTTTGAGTTTGCCTGTTGTTATGGGTGTGTGATATGGTGGGTATGTTGTTTGGGGTACGCTCACGAGTCTGCTGCAGGTTAAGACAGTGGTTGGCACTGATAAACTCGCCCAGGCGACTTGGTCTCGCCTAGGCGAGGTTAACAGGGGCTCGCCTAAGCTAATTTTCCACGAATGGTCGCCCAGACGACCCGCTGTTCTTTTGAGCGAGCGAGTGTCTTGCTTAGGCGGAGAGGGTCTCGCCTGAGCGAGATCGCGCAGGGGCTACTGTTCTCTTTGTCGAGCTCTCGCCTAGGCGGAGAGGAGCTCGCCTGAGCGAGAGTCATTCTCGCTTGAGCGAGACCCTCCAGCCTGAGCGAGGAGCTGGGCAAGGATACGTCCCGAGATGTTGTTTCCTCTATGCTTGGATGTTTAAAATTGTGCTATATGGGTTATTGTATGATGGCTTAATGAGAATGAGTATGCATGTTTGGGAAGGGATTATATGTGGGGGATTGTAAGCTTGGCATGATTTTTATATGAGTTGTACATGAGAAGTTGGATACATATGTATGTGCGTGTGGTCATGAACTTGGCATGAGCTACAATGGATCTTGATGGTTGGTAGACCAGCGGTGTGGTTTTGGTATGAGGAGAAACGCATTACTCATGGTTGGGAATAACGAGTTGGTATTGATTCAATGTATGAGAAACGAGGATTGGTTATGGATGTTGGTATGATATTTCATGTGTAATGTATGTGAAAATTCTTGGCTGTTATATATGTTGGTCCGTGTTAGTGCGTAATTCCTTGGAGTCTCTAGGTGAGACTTTTAGGGTCGCGCTTCAGTGGTCGGGACGTAATTCCATGGCCCCTATTAGTGGGTGTCCATGGTGGTGCCCCATCTGTATAACTAGGTAAGGATTCAAGGTAAGGTTGCATCCTGACACTTTGAGGAGTCAATTAGTCTCACCTAGAGCGGACTGACTCCTGTTGTGAGAGTAGCAGGAGGCCTGAAATTCATTAAGGGCTAACCTTGTGGTGAGGGAAATTTGATCCATCGTAACACTTGTAACACATAGCTCGGGGGTGAACAGAGGTATCCACTACAAGTGCGGTCATTCGCTGAATCCGACCAAGTTATACGTATCTGGATGAGTCGAGTCGAGTCGTAGTGTATTGATTGAAAAGTCATAATATGCTTGGTTGTCATATGGACATTGGATGGTGAAAGTATATTTGACTGTATGATGAAAATGTTGTTGGCTCTAGCTTACCCTGTTTGTTGTATGGTTGTCTTGTATGTGGCTCTTCTTTCTTGCGATGATCATCAATTTGATTGATGGGAGTAGATGGGCGAGGTTCTCGTGGTCAGCAAGGAAATGGCGATTCCGCTGCTTAGCCATCTGGGCTGGATTTTATTTTCTCTATGGTTTTCGTTAGGACTACAACCCATGTATTGTTTTACGCTTTGCTACTCTATTCTCTTTTGTTAGACTTGTATTTGATTTTCCTGTGGCACCATGGTAAGTGTAAGGAGTGAGTTTAAACTCCAGGACTGCGCTACGTTATTATTCCAGTGTGACGCTTCTTTAATTACGTTATTAATTAAATGGGGTGTTACATTAACAATGTTGATTAACGACGATTGTGTTTAAAATTACTTAAAAGATCTTTTAATCAACAAGTTGATTCACAACAAATTATTTAATTTAGACAACAACTATAAACTAATTTGTCAATTTACATACAATTTTATTTCATAAATAATTTGTAAATAACATGATTTTACCTATGAATTTGTTGTTTTACATATAAATTTTTACTTTTGATAATCATCAATTTTCTTGTAGTATTTTTTTTTTCTTGCCAAAAAGTGTTAAATAGAAATATTACTTTAATTTGTTAAATAGGCAAATTTATTAGGAGTTGTTGCTCAAAATCTCAAAAATTTCCTACACGTAATTTATATGCTAATGATATCATGATATTTTTGTTAAGAGGAACTTATCTAATACCATGAAAGTGCTTAAGTATGGAAATGAATATCGAGAAATGGTTAACTATGTCAAATTAACTTTTTATGTCAATAGTGATTTTTCAGGACAAAGGATAAGCAAAATAAGAAATTTCATTGGTTTTCTGTGTAGGTAATAATTTTCTATCGTGGTGTTCTTACGATTAAGGTTGAGCTTTTTTTGGAAGAATGATTTAAGAGAAAGAAAGAGGAAGAAATGAAAAAAGATTAAAATATGAAGTCGATGTTGTTTCTTTTAAAGAATTAGAAGATGATTGTTTAGTAGATTAGAGAGAGATATTTGTAAAAGTTTGTGACTAAGTAGACTGATGTGACATATTTAAATAATTTTTAATATATAAAAAACTAGATTACCAAAATGTCTTAATGTGACATATTTTTCATTTTTAATTGTTTACATATTTTATTATTAAAATGTATTTATTTAAATAAATAAACATGTACGTTTTTTATTTTAATTTACTTATGAAATTATTAAGAAAATTTTATTATATAATTTTAATAATCTATAAAATATATAATTTTAAATTAAACTTTATATTATTAAAATTATAAAATAGTATTTTTTTTATTTAATTTTAATAAGAAATTAAAACTAAAAATACATATATTTATTTGTTAATAAAATAAAATTCGTAAATTTTAAAAACAAAATTATCTAAAAATTTCAAAATAAAAAGATAATATTTACACATAAAATAAAAAAAAAACATAACAAATTTTAAAGATCAGAAGAAATTAAAAACTTTACTTTTAACTCTTTAATTAAATAATTAAAAAATATTTAAAAAAAATATTTAGACAAAGATATATGATGATACAAAATTTTAAGTAAACATAATTTTTTTGAAAAAGCGTATTAAAAAATAGTTAAAGATAATAATCTTGAAGAAGGAACAAGGAAGTAACTTACCATATTATGTGAACACGTGAAGAATAAATAAATAATAAAAGGATAGTTCGAGAAAAATAAAATAAGAAAAGGATAAAAGAGTCATTTGTGATCTTTCACCCTTTACTCTCACCTATTCCAGTGGGATTGTATTTATCACAAATCTCTCTAATTTGCACTCTCTCACTTTTCATCACCTCAAAAAAGAACAAGTCACTCATCCTCTAATCCTTGTTATGCGAAAATGATCTTTGCTTTCTCACATAGAGATAGTTCTTCTGATATAAGATCATGTCCAAAGTATATCGTATTATAGTTTCCAAATTTATCGATGTTCTAAATGGTTGCTTAAGATTATGGAATATTGGTTAAAAAACTTCATTTAAACAAGTGTCATCACTAATGTTAAGAAAAACTTGAGATAAACTCATTACATTATCAAAAGGATGCTCCGAGACTGAAATCAATAACATGAATAAATGCAGCTTACATGTTTAAGGTTTGTTGGAGTAAGTCATAAAAATCCTTGCTGCTAGAGTTTTTGGTAAAATAGTTCTATGGTGGTTTGGCAGCATAGTAATGCCAATATGAAAAGTGATTAATAATTATTAATCAGATAATTTAGGAGAATCCAACAAAGATCACACGGTCGTATCATATGCCACTTCACACTTATCCATCCACCTCACCCTGCCTTTGTAGCCGCACGTTTCAAACACAAACGCAAAACACCAATTAACATCATTTCCATAAACACAACAGAACACACTTCCAATAAGCAAACCAAATCAAACACAAAAACCAAACCTTCTTCTTTATTCATGAATCCATGATTTCCAGCCAAATTCACGTGTTTCGCTCTGCATTTCGCGTTCTCAGATATCCATTCACAAACTCACCAAACGCGCGTCCTTTGCTTTTGCTCCATCCCAACACAAACGCTTCCTTCTGCCCCTCACCAACCACCCTTTGTTCTTCACTCACTGACGACTCCTTTTCCACTCCAAAACCAAACCAGGCACATTATCTTTTTGTTTTCTTTCCTTAAAAAACATAATCAAAACCATAAGTTGCCTTTTATTTTTAATTATAGTTGGATAATAATATGTTATTATTCTGTTGCAGTTGGGCTACAATCCTTCAGAGGAACTGTTCGAGCTGGAGGAGGAGCTCAAACCAAGGTCTCAGCTTTTTACTTTTATTTTATTTATATATTGAAGTATTTTTGCTCTTGCATTGTCAGAAATAAAATAAAAGTTTATTACATAACTTGATCGTTAACTTTTTGGGAATTTTTAATTTGGTTTGTAGTGTTGATTGTTGTGATTAGAGCATTGATCTTATACAAATAAGAACCTGTGACAGTTTTACTAAATCCAGGGAACCCAGTTATGGAGAACAGTGAAGATAAAAGACCTAATTATAATTCTATTTTAGCCTCTTCGAAAAATATTTTATGAGAGTAAAAGCAAATGCAACACAAAAAAATAAAAAGGCAAATATTTAGAGGCACACACAAACTCACACATTCAATATTTTATGAGAAGCTTTGGTGAGTGACTTTGAGCATTATTTTCCTTTCATTTCAGCAAGGGCAAGTCTCATGCACCAGAACCAAGGTCCTGGTTTGGTCCAAATGGACAGTATATCAGGGAGCTACCTTGTCCGAGTTGCCGAGCAAGGGGTTATACACCTTGTACAGAGTGTGGAATAGAAAGATCAAGACCAGACTGTCCAAAATGTTATGGAAAGGTAGTTTCTTTTAGAATTATTGTTGGTTTCTGAGTAAAATACAACTTAAACGTGGTTTTAGGCTAGTTTAATGGCTTCGATCATCCATATTGATTCTGAAAGGTTAGGATCATCAAGTTTACATATCGTATTTCCATGAAACAACTTGAACTCATGTCATTTCTGATTTTGAAAGAGAAATTCTTAAGTTGAAATTCACACATTAGCTTTTATTTCTCTTCTGTGTACTCACAATGGAAAAATTTAGACTTACCTCAGGTCATATATGTCTGATGTTGCTGGGTTGATTTTATTAACACTTCAACATACCTTATGATGCCAGACAATTATTAAACACAAATGTTACTAGTTTAATTTGCATCCTATGTGTTTATGACTTTATATATATTGTTATTTAAAATTTCTTGCTTGATATTTTCCTAATATTCATAGAAGTTGTGAAACACTATGATATTGAACATCATATCCGTGCAATGTGCACAATGGCTACTTTGTTTACTTTTTTTCCCATTCGTTCTTCTTGTACTCAGGGTATATTGACTTGCCACCAATGCTCTGGAGATCGTGTTATATGGGAGGAATCAATTGATGAAAAACCATGGGAGAGGGCCCATTCTATGTAATTATTGAGAAATAAATTTGTCTTTCTTTACTAATCTCATATTTTGTTAACTCTGACAATGTTGATATGACATTTTACGTGGTCATGTGCAAATTAATATAAATAGATTCTTTAACACTTAACACTAGCATGGACACGAAGAAAGGAGCTTTTTGTGTACCAATGACTAGTTTTATCAAACACGTACTAGACCCTTGTTTGATGTGGCATGCATTTTGCATCCTAATGATACCATGAATTTTTTAGTCACAATATCCTTCTCCATGTCATTGTCCATGCTTAGCTTTAGTTCTCCACCCTCCTCCAAATCATATTGTATGAAATAATGGTTCACAGAATACCAAATGGTTAGTTATTTGTAATATTTGTATTCAATCTAACAAAAGAAATCAATTATTAGTCCTAATAAGTCGAGCATGAGTATAATCTGCTTATCTGGATGTTTCTACATTATTTATTATTATGATTTGCTTTCTTTTTTTCCCAGTGTGATGCTCTTTTTTTTTTCTTAATTTTTCATTTTTAATCTTTTGATCTTCCTTCTCGTAAATAGGAGATTATATCAAAATAGTGTAATCTGGCATTGCTACTCTCCTTCCCTGCACTAGTTCAGAAGGAATTGGGTTCAGCTTATATGTTTGGATCATACTATATCAGTTTTAGTTGTGGTACTCAGACTAATTTGTGGCTTTTATTTATCACTTTTTTTTTTGTTCCACCTGAGTAGGAAGCTTCTGGTTTTTATTTACGTTGCTTTTATTCTTGTCATTGTTTATAATTGACTCAACATCAAATCTATGTGAAATTCTAAGCAATACGATTTCATGAGATTTCTATATGATGGTATATTTTGTAACATACTTGACAAACATAAAAGTTTAATTTGCTGTCTGTTTATTTGCATCTAAATCTTTGAATTATGTAAATTTTCTTGATCATACATAAATGTTTCTTTATGGGTTTTACTTTTTCAGTTCCCCACTTAAAGTTAAGGAAGATGATGAAGTTGACAAATTAGAAATAAAGCTAGATGTGAAGAAAAAATCCAAGCGTGTTTACCAATCACCACCTCCAGAAGTTGGATTAAAGATTAGTCGTTCATTGAAAGTTAGTTGGCAGCGTAACCTTACTTAATATGCTTTGGATACAAATTATTATTTATGATGCATAAGTTTTACTTACATGGGATTGAACCATCAGCTTGTTCCCTTCATTATTTGATATATTTAGACTTACATGCACACTTCAAACACCTACACAAGAGAGAACACATATACATAGAATTGAATGGCAATTTTTGGGATCTTATAATGAGAGCTAAGTTGATAGGAACACTTCTTATCATGCAGAAGCATCAACCTTCTTCTGGTTAAGAGACTTGAGCATTAACTTGTTCTATATGGACATGTAAGGCACAAATACATTTAGGAAAGGAAGAAGTTACAATTGTGTAGTGATATAAATTCAATGCATGGTTTTTTCTATCCTTTTGTTTACTGCTGTATTAATATGATAAATCAAGAAAGAGAATTTGTGGATATTGTTAAGGTTGCAAATTTAAATGTCTTTGTTTAGTTGAATGATTGCAGAGTCTGAATGCCAAAACTGGTCTGTTTAGCAACCGAATGAAGATTATTCACCAGGATCCCAAGCTTGAGGCACAGCGTGTGGCTGCTATCAAGGTTTTAAATGTTAAGATTTGTATTTTTTGAAGTCATTTTCTCTTGGTATCAAGGCCTATTTCGATGAGATTCTCCATAAGCTCCTTCTGGAAGAGAAAAATAAAAGGAAAAAGTGAAATTAACTTCTCCATAAGCTAAAATTGACTATGTACCCTCTGTTTGTGCATGTTTCTGAATTCCTTGAGTACAGGCACTGGTTGTCTGGATGTAAATTATGCAAGTATTTGAAGCATTAGAATTTGACACACTGAAAGTTCTGCACAATTAATATTTGCTTCAATGGATGCAGAAAGCCAAGGGAACTGTTGCAGCAAGGAGACACACTTCCAATACCATGAAAGCTTTCTTTAGTGATCCAATAAACCGACAGAAAAGGAGCATGGCCATGAAGGGTAATTTTTATGTCCCTCCACCTGTGACTACATTGGTGATAGACATGGTTGAAATTCATACTCATTTGCTTTCTGTCCCTCCTCAAATGCAGGAGTAAAATTCTACTGCAAAAACTGTGGACGTGAAGGACATAGGAGATACTACTGTCCAGAACTCAAGGATACCTTGATTGATCGGCGATTCATGTGTAGGGTCTGTGGGGAAAAGGGTCACAACAGAAGAACATGTAGAATGATAAGGGTAAGCCATAGCAATGAGAGAATGATAAAACAGAATCAGTGTAGGGTCTGTGGGGAAAAGGGCCACAACAGAAGAACTTGTTGGAAGTTAAGGATAAGCGGTAGAAATGGGAGAGTGATAAAACACCGCAAGTGTAAAGTATGTCACCAATTCGGCCATAACCGCAGAACCTGTCCTCAAGTTGTTCCTAGTAAAAGAAAAACGGTCTCTCGAAGGCAATACAAGTGTAGGTTGTGCAAGAAAAAGGGACATAACAGTAGGACATGTCCAAGTAAGACACATGTTACTGAACATCCTCAAGATTAATAATCACAAGAATGTTAAGCTATGTCTTGTTGTGTACACTAATCAGAACAGGAAGAGCTATATATATTGTGCTTGCTCTTGTTATCTATCTGCAACAGGAATTTTTGAGTAATTGCAATTACGCACAACTTTAACAAAACTAAGCTAGGTGGTTCTAGGGTGAGGTAAAACAGTAGGACTCATTCATACATTCAAGATAAAGGTAACGTTTGGCTTAAACTTTTTGGATTTTGAAAGATAGTTAAAATTAAAATTAGAAACGAACAATGAGTTTAAAGTTTGATAGTTTTGTAATTTTTAAGCTTAGATGTTATTTGAAGGTTGATATTTCTTAAACAACGAGTTATTGGAGCTTGAAACTTGAAAATCCGAAACAAAGAATGAAAGAGAAAATTAGAAAGAAGTCTTTTAAGTTTTTTTTAGTTTTATTGGAGTCCAGAACCTGGGTATAATATCATAGGTTCTGATTGTGTTATCAGTTTAGCCTAAATTAGCTGCATAATAGAGGATTTTATTAAATGCCAATGAAGATTATCAATATAAAAATTCACCTCAATAATGTATTATATGTGTAATAGAGAATGTTATTAAATTTTAACATGTACCTTTGAAATGAAACTTCAGACCTAAAATGAAATAATATAATGGAGAACAACCACTACAAAAAATTGCTGATTTGCAAGAGAAATGCGAGAGAAATTAACGAGAAAAAATACATTTTACTAATTTCTTATTATTTAACAAGAGATTAGTAACAAAAACATTTTGTAACTAATTTGCGAGGAAATTAGTGAGAGAAATTATTTCTCATAAATGTTTTGTTATTTAACGAGGGATCAACGATAAAAAAAATCGTAACTAATTTGTGAGAGAAATTAACGAGAGAAATTATTTTTTATTAATTTCTCATTATTTAACAAGAGATCAACGACAAAAAAGTCTAGTAGCTAATTTGTGAAGGAAATTAGTGAAGAAAATTGTTTCTCACCATTTAGTGAGGGACCAACAAAAGAAAATTGTAACTAATTTGAAGCTAATTAGTTATGTTTTGAGAGAGGTTAATCATTTTATTGTTATTTCCTCATAGAATTAAAATTTATTTAATTATGAAAAAAAATTGTCACAAATTTGTAGCTAACAAATAAAATTTCTACCAGCGAAATAATATTAACAAAAATATAATAATTTATGATAAAGTATATTATATATTCTTTTATTAGTTTATTCTAACTAATTTATTTTTCTTTTATCAAAAGATAGTCTGAGAATCCTGAGCAAGGTAAAACAACTATTGATTTTATATACTAGACATAGATGTGGTCATTGATCATTCCTAAGCATCAACTTATTGATCTATTGATCATTAATGCAAATGTAATAGTAAATATTGTTAGACATAGAGTTTTTATTATTTTAATTTAGCTTTGTCTGTGACGAAATCGATACATGTTACAAATGATAATGATGTGAGCGTGAGAGACAAAAATATGAATATATTGTTTGATGTTTTACTTTGAATGAAATCTTAAAATCCAATCCCGGTGAAATTTTTATCTTATATTTTTCTCAATCAAGCTATTTGTTTCCATTGTATCAATTTTTATTGATATTTTACATCTTAATTCTACATTTATTTTTCTTTTAAATATATGTTTTTGTATTCTCACCCTTTATAAGTAACAAATCAATTAATTTAAACCACATTAGTTCTTGTGAGATATGATATCTGGACTTCCAGTGTATTACTTGTACGATTTAGTATATTTGCTAACACATAACAAATCAATTAATTTAAATCACATTAGTCATTGTCCTTGTGAGATACGATATTTGGACTTCCACTATATTATTTCTAAAATAGTTTTGGATAAATTGAATGAAGTAAGAATTTTTCAAAGTGCTTTCAAAAGAAATGGTTTTCTTCTTACTTGGGTCTTATATAAAACGCATTTGAAAACGTTTTATATACTTTGTTTTCAAGAAATCTGAAGTCTTTAAAAATAAGGTGGCATTTTTTAAATTATAGGAGAACTTTAGACTTTTATTATATGAGGAGCCGAAGATTATAATAAAAACTCAGGCATATGGCTTCAGCTATCTAAGAACACAAGCATGGAATGGTTCCACGAATTTCTAAAATGCTATTTTTATTTTTTATTTATGAAGCAAGAGAATAGGCTCTGATTATCTCATCCATTCTCTCATAAATTTCTCTATTCCATTTTATCTTTTCTTTCATTAGAATCATCAAATCATACTTGTTCTTTCTCCTCTTTGTTTCATCTTATTTTTGTTGAATGCGTATGTTCATCTTCTTCTTTTATATTATTTTGTGTTGTTCATGTTCTTGTTCCACTCATAAAAGCCATTCACATTTATATAATCCTATGAATTAAATTATCATTAAGTGATAAACATATTTGAGTTTGTTGTTTGTGTCCTAGAGTTCATTTGAAGATAAACAAATTTAAACTTCTTATCTTTAACTAAGTTATTTCAAATTAAACTCTAATCAATTCTCAAGAAAACGAAGGATCAGTCACTAATACAACATTTAAATACCAAAATTTTCCACAAAAACAAATTTCGAGATATGCATTTTCATACTACAACATTTTATGTCAAATAACAAGAATAATTAGTTTATTAAGTAATAACAAAATTCCTTTATGATGTGGAAAATCACACTAATTACGACCATAGTAAAAATTTTCTCCAGCATTATCCTTAGGTATAACCCAAAATGATATCTGTAACCTAGAAGTGACGGAGACAGGTACCAGAATAACAAAATATTAACTCTTAACTAACATAAAAAAATGTGAAAAAAATAACAAAACAATTGACAAAAGTGGAAGAATAATTCATGATTATAGTATTTAGAATAATAAATTATCTACTTCATGAGTGAAACATCTTAAAAGGACACTTTATAAAATAAAGGAAATGTTTAATTGATAATTGCTTAACCAAAGCTCTTAAAGACATAGGCCAGGAACAGCTTAAGAAAGAGTTTTGAACATTTTCTTTCAAAGGCAATACAATAATGTTTATTTGACACTGTTGATTTATGAACAGTCAAGGTCGAAGGGCCAGTATGAACATCTTGGCAATTATTTGACTTCCACTAGTATGCTAAGAAGGGAGAGGTTTTAACTCTATTTTTCTTAATACAAAAAAGCAATCAGTTAGAGATGTTGAAAGAACTATTCCACAGGGATTGCACAGTTCCATGATACATAGGCAATGAACTCTCTTCTGGTGACTCCAGGTTTGGTAATGTGTTGATATCAGAAGAGCAAAAGTAAGAGTTACTGGTGTTGTCACTGTAATATGTCACTCCATTTCCTTCTTGTGGGTATTTGAATTCAACTTCTTCAGCTTCCTCACTAGAGGAGTTCAGATTTCTCTGCATCAATTCTCTGAATACTGTTGATTTTAGGAGAAGTCCTAATGCTGTTGGGGAAGATGGCTTGTTGCAAGGACTCAAAGGGTTGATATACTTGGAAAAGTCTTGCTTCTTGGTACTGTCCAATTCAGGTGAGGAGAATGAATTCATGTTAGAGTTGGATACCTCAATGTTCCCTCTTGTTTGCATTGAGTTAGAGGTAGCAAAGGGTTGAGGATCTGTGCCAGGCTTTTGATCATGTGTTCCTGGTCTTAGCCATCTGATGTAGGAGCTCAAGTCAAAGTTTGTCACAGCATTTATACCTCTGTACTCAATTGCTGCAATGTCATATGCACGAGCTGCTTCTTCTTGTGTACCTTCAGAAATGGGACAAATACAATTATATAAAGTTCACAAACCGTCAATTTTATAAGATTGAATTAGCTTTAAAGTCCATTTCTTAATACTTCACTTTTTAAATTTCTTTCTATTTTGGACATGGATGCATGGTGAAGTAGTAAAGTAGTGTTCTTTATGAGAAACATGGGGATTATGTTTAGTTTGAAAACTCACTGTAAGTCCCAAGGTAGAGGTACTTGTTGCCAAACACTCTCCCAATTCTTGCTTCCCATCTTCCATTGTGATGATGCCTGTATTTAGTTTGCATACATAAAACCTTAGCACCATGTGTTTTGTTGGACAAAAAAGATAACAAGGTTTGATTACAAAATTTAGAAAACGTTTCACCTTGCTACTCCTCTATACTTTGATACACCTCTCGAAAAACCACTGCTCCTCCTACAACAAAAACACAAAAACAGAATATAGAGCTTCCCAAAAAAAATCAAAAGATTTAATGGCAGTATTTATTGAAGAAATGGGATTACCTTCTCAGTGAAGCAAGATATTCTTCTTTGGTTACTGTTTTCATTATCTCAATTTCTTTCTCATAGTCAGACACCTGCAAAAAAATATCAGTATGTCAGAAATTTATATCAGTCAGATACAAAAACTTCTGCTTTTTTATAACCTACAGGAAAATTTGTGAAAGTTGATATTCCCCAGTACTTGAGTGCAGCCAAATCATAAGCTCTAGCAGCTGCTTCTTCATCATTATAAGCTCCTGGTTAAAGCATAAATTTAGCCAAAAGGTCAGTTTCTCTTTTTTTATCCTTGAATTCAGAGAAAATACTGTTAAAATCATGCAGGTACTTACCCAAATATACTGCTCCACATCAAGAAAGCAACAAAGCCACATACCAAAACAGAACAACAATGCAATGAGCAATCATAGATCATAGATAAAAATTAAAAATTAAAAACAACAAATAGCCAATGAAAGTGAAGTGGGGAAAGAGTTCAACATATCTACCTTGCTTTCCTTTCTTCTTCTGAGTGGGATTCCATGTCCCTTTATCCCATAGATGTGCTTCAAACCTCCCAGTCCACCTGTGTCTGCTCCACAGAAAGACTATAATTTTAGCTCCAAATCAGAAAACAATCACAAAAAGATTTGGAATTATGTGAAAAAAACTAAGAATAAGGGCCTCTTTGATTCTTTTCTCATTTATTCTATGTTTCTAAAATTGTTTCCAAAACAGATATTTTAAAAACCAAAACACAAGCACTTGGTGGCTGTACCAAGTTGTTTATGTTCTTCAATAAACTGCTTTTGAAAACAATAAACAAACAAGGTCTAAGATATGTTTACGAAGATCATGCCTGCTAACACCCCTGAACCTTGAACTTCTCTTAACAGTGGTGGCAGTACCAAGTTGTTTATGTTCTTCTAACTTTTCACCATGTTGTTCATTGCCACCTAACACTGACATAGACGAACCTCTTCGCCTCCTTTTGACACACTTAGCAACCTCACTACCATCTATAACGAGCAACCTATGGCTTCTTGGGCTCAGTTCAGATTTCACTGGTGCAAGCTCCATTTCACTGTTCTCTTTTCTTGTTCACCAAACAACAATGCTAATACCTGGAATGGTTCAAGCACTGACTTCTCTGTATATAAATATATACCACAGAAGAAACTTGTTTCATTCTTAACTTGTCATTTTGCTGTTTAAAACTGGATTTTGGAACAAAGACAAAAAGTTGTCGATGATAACATTACAATGAAACAAATTCAATTTGCTCACAACCCACGAAACCAATAACGTGTAGCTATTTATGAGCATACTCTTATTGAGGTATAAACAAAATTAGCCTGTTCAATGTAAGACAAGGTTTGATTAGTTGATAACCATCTAAAAATGATGCATTGATTTTATCAAAGTCTACAAGAGTTTATTATGTTATATCTTATCACTTCCATGTGTTAGAGAACTGAAACCAAACGAGAGACTATGTAGGATCGTGGATGGAGAAATTCTTTTGCAAGAATGAGAAAAAAAAAATCACTAGAGTAATCAATATATATTTGTTTATTGATTGCACATAATTAGGAATGAACAAAATAGGAAGTGAATATTTGTATAAAATAATTCTAAATAAAATTGATTGTACAACAATTAAAGAGTTCAAATGGTTATAGTGCATGTTTTGGATGAATGAAAAGATTATTTTAGAAAGTTATAAGACAAATGGTTTTGGCGTGTTTTGGATAATGAGTTAAAAGTGTGTCTAGTGCAGTTTTTGTTTTCTGGGAAAAAGCATGAAAGAGTTGTTTGTGTCGTGATATGATAAAATTTGTCAGTAATGATAGTGGTTAGAGTAAAAGCGTAGCAAATGTCGTCCACTAAAAGTGATTATTTGTTGGATAATAGTGAAATTGTGCAAAAGTTCCGACTAACTTGATCTCTTACCGAGTAGCAGATAAATGACAGAAAGAGTTTATTCTCTCTGCGGAGCTTTTCAAGTTGTGATTAATTCCTATGCAAACTGGTATCATATAAACTTCAAAACTATTAATTCCTTTTACATGGAGTCACCCAAAGCCTCAGCAGTTAACTCTCAAAACATATCCCACTAAAATTGTTGTGAATTTCTGATCACAATTTATTACATGGCATTGATAGATTTTGCACTTCATGAAACTTACCAAAATGATGTACTTTTCTTTATTTATAATCACTAATAAGAATATATAATAGTAATAATAATAATTATTATTATTATTATATTGTAATTTTATTAGGTTTAATTAAGTTTTTATAAATTTGATTATTTTTAATTAAATGTTAAAAAAAATTGTATTTTTTAATAAGTAATTGTTGTTTGATTTTGTGGTTATTTGAGATAATGTGATTATTACTTTTACATTGTTATTGATTTCATGTCTTCACATATGTAAAATAAAACAATGTTACAATTAAATTTTAAGATTTTCATAAATTTGAATATCTCCAATTTAGTCTTTATTAAAAAAAATTATCTTATTGAGTTTTAATTTTTTTTTAATTTTTTTAATTAAATCCTTAACATGTTTGATATTATTCAATTAAATCCTTATCATGATTGATTTTAGAGTCTAAAGTACAACACCACTAATTAAATTTTTGAATTTTCACTATAAGGATTTAATTAGTAATTTGGTTTCTAAATTTAGACACATGATTTATATTTTGTTATTATATTTATTTTTTACTTAATTGAGTTCCTCTATTTCATAAATAAAGTAAATTTGACTTACAAAACTAATTACAAAGGAAATGTCAAAAGAAGATAGTTCATACACACACACATTTACCAAACTGATTACAAAAGAAATGTCAAAAGAAGATAGTACACACACACACAGAAACACACAGACACAAACACACACACACAGACAAACAAACACACACACAGACACAGACACACACACACACACAGACAGACAAACAGACACACTAACATACACACACACACACACACACTGAGACACTGAGACACACATACACTGAGACACACAGACACACAAACACACACACACACACATAGAGCGTTCGACGACATATCCACCATAGAGGCTGGAGTAGCTAAAGCATCTTATAAATAGTTTTGATCTCTTTAGGGTTGTGAAAATCAAATTGGTAAACTATACTAGAGAGAGAAACATAGCTAAGTAATTGATCTTGTGGTTTTGGACCAAATCCATTTGAATATGAATGGTATAGATGTGAACTAAATGAATTGGGGTGGAAATGTTGTAGAATATAGGTCCAAGTTTGGGCTGCAAGCTGTTCAGAGTGCTTGAAATTTAGTACTGCACGACGTACTGGTGTGGCGCCTGGCAGAAGTGTTGGAACCGTCTGGCAACCGCTAGGAAACAGTGGGGTCCTGGTGCGAGTGGCGCTTGGCGGAGAGGGAGGTTCCGCCAGGCGATAGCGACAAAATCAGGAGGCTTCTAGAGTGCGTGCGCCTTGTGGTGTAGGTTGTCCCGCCAGGCGGTGTCTGCAGCGTTGGTGGTTCTGAGCCGCTTGTCGCCTGACGGTACGCGTCCCCCGCCAGGCAGTTTGGAAGCGACTGCGCCCGACGGTATGTGTTGCCTGCCAGACGATTTCTACTGCAACAGTATTGGAGTTTTGATGTTTGGAGGCGTGATCTACAGAATTTTAGTGATGCTTCAAAGGTGGGATTGCTGGTGTTCCTTGAGTTGAGCTCGGAACGTATCCCTTGAGTTGAGCTCGGGATAGGGATTAAACACGTGGCATTCCTCGAGTTGAGCTCGGAATGACATTCCTCGAGTTAAGCTCGGAATGGCATCCCTCGAGTTGAGCTCGGGATGGCGGATGAACACGAGGAACCCTTGAGTTGAGCTCGGATTGGCGAGTGTTACCGGTGTGAGTGTGCTGGTTGTGGCCAGTACGGATGGGTCCAGATAGATTGTCCTCCTCAGTAGTTAGCTGACGAGTTTGGTAGTCTTGGGACGTTGCGAACTATGTTCGTATTTGGGAACTCCACCTGACGTTGCGGTGTATGATCTGTAGCAATGGTTTCCCGCACATGCTCTATCGGTTGTGACCGATAGGTATGGCAACAAGTCATCTTGAGGTAATCACTAGAAGATGTAGAACACGATTCACATGGTTGTAGCCATGTGGTATGAAATCAAAGGGTGGAATTCATTTGAAGTGATTGTGTTGCATATGTAAATGTGTCGTATTTGTGTATGCATTTTTATATATTTTATATGTTAAGCTCACCTTATCTGCTTGTGTTTGACGTTGATCGTATACGCGGTACACATGAGCAAATGATGTTGTTGCAGGTGGTTCTGGTGAGGCTTAGCTTCAGAGCGGGGATAACTTGGGAGTTTTATGTTTTATGATTTTCGAATAAATTGTAAACATCTATGGATGTTTTTATCATATTCTAGTTTTGTAAATTATGGATTTCATACTCTTTATTTATTTAATAAAGTTTTAAATTTCCCGCGCATTTGGAAAATGAGATTTTATTAAATGCAGCGTAATTAATACTATCTCTATTTTATTATTTAAATCCGTAACATCCGGTTGGAATGTTACAGGGAATGTAGTCAACTCAACTAGAAAAGTTATGGATTGAAGGTTGATTCCGCATATAAGTAGGTGGCAAGTAATTATTTGTTTAATTTAACCATTTTTTTATTTGATTATTTTAAAATTTAATCATTAAAAATGAAAATTAATTAATTATAAGGAAATAGAAATTATTTTATAATTATAATAATAACAATAATTATAATTTTATCATTTTTTTTATTATCATAAAAAAAATTAAATACAATGTTTTTACTAGTTTATATAAAATTTTTGAAATTACTCTTTTAGTTCCTATTTTCGTTCAAAAATAACAAGTTGATCATCCATTTTTTTTAGTCTTAATTCGGTCTCGATTTTTTAAAAAATAATGCAATTTGGTTATTTGTTTTCATTAAATTTCTTGAATAGGACCTTTGTTTTTTCATCAAAATTAAAGTTGTGAATAAGGATGATTTGCTTTATTGGTGTAATTAACATAATCTTAATGTCAATTTTAATGAAAAATTCTTACTCCGCTTCAAGGAATTTAACGAAAAAGATTAAACTGCATCAATTTTTAAAAATCATAACCAAATTGAGACTAAAAAACACTAGAGGACCAACTTGACATTTTTGAACGAAAAAATGGACCAAAAGAATAATTCAACCGAAATTTGAACACCACAAAATATTGACTGAAGATCCACTTGGATTGTGCTACCTTAATCACCAAAAAATATCTTTAGTTTGCCAATATTTAAAATATTATTTTATAATACTTTTAGTTTAACTTTTTATCATGTTTTACAATATAGTGCAATAAAATGAATTATTTTTCTCATTCCGTACATATTAAAAAATAAACAAATAAAATCTAAAAATATTTTATCGCAACTTATTATATAAGTAAAACTATCTATTTTTATAAAATCGTATATAAAATAAAACATATAGATAAATTTTATATATAAATATATATATATATATATATATATATATATATATATATAATATTTCTCATTTAATTAATAGAATGACTTATTAATTTAAAATGACATTCATATTTATCTTCTATTACTATTGTATTGTTATCTTTTATTTTTTATGAATTTAGAAACTGAATTTTAAAATATAAAATTATATATTTTGTTCATTTTTTAATTATTTTAATTTTATATATTGTTTTATTTTACTATCATATAAAATGAAATCTATAAAAATTACTTTTACAATATATAAAATTTTCATTTGATTTATGGATATTTAACATAATATATTATATAAAATATTATTTTATAATAATTTTAGTTTAATTTCTTATATTTCTTTTACAATTTAATGTACGAATATGAATTTGTTTTCCTTATTCTATAAATATTAAAAAAATACATTTAATTAAACCTATAAAATATTATTACAAATAATTTATTTGAAATATTAAATAATTTATTATATAAATAGTATTGAATTAATTATTACACCTAATATTAATATATATATATATATATATATATATATATATATATATATATATATATATATATATATATATATATATATATATATATAACATTCCATTTTATTAATATAAAACTAATAAAATAAGACATTTCATAATAATATTCAAAGACATATTAACAGAATAAAAAGTATATTAATACAGTCCTTTAAGAATTCAGACTATAAAAATATACTATTTATACAAACCAACTAAAATCAATTAAGTTTTATACACAGGTTAACTACTTACTACAACTCCGAGAAACCTTTCACTAACCTGACTGGTGGTTCCTCTTCCTCTAGAGGTGCCTCTAAACCTAAAACATCATCTGCTTTCTCCGAATAGGTGATCATCGTAAAGAAAGACAAATAACACAAGACATAGAGTACAAGGGTAAGCTAGTTTATAAAAGAAATAATCATATAACAATTAAACTTATTATATCATAAAATATCATATTTCAAACATTCATAAAATAAAATACCAAACATACAATTTCAGACTCTCTAAACTCAATTATCCGAATCTATGCATTGACTTAGACATAAAAAGTTATGCACTTGTCATAAAAGTGGATTGTTGCAAAGGTCCTGGCTCCACTTAGCCTAACCAACATGAATCAATTTCCTTTAGACAGGGTAAGTTACTTATGGCATCTCCAAATTAGTGGTCTTACCCCTAATCCCGCCATAAGAACCTCCTTCAACTCTCATCACCTAGGCCACGACATTCTATATGAGTTTGTAAACCTAGTCGAGTATAAGATAACTTTTGACCAACACATACCCATAGCCAATGCATAACATTCTACTAGCAAGGATTTTCATTTCTTCCTTAGAAGCACAACCCTTATACAATAAGCCATTCAAATTAACTTTTCTCATTCCATTCCATTAAGATCCACTTTCATTCTTTGAAAACCATCATCCTTAGGACACAATTCACAACCATATACATCCTTAATCATATTTTCATATTCACATGTTTTACAAAAGCATACCAAGTCAAGTCTCAAAATACCAATATTATGCATGCATAGCTTCAAATACATCATATTTTTAAATTAACTCAGTCTAAAAGTAAGGAATTAAAATTTTGCAACATTCTCGCTTAAGCTAGATTTCTCTCGCTTGAGCTAGAAGGCTCTCTCTTAAGCTAGATTTCTCTCGTTTGAGCTCAAAGTTTCTCACTTGAGCTAGAAGTCTCTCACTTGAGCTAGAAGTCTCTCGCTTGAGCTAGAAGTCTCTCGCTTAATCTAGAAGTCTCTCGCTTGAGCTGGAAGTCTCTCGCTCAAGCTAAAAATTTAGCTTGATCTAGAAGGATTTCTCTTAAGCTAGATTTCTCTCGCTTAAGCTCAAAGTCTCTCACTTGAGCTAGAAGTCTCTCACTTGAGCTAGAAGTCTCTCGCTTGAGCTGGAAGTCTCTCGCTTAAGCTAGAAATTCTCGCTTGAGCGACAGAGGCTCTCTCTCAAGCTAGAAATTCTCGTTTGGGCGACAACTCGAACATAGAGCAAAGTGACATTCTGTCTCGCTTAAGCTAAATTTTTATCGCTTGCGCGAGACTGATCTTGCTTAAGCTAGAATAACATATTTTCACTAATTTCAGCATATAAAAACCAAAAATTTCAAACCAAAAAACAACACATTAAGATGCAATCAAATACCAGGACAAACAATTTATTTCAAAATCTAAAAGAAGAACCTAGCATCCCTTACCTTAAACGTAGACCAAAACTGGGACAACGAAGAACCCCCAAGATGGTTTTCAAATTGTAAACCCCCAAATCAACATGAATAGGGAAACTATTCGGATGGATTTGAAGAGGATTCCACCACAAACCAAAAACTAACCTTTGATTCAAGAGGAGATAAAGACCAAAAGAGGAAAAAAAAGGAAGAATCAAGATGGAATGTATTGGAAGCAGAATATATATGGAAATATATCAGTATTGGAGGTAGAATACATATTGAATATATCAATATTAGAGGCAGAATAAATATGGAATATATCAGCACAATATTCACGTTGATACGGTGTCAATCCAGAATGAGATTTGATTGATAAATCACAACTAATCAGGAGATTCATTTAGCATGTTTATAGGAATGGTTTTTTTGTTAATTGATATGTATATATTTTGTTCTCGTAAATATAATTATTGTAATATGTATAAATATCTGGTTCATTGTTAATAAGATCATAAAAAATTATTCCACTGAAACATTATGATAGAATGGAAGGGAGAGTGAGGTTGGCGTAGAGAGAAAGAGAGGTCTTGTGTTTTGTTTAAAACTTAGCCAAACGGGATTCTAGTTTTTAAAAGAAATGGGTTTTACATTATATATATATATATATATATATATATATATATATATATATATATATATATATATATATATATATATATATTTTGGTATTTTTATTATTTTAATTTATATTATTCTAATTCAAAAATATAATATATAAAATTAATCAATTCCATAAAAACATTATTATTAATATTTAAAATAGTGAAAATAAAATAAAAAGTACTAGGTTAGTCCGTTGCACGTACTTATATGACCAATTATTTGTGATTTATTTCAAACTAATTTTTTTTACAATTTTTGAATTTAACAAATTGATAATGTTAATTTTTATCATTATCCAAGCTACATTTTCATAGCAAAATCATCTCTTCCAAAACTTTTAACCTACTTAATCCTCAAATTTATCTTATTTTTGTAAATAAATACATTTTGGGTTATATTGATCTAAATATACCACTAATCCCCATTTTTTGTGTCTAATTATAGATTGGAAGCTTTGTTCCAAGAGTCCAGACAAATGAGTAACCCGGAACAGCAAGGAGAAGTGCAAAAATGTCAACAGGAAGCGCCTAGCGACATAAAGGCAGCGCTAGGCGACAGATACCATCAGCGCCAAACGTCAGACTAGCACCAACCAGGCGCCACTGCTGGTCACCGCCTGGCGGTACTTGGACACCGCCGGGCGGTAGCGGGAAGATTTGGCTCCTGTTTGATGGCTAGCGCCTGGCGATGAGAGGCTTCCGCCAGGCGCCAGTTTTCGCTGATGTGTCAAGTGACCCTTTTTCTTCTGTTTTCACGAGGGGAAACGTATCTTGGACACTTTGGAGCTCGAGCAACACGTCTTGGAGCGCTTGGAGGTCTGTTAGGGCTTATGGGAACAACTCTATTTTCCTCTTTGTGTCTCTTCCCTCTTCCATTTCCATTTTGTAATCTTGAGCTCTCCATGACAATAGAGAGCTAAACCCATTTTTATTAGGGTTAGATGTAGCCACTGAACTTTCATGTATTTTTGAATGTTTTGAATATATATATATATATATATATATATATATATATATATATTTTTT